>JGI20214J51650_10002217_pt1 | contig 12270 bp, 6 predicted proteins | sample WetSurMetagenome_FD_51650 | JGI IMG/M metagenome (IMG submission 51650)
GTCTTTCTCACGAGCTTATTTGTCCCCCTTCGATTGACAACGTCCCGAGCCCGGTGGTAGGTTCATGAACGTGCGTTCAGGATAACGTTTTTTCCATTGCCGCGATAGAGGAGTGACCCATGACTGACATCCCCAAGACCTGCAAGGCGGCTGTTCTCGAGGAATATAACCAGCCACTGCAGATTCGTGAAGTCGAGATACCCGAGATCGGTCCCAAGGCCATCCTGGTCAAGGTTCTCATGGCGGGCATCTGCGGCACCGACGTGCATCAGCAGAAGGGCGAACTGACCATCAAGAGCCCGCTGCCCAACATCCAGGGCCACGAGACCATCGGCCGCATCGTCACGCTGGGAGAGGGCCGCACAAAGGATGCCGCCGGTGACGAGATCAAGGTCGGCGACCGCATCATGTGGGCGCATGCCGATTGCGGCGAATGCTACTGGTGCAACATCGCCCGCGATCCGGTGCTCTGCGCGCGGCGGTCGGGCTACGGTTGGGCTCCGCCGGTGGCGCTGCGTGGCGGCTTCGCCGAGTACGAGTACGTCACCCCCACCACCAACGTGGTCAAGGTGCCCGACGAACTCACCGAGGAAGAGGCGGTCGGAGTTGGCTGCGCCTTCCGGTCGGTCATCGGCGGCTACGAGCGCTTTGGCAAGCTGGGTCTCATGGAAGACGTGGTCATCCAGGGCTGCGGCCCTATCGGCCTCTACTCGACCGTGGTCGCCCGTGAGAGCGGCGCCCGCAAGATCATCGTGGTCGGCGCCCCGGGCAACCGCCTGGAGTTGGCCAAGAAATGGGGAGCGGACTATGTCATCAACATCGACGAGCACAAGGACGCTGAAGAGCGCCGCAAGATGATCCTCGAACTGACCAACGGACGGGGACCCGAGAACGTGGTGGAGGCCTCCGGTTATCCGCCGGCGGTGGCCGAAGGCCTGGAGATGATCCAGAAGGGCGGCAAGTACCTCATCCTCGGCCAGACCACGGCCGCCTCGACGCCCATCGTCGTCAGCCGCATCAACGAGAAGGGCCTGACCATCATCGGCAGCGTATCGGCTCACATCGTGCATTTCTACAAGGCCCTGCAGTTCATCAAGACCCACCAGGCGAAGTACCCGTTCGCCGAGATCATCAGCGGCACCTACGCGCTGGAGGACATCAATACCGCGCTTGCCAACATGGCGTCGGCCAAGGAGATCAAGCCGGCCATCGACAACCGCAACCGGTAGGTTCACGCCGACCGCCTGTGATCGGTGCCGCGCCCGCGAGGGCGCGGCACCGGCACCTCACCCACGATCCATTCGGAGGGCCAGCATGAGCTTCAAACCGTTCCTGCGTCCCAACAAGGTGCTCGCAGCTCTCGAGCGCGGCGAGACTCCCCTGGGCATGCAGATGTACACGCACGACCCCGACCTCATCGAAGTCGTCGGCTACACAGGCTTCGACTATGTGATGATCGACATGGAGCACAACCGCACCAATCCCGAGACGATGGTGCACCTGATCCGCGCCGCGGAAGTCTCGGGCCTCACCCCGCTCGTCCGCGTCGGCGCTCTCGACCGGTTCCTCATCCGCTCCGCGGTGGAATCGGGAGCCCAGGGCATCGTCGTGCCCCACGTCAAGACCGCCGAAGAGGCCAAGGCGGGCATGGAAGCCTGCCACTATCCGCCCGAGGGCAACTGCGGCATCTGCCCGGCCATCCGCGCGTCGGGATACTCCCAGGGCAACTGGGAGGAGTACATGGCGACCGCGAACGAGAAGATCATGTTCATCGCGCTCCTCGAGGACGTTGAGGCCATCGACAACGCCGAGGAGATCATCAGCGTGCTGAAGCCCGGTCGCGACGGCGTGGGCATCGGCGGGGCCGACATCTCCAACTCGCTCCTCAAGGAAGCCGGTGAGAAGGTGCAGTGGGGCCATCCTTACCTGCGGGAAGCCGGCCAGAAGGTGAAGGCGCTGTGCCAGGCCAAGAACATCAACATCATGGGCATGGCCTTCCCGACGTCCGACAAGGCGGGAGTCGAGGCGGCCAAGGCCAACGGCACCAACATCGTCCTCTTCTATCCCGACAGCCACATCTTCTTCGAGGCGTGCCAGAAGATCATGAAGGAAGTACGGGCCTCGGAGCCTGCCGAACAATGAGACCACGGCTCCAAGGGCGCGCGGCATGAGGCTCTACGTGCTCGACGGGGGCCGGGTGCACCTGCCCGACAAGAACCACCTCACACCCGACCGCAACGTCGGGGTGCCGGTGACGATCCCCATCCTGATGTTCCTGATCGACCATCCCAAGGGACTAGTGGTGTTCGACACCGGCATCGAAACCGACGCGGTGAAGCCCGACTTCGTGGAGGCCGACGGTGAGCGGCGCATCGATAGGCAGCTGCGGAGGCTGGGCTATGACCCGGCCGCCGTGCAGTATGTCGTGCTGTCGCACCTACACCTCGACCACGTGGGCTGCATGGGCCTGTTCCCGGGAGCGACCTTCGTCGTCCGCAGGCAGGAGCTGCGGGCAGCCTGGTGGCCCGATGCCTATGAGCACGGCTACGACTTCGACCTGCTGCTGAAGACCAGGGGCCTCACCTACCTGCAGGTGCCCGACGGGGTCGACTTCGACCTGTTCGGCGACGGTTCGCTGGTCTGTATCGACACCAAGGGACACACCGAGGGGCACCAGTCGCTGGTGGTCGACCTGCCCGAGTCGGGCACGATCGTGCTGGTGGGCGACGCCGCGCAGGTCGACGACAACCTCACCTACAAGGTGCCGCCGGGCATGTCGTGGAGCAGCCAGCAGGCCGTGCAATCCATGGATAGGCTGCTGCATCTGCGCAGACTGGGGGCCCTGCTGATCCTCGGTCACGAACTCTCGGCTCTCGAGGGCTTGAAGGTGGCGCCGTACTTCTACAAGTAGCGCGGAGGCCACCCGCAGCGCATCCCGGCCGGCTCTCGCGCCGCTGGCAAGTCGGGGCCGGTCAGCCGGCAGGCGCCGCTTGGCCGTCGGCGTCATGGCGTGGCGCTGGCCGCCGGTCGCGGGTGAGCGCCACCAGAGCGCCGAGCAAGGCGATGCCGGTGCCGACATACATGGCCTCCCGGTAGCCGGAGGTGAAGGCTTCGGCATTGGTCAGGCTCGCGCGTGCGCCGAGCAGGATGACCCGTCCGCCTTCGGCACCGAGCTTCGAGGCCGCGATGGCGCCCAGAATGGCGATCGACACTCCCATGCCGCAGAAGCGCGACGCCGTGAACATGCCCGAGGCCACTCCCAGTTGCGAACGCGGCACCGAGCCCATGATGGCCGAGAAGTTGGGAGTGCTGAAGATGGCGAGCCCGAGCCCGAGAGTGCCCAGGGCGAGCAGCACCTGCCACGTGGGCGCCGACACCGAGAAGAGCGACAACTGGATCGTGCCGATCGCCGTGAGCACCAAGCCTGCGGAGGAAAGCCCCCGGCTGCCGAGGCGGTCGGACAAGCCGCCGGCGAAGGGCGTGATCAGCGACATCACGGCTGGCTGAACGAGCAGGATGAGACCCGTGGTCTGCGCCGACCGGCCCTGCACGACTTGCAGGAAGACCGCCGTGAACACGGTCACGCCGTACGCCGCCGCCATGTAGAGGAGCGAACACGTGTTGGCCGCGGTGAACACCCGGCTACGCCGGAACAGGCCCAGATCGAGGATGGGGTCGGCCGTGCGGCTCTCGACCACGACGAAGACGACGACCAGCACCACGAACCCCGCGAGTGGGGCGATGGTGCGCCACGCGGTCCAGCCCCAGAGCGGCGAGAAGATCAGGGGGACGAACAGGGCGGCGAGCGCCCCCCCCAGCAGCGCCGAGCCCGGGATATCGATGCCCTGCAGGAGGCCCCGCTTCGGTCGTGCGGTCGCTCTGCCGGACTCGGCCTGGTGGGCGGCGGCCGCGGCCCGGTCGCGGCGTTCGGCGCCGAGCAGGTCCCAGCCGGCGAGCACGGTGAGGGCGGCGATGGGCACCTTGATCAGGAAGATCCACTGCCAGCCGAGGTGGGCCACGATCAGGCCGCCCAGCGGCGGGCCGAACGTCTGTCCCAGGGTCGAGCCCATCATGTTGAAGCCCAGCGCGCGGCCGCGCTCATTGACGGGGAAGACCGAGGTGACGATGGCCGCGCTCGTTGTGATGATCAGCGAGGCGCCGAAGGCCTGGAACACCCGCGAGCCGATCAGGGACGCGCCGTTCCACGAGAAGGCGACGGCAATCGAGAAGAGCCCGAAGAGCAGGTTGCCGATCCAGTAGGTCAGGAATAGGCCGCGCTTCTCGCCCCAGCGGGCCACGGGGATGAGGAGCACGGTGACGACGAGCAGGTACGAGGCCTGCACCCAGAGGGCTTCACTGAAGGTCAGTTGCAGGTCGGCAGATACGACCGGCAGTGCCACAGCCACGATGCTCGAGTCGAGGGTGGCCATGAAGACGCCGATCGAGGCGATGAAGAGCACGCGCCACCGGCGGCGGCTCAGTTCCGACGTCGTCTGAAGCGCCGGGGCGGCTACGTCAGGGCCTCCTGGTCGGCGGCGATGCTTCCCACATCGAATCCCCTCCTGCGAAATGCCTGTAAATCGCCGAACTCGGGGGGCCCGGCGCCTCCCCTGGTGCCCGCATTGTAACCCATCGCTCCCACCGCTTTGCCAAGGTTGTTGACAAGGGGCGGTAGTCTGCGTAAGCTGCGAATCGTGAGGGGAGTGTGAACTATGTTCCGTGGACCAAACAGGAGCTTCCCTCAGTAAAGCGTTTGGTGGCCAGAACGTGACGCGGATGGATCGCGCCAGCATCGAGGGGCGACACACTGGACTCGCATCAGATGAACTTGCTCGACTCACGCTCGGCGAGATGGGGACAAGGGATCCCCGTCCCGCCCGCTTCCTCTATCGCCCATCGTAGCAACCTCAGAGCTATGGTCGGTTTCACCCTGGGACAAAGGAGGTGCGGCCAGACTTTCTAGGGCGCACGGACGCAGCGTGCACCGTATTCACTAGGGCAACAGGTGTGTGCACTTCGTTCCAATGGTAAGGAGAGGGGATTCATGAAAAAGCGGTTCCTCCTGGCAGGACTCCTGATCGTGCTGATGGTCGTGGCGATGGTGGCCGCGGCTTGCGGCACCGAGGAGACCACGACTACGGCTCCTCCGGCCACCACGGCGGCAACCACAGCCACCACCGCGGCTCCCAGCAGTGACACCACGGCCCCGGCCAGCACCGACACCACGGCCGCGGCCACCAAGGAAGACGTCCTCAAGTTCGGAGCCATCAGCTCCGGCACGGGTGACATGGCCCCGGCGTTCAAGGCCATGTATGACGCGGTCAAGCCGACCGAAGACCTGCTGAACGAGATGGGTGGCATCACCATCGGGGATACGCACTACAAGATCGAGATCGACTACTACGACGACCAGTCGACCACAGCCGGTGGCGTCTCCGCCGCCAACAAGCTCATCCAGGACGGCGTCAAGTACGTGTATCCGCCGATGTTCATGCCGGTCAACCTGGCCATCGCNGGTCTCTGCGAAGAGAACAAGATCTTCCGCATCAAGTCGTTCGGCGCGGGCGAAGTCGAGGTCAACCCCGACAACCCGCTCATGTTCTTCAGTTGCTCGGGCGTTACCCACTTCACTCCGTTCTACGAGTACGCGGAAGAGGCGGTCGGAGTTGGCTGCGCCTTCCGGTCGGTCATCGGCGGCTACGAGCGCTTTGGCAAGCTGGGTCTCATGGAAGACGTGGTCATCCAGGGCTGCGGCCCTATCGGCCTCTACTCGACCGTGGTCGCCCGTGAGAGCGGCGCCCGCAAGATCATCGTGGTCGGCGCCCCGGGCAACCGCCTGGAGTTGGCCAAGAAATGGGGAGCGGACTATGTCATCAACATCGACGAGCACAAGGACGCTGAAGAGCGCCGCAAGATGATCCTCGAACTGACCAACGGACGGGGACCCGAGAACGTGGTGGAGGCCTCCGGTTATCCGCCGGCGGTGGCCGAAGGCCTGGAGATGATCCAGAAGGGCGGCAAGTACCTCATCCTCGGCCAGACCACGGCCGCCTCGACGCCCATCGTCGTCAGCCGCATCAACGAGAAGGGCCTGACCATCATCGGCAGCGTATCGGCTCACATCGTGCATTTCTACAAGGCCCTGCAGTTCATCAAGACCCACCAGGCGAAGTACCCGTTCGCCGAGATCATCAGCGGCACCTACGCGCTGGAGGACATCAATACCGCGCTTGCCAACATGGCGTCGGCCAAGGAGATCAAGCCGGCCATCGACAACCGCAACCGGTAGGTTCACGCCGACCGCCTGTGATCGGTGCCGCGCCCGCGAGGGCGCGGCACCGGCACCTCACCCACGATCCATTCGGAGGGCCAGCATGAGCTTCAAACCGTTCCTGCGTCCCAACAAGGTGCTCGCAGCTCTCGAGCGCGGCGAGACTCCCCTGGGCATGCAGATGTACACGCACGACCCCGACCTCATCGAAGTCGTCGGCTACACAGGCTTCGACTATGTGATGATCGACATGGAGCACAACCGCACCAATCCCGAGACGATGGTGCACCTGATCCGCGCCGCGGAAGTCTCGGGCCTCACCCCGCTCGTCCGCGTCGGCGCTCTCGACCGGTTCCTCATCCGCTCCGCGGTGGAATCGGGAGCCCAGGGCATCGTCGTGCCCCACGTCAAGACCGCCGAAGAGGCCAAGGCGGGCATGGAAGCCTGCCACTATCCGCCCGAGGGCAACTGCGGCATCTGCCCGGCCATCCGCGCGTCGGGATACTCCCAGGGCAACTGGGAGGAGTACATGGCGACCGCGAACGAGAAGATCATGTTCATCGCGCTCCTCGAGGACGTTGAGGCCATCGACAACGCCGAGGAGATCATCAGCGTGCTGAAGCCCGGTCGCGACGGCGTGGGCATCGGCGGGGCCGACATCTCCAACTCGCTCCTCAAGGAAGCCGGTGAGAAGGTGCAGTGGGGCCATCCTTACCTGCGGGAAGCCGGCCAGAAGGTGAAGGCGCTGTGCCAGGCCAAGAACATCAACATCATGGGCATGGCCTTCCCGACGTCCGACAAGGCGGGAGTCGAGGCGGCCAAGGCCAACGGCACCAACATCGTCCTCTTCTATCCCGACAGCCACATCTTCTTCGAGGCGTGCCAGAAGATCATGAAGGAAGTACGGGCCTCGGAGCCTGCCGAACAATGAGACCACGGCTCCAAGGGCGCGCGGCATGAGGCTCTACGTGCTCGACGGGGGCCGGGTGCACCTGCCCGACAAGAACCACCTCACACCCGACCGCAACGTCGGGGTGCCGGTGACGATCCCCATCCTGATGTTCCTGATCGACCATCCCAAGGGACTAGTGGTGTTCGACACCGGCATCGAAACCGACGCGGTGAAGCCCGACTTCGTGGAGGCCGACGGTGAGCGGCGCATCGATAGGCAGCTGCGGAGGCTGGGCTATGACCCGGCCGCCGTGCAGTATGTCGTGCTGTCGCACCTACACCTCGACCACGTGGGCTGCATGGGCCTGTTCCCGGGAGCGACCTTCGTCGTCCGCAGGCAGGAGCTGCGGGCAGCCTGGTGGCCCGATGCCTATGAGCACGGCTACGACTTCGACCTGCTGCTGAAGACCAGGGGCCTCACCTACCTGCAGGTGCCCGACGGGGTCGACTTCGACCTGTTCGGCGACGGTTCGCTGGTCTGTATCGACACCAAGGGACACACCGAGGGGCACCAGTCGCTGGTGGTCGACCTGCCCGAGTCGGGCACGATCGTGCTGGTGGGCGACGCCGCGCAGGTCGACGACAACCTCACCTACAAGGTGCCGCCGGGCATGTCGTGGAGCAGCCAGCAGGCCGTGCAATCCATGGATAGGCTGCTGCATCTGCGCAGACTGGGGGCCCTGCTGATCCTCGGTCACGAACTCTCGGCTCTCGAGGGCTTGAAGGTGGCGCCGTACTTCTACAAGTAGCGCGGAGGCCACCCGCAGCGCATCCCGGCCGGCTCTCGCGCCGCTGGCAAGTCGGGGCCGGTCAGCCGGCAGGCGCCGCTTGGCCGTCGGCGTCATGGCGTGGCGCTGGCCGCCGGTCGCGGGTGAGCGCCACCAGAGCGCCGAGCAAGGCGATGCCGGTGCCGACATACATGGCCTCCCGGTAGCCGGAGGTGAAGGCTTCGGCATTGGTCAGGCTCGCGCGTGCGCCGAGCAGGATGACCCGTCCGCCTTCGGCACCGAGCTTCGAGGCCGCGATGGCGCCCAGAATGGCGATCGACACTCCCATGCCGCAGAAGCGCGACGCCGTGAACATGCCCGAGGCCACTCCCAGTTGCGAACGCGGCACCGAGCCCATGATGGCCGAGAAGTTGGGAGTGCTGAAGATGGCGAGCCCGAGCCCGAGAGTGCCCAGGGCGAGCAGCACCTGCCACGTGGGCGCCGACACCGAGAAGAGCGACAACTGGATCGTGCCGATCGCCGTGAGCACCAAGCCTGCGGAGGAAAGCCCCCGGCTGCCGAGGCGGTCGGACAAGCCGCCGGCGAAGGGCGTGATCAGCGACATCACGGCTGGCTGAACGAGCAGGATGAGACCCGTGGTCTGCGCCGACCGGCCCTGCACGACTTGCAGGAAGACCGCCGTGAACACGGTCACGCCGTACGCCGCCGCCATGTAGAGGAGCGAACACGTGTTGGCCGCGGTGAACACCCGGCTACGCCGGAACAGGCCCAGATCGAGGATGGGGTCGGCCGTGCGGCTCTCGACCACGACGAAGACGACGACCAGCACCACGAACCCCGCGAGTGGGGCGATGGTGCGCCACGCGGTCCAGCCCCAGAGCGGCGAGAAGATCAGGGGGACGAACAGGGCGGCGAGCGCCCCCCCCAGCAGCGCCGAGCCCGGGATATCGATGCCCTGCAGGAGGCCCCGCTTCGGTCGTGCGGTCGCTCTGCCGGACTCGGCCTGGTGGGCGGCGGCCGCGGCCCGGTCGCGGCGTTCGGCGCCGAGCAGGTCCCAGCCGGCGAGCACGGTGAGGGCGGCGATGGGCACCTTGATCAGGAAGATCCACTGCCAGCCGAGGTGGGCCACGATCAGGCCGCCCAGCGGCGGGCCGAACGTCTGTCCCAGGGTCGAGCCCATCATGTTGAAGCCCAGCGCGCGGCCGCGCTCATTGACGGGGAAGACCGAGGTGACGATGGCCGCGCTCGTTGTGATGATCAGCGAGGCGCCGAAGGCCTGGAACACCCGCGAGCCGATCAGGGACGCGCCGTTCCACGAGAAGGCGACGGCAATCGAGAAGAGCCCGAAGAGCAGGTTGCCGATCCAGTAGGTCAGGAATAGGCCGCGCTTCTCGCCCCAGCGGGCCACGGGGATGAGGAGCACGGTGACGACGAGCAGGTACGAGGCCTGCACCCAGAGGGCTTCACTGAAGGTCAGTTGCAGGTCGGCAGATACGACCGGCAGTGCCACAGCCACGATGCTCGAGTCGAGGGTGGCCATGAAGACGCCGATCGAGGCGATGAAGAGCACGCGCCACCGGCGGCGGCTCAGTTCCGACGTCGTCTGAAGCGCCGGGGCGGCTACGTCAGGGCCTCCTGGTCGGCGGCGATGCTTCCCACATCGAATCCCCTCCTGCGAAATGCCTGTAAATCGCCGAACTCGGGGGGCCCGGCGCCTCCCCTGGTGCCCGCATTGTAACCCATCGCTCCCACCGCTTTGCCAAGGTTGTTGACAAGGGGCGGTAGTCTGCGTAAGCTGCGAATCGTGAGGGGAGTGTGAACTATGTTCCGTGGACCAAACAGGAGCTTCCCTCAGTAAAGCGTTTGGTGGCCAGAACGTGACGCGGATGGATCGCGCCAGCATCGAGGGGCGACACACTGGACTCGCATCAGATGAACTTGCTCGACTCACGCTCGGCGAGATGGGGACAAGGGATCCCCGTCCCGCCCGCTTCCTCTATCGCCCATCGTAGCAACCTCAGAGCTATGGTCGGTTTCACCCTGGGACAAAGGAGGTGCGGCCAGACTTTCTAGGGCGCACGGACGCAGCGTGCACCGTATTCACTAGGGCAACAGGTGTGTGCACTTCGTTCCAATGGTAAGGAGAGGGGATTCATGAAAAAGCGGTTCCTCCTGGCAGGACTCCTGATCGTGCTGATGGTCGTGGCGATGGTGGCCGCGGCTTGCGGCACCGAGGAGACCACGACTACGGCTCCTCCGGCCACCACGGCGGCAACCACAGCCACCACCGCGGCTCCCAGCAGTGACACCACGGCCCCGGCCAGCACCGACACCACGGCCGCGGCCACCAAGGAAGACGTCCTCAAGTTCGGAGCCATCAGCTCCGGCACGGGTGACATGGCCCCGGCGTTCAAGGCCATGTATGACGCGGTCAAGCCGACCGAAGACCTGCTGAACGAGATGGGTGGCATCACCATCGGGGATACGCACTACAAGATCGAGATCGACTACTACGACGACCAGTCGACCACAGCCGGTGGCGTCTCCGCCGCCAACAAGCTCATCCAGGACGGCGTCAAGTACGTGTATCCGCCGATGTTCATGCCGGTCAACCTGGCCATCGCAGGTCTCTGCGAAGAGAACAAGATCTTCCGCATCAAGTCGTTCGGCGCGGGCGAAGTCGAGGTCAACCCCGACAACCCGCTCATGTTCTTCAGCTGCTCGGGCGTCACACACTTCACTCCGTTCTACGAGTACGCTCTCAAGAAGTACCCCAACGTCAAGAAGGTCGCTGTCATCTCGCCGGACGACCCGGGTGCTGTCACCTATCAGAAGCAGGTCAAGGCGGCCTACGCCGCGGCCGGCATCGAGATCTCCTACTGGGAGGTCTACCCGCAGCCCAGCTTTGACTTCTACGCCATCCTGAACAAGGCCCTCGCGACCAAGCCGGACGTGATCGACTGCATCTTCGGCATCCCGCCGTGCACGTCGGCCATCATCAACCAGTCCCGCGAGCTTGGCTTCGAAGGCCCAATCTGGGGCCCGTGCACGCTCGGCGATGCCAACGTGGTCAACGCCATGATCAGCAAGCCCGAGTACGCCCACGACATCTTGTCGTACGTGCCTGAGGTCAATAGCGATCAGATGACCGAGCCCGTCAAGAAGCTCGGCGAGAGGATCAAAGCCGCCGGCGCCAGCTTCGAGCTGGACAGCGTGCTCCTCTACGACGCCATCTCGGCTGCGCTCGCCGCCATGACCGCGGCTAACAGCATCGACCCCGAGGCTGTAGCGGCTGCCATCAACAGCGGCGCGAGCCCCGGCTTCACGGGCTCCTTCGGGCCGGCTGTTTGGGGTGCATATCAGTCGATCTACAAGAACAACCACTGTGCCCAGGGCGCATCGATGGTCACCACCTACGACAACGGCAAGCTGACTTTTGAGTGGCTTCCGTGGGACGGCAAGGCCGCCGACCAGACGATCCCGCTGCAGTAGTCCGAAACGCAGTCCCGGGAGTCTGATGCTTCAGCTCCCGTGACTAGCAGAGCGCGGCGGAGAGCCGGCCGGAAGACGTCCGGCTCTCCGCCCGAAGTTCAGCGGCGAGAGACACGATCTAGCTACGGAGAGTTCCTTTGGGTGACGCGAGCATCTTACAAGCGTTCGTAAATGGCCTGACATCGTCCGGTATTTACATACTGGTAGCCCTTGGGCTCACCCTCGTCCTCAGCATCATGAACATCGTTCAGCTTGCTCACGGCGAGGTGTACATGATCGGGTCCTACGTCGTCTACTACTTCGCGACGAAAGTCGGCATCAACTTCTATGTCGCCATAGTCATCGCCATCGTTGTGACCGGCATCCTCGGCATCCTCCTCGAACGCGTCTTCTTGCGACCGTTTCGATCGAGGCCCGATTCGGCGATGGTCTTGACCGCCGGGTTGATTCTGGTGTTCCAGAACGTCGTCCTCGCAATTGCGACCGGCACTCCCAAGTCATACAAGACCCCCTACGAAGGGTCGGTGTTGCACGCGGCCGGCGTCACCCTCTCGGTGGAACGGCTCGTGATCATCATCACGGCCCTCGTGCTTATCGCGGGCCTTTTCGCCTACATCAGGTTCACGAAAAACGGACAGGCCATGCTCGCGGTCTCCCAGGACAGGGAAGGCGCGGCGCTTCAGGGCATCAGCGTCGANCGGCTNTCGGCCATNGCCATGTTCATGGGCTGCGGCCTNGCGGGCATNGCCGGCGGCCTNGTNGGATCGCTCTTCAGCCTCCTGCCGACTATGGGTGGCAACGTGCTGATGAAGGGCATCGCCGTGATCA
>JGI20214J51650_10002218_pt1 | contig 12265 bp, 12 predicted proteins | sample WetSurMetagenome_FD_51650 | JGI IMG/M metagenome (IMG submission 51650)
AGGAGGATCTTTTTATCGTGAGTGGCTTGGGTCATGGTCACAGCAGGATCTTTCCAGTCAGAGTTATTCTCACTTCTTTTGTTTTTCCCTTTTGATGGACGCTCAAAGCGCCGAGATCTGCCAGGCGGGAGACCTGGCGGGAGATGGTGCTCTCTGAGGTGCGCAGGCGCTCTGCAATGTCGGTAATAGTTGTAGGCTCGCTCCCGGCCACATCTATCAGGATGGACTTCTGCCGCTCTTCGAGGATGGCGGCGATATTGGGCAGGGTGATCTCACGAAGGCTTCTGTCTATGTCGCTGTAGCTGGTGGTTCTGGAGATCCTTCCTGCCTCGGCGAGGCAGGCGATGGTGAAGGCAAGGAAGATCTCCCTCGGACCGCCTGAGAGGTTGGCGATGATCTGGCCCTCGGACTTTTCCAGAAGGTCTTTGAGGGAGACGACCATTCCCTCAAAGTTTTTGTGATTAACGCGGTGGATCTGCAAGTCGATGGAGCTGTCTATCTGGCCGGACAGGTCACGGATGGCCTGCACGGTCTTCTCGCCGCGATCGTCCGGCTCGACCTCCGGGCGGATGAGGATGATCCGGTCTCCACCTTCGATTCCGTATTTCACAATCAAGGAGATAATTTGGGATGTATCGAAGCCTGAAAGGGAGATGTAGGTCTTCATCAATTAATTGTGCGGATCTGGTGAATAAATGCTTTTCCCTGTATCAGTTGCGTCGGAATGCATTTGATGTGTTTGCAGGCATCAGAATAACTTGCAGTATTTCGACCCAAAAGGTCTTTAATTGCAAAATAATGAAATTAATGCATTAATCGACAGGTTTAAATGGAATAGGATGTATTGCCAGTGTGATGCCTCAAAAGATCACACTGACACTCCGGCCCGAGGCCGCTTTCGAGATGCCTCTGAGCGAGGGCTATCAGCTTTATTCAGCCCTTCTGGCAGTCATGAAAAAAGCGGACCCCGATATGGCCAGGCACACTCACGACTCGCCCATCGGCTCTATCTCCCTGGGACCACTGGACGGCCGGTTTTCCCGCTCCGAGAGGGCGCGCCACAAAGCCGTCAGTCCTGCGGAAAAATATAATCTGCAGGTTGGCATAACCGATCCCAGGGAAGTTGAGATATTTCGCTCCATAATCTCGCCGCTGGTTCTGAGGGATCAGAACCTGCGTCTTGAGAAGGGAGAGCTGCGGGTGGAGGAATTGGCCAGCTCAACGGTGGGCTTTGAGGAGCTGCTCACCCCCGCGGGAGAGAGAGCGGATGGGGGGCCGTGCCTTGATCTTCAGTTCAAGTCACCCGCATGCATTCAGTACAAGAATACAAAGGTATTTGAGATGTTTCCGCACCGTGAAGCCGTCTTTTCATCGCTTCTCTCAAAATGGAATGCGGTCTGCCCTGAGAAGATGAGGATGAGCATGGACCGGGATGATATGGCCCGCTTCATGATTGAGAAGCCGCTGGCTTACGAAACGCACAGCGTAGTGGTAAACACGGTTCTGGACAGGACTAAAGGGCATCCGAGGCCGATCATGAAGCAGGGATTCACAGGCCGTTGCCGGTACACGTTCGCTAAAAACGCCCCGGAGGGACTTGCCAACGGGATTGTGGCTCTGGCGAGGTTTGCCGAATACAGCGGGGTGGGCAGCAGCGTGTCCCGGGGTTGCGGAGCGGTGGCCGTGAAGATTGGTGGGGCCGCCGGAGGTGGTGGTGAACCAGGCCGGTAAAGCAATAGCAAATTCTTGATTCCAGTCCTGGCTGCTTGCGTGCCTGTGCCCGCATACTTGAGCGTCCAGCAGAAGAATGGACAGCTGCCGGATGTTGTCAATTCAATAGCAGCCCTGGGTATCGAAATTTCGAGAAATTATGGGCGAGATTGTTAGGAAGTCAGAAAGAATCATGCTGTCAGTCTCACGGCTGGCTGCCCTCTAAAGACCTACAGGCGATTTTCGTATGTAGTCGGAGTGGTGGTTGATTTGCAGGAAGCTAATAATATGAATATTGATGAATCTAATAAAACGAATGAAAAGAACGAAAGGAATGAATCGGCAACATTGACGACAAAGAACGCGCCATCGTTCGATCAGCCGACTGTAGCAGTAGCAGCCGGGGAAAGCTCGCCCCAATCGAGCAAGTTTTGCAGTGATTGCGGAGCCAGGATCAGCTCCAGGGCGGAGGTCTGTCCCAAATGCGGAGCCAGGCAGACAAATGCTCCAGGCGGAGAGCACAACAAGACCACAGCCGCGCTGCTGGCGCTGTTTCTCGGCGGCCTGGGCGCGCACAAGTTCTACCTGGGAAGGACGGGAATGGGTTTGCTCTATCTGGCCTTCTGCTGGACACTCATTCCCGCATTCATCAGTCTGGTGGAGGGAATACAGTTTCTGAGCATGTCCGAGTCAGAGTTTGCGCTGAAGTACAGGTGAAGGAGAATTGCACTGAACATCAGCAACGAGATCGTCCAGGATTGCGCCATCTTGAATGCCTGGGGCCATTATTGCAGAATTATGAAATTATTGCACTAATCGACAGGTTTATATGAGTTTGGAGGTTACTGTGGACGCAATGGCTGAGAGATTTGCGCTCATCTCGAATCAGAGCATGGGGTTCGATCAGGTTTTGGGCGAAGTGCATCAAGAGAACGCTGCTTTGACGGCGGGAAGGATGGGGAATGCTGGGCCTGATGGAGAGCAAATGCTCACCGGCTGCAACTGCCTGGCCGGGGGCAGCCCCGCGGGCATGAGGGCGGGGGCGCAGGCTCGCACGCACGGGCACGGGTGCGCACACGGGCGCGCGGGCGCGGGAGAGGGGAAGGCGAGAGTGGGGAGGGGGAAAGATGAGTATTAGAAGACCAGAGCCAACAATTTCGGCAGAAGAGATTAGGAAACACAGGGAATCGTTACCAACGGTCAATATATCCAATTCATACGATGTTCTTGTAGAATACTATGAGCAGGTCGATCCAAAATTGCTGGATTCAGGGGTTGCTTACCTGCCTGCAAAGAGTGTTGAGATGGGAAAAGTCGACCAGCCCATGGTTAGTCACATCAGAAACGGTGTCTGGGCGATCATAGAACTCAACGAAGCGCTTGATAAACTTGACTTATCTCCATTGAATAAATCTGAATTGAAAGAAGCAGTTGCACTCTTTGTTGCACACGAACTTCACAAATTGAACAAAAAGGACTGGAAGGAGCAATTCGATATCTCGCAAGAAGATGCCTCTGAATGGGCCAATAAATTTGGCTTATTTGATTTTGCGCCGGGATTAAGCGCGCATGATTATCAATCCGTATCTGTTGCACAACATAGAAGCATAGGATTTCATTCGAATCTATCGTCTAGATTTATGTTATTGAAACCATGGACTGATATCGCAGATACCCTTGCAAGCATCGAGGCTCCGTGCGCCACAGAATCAATGCAAAAGCAACTGGATCAAGTAACAGATGGACTTGATTTTTATTATCACACATTTAATGAATCTACAGGAATACTTTCAAATCTTGTTCACACTGGCGTGTCGTCTTGGGCAAGAGAGAAAGGCTTAATTCCGCTTCTCATATTTGAACGAGGGATTGTATATATTGGACGAGATGGGATTGCATGCAAACTGGAATCCGCCCAAGATATCGAAAAAATCTATGATAATTTTAAGAATAAGCTAAATGAAGCTCATACTGCGATTTATGACCCTAAAGAGCTTCAAAAAAATAAAACTACGCAGGGCAGCAAAGGATTGACAAATTTGATAATGTCAACTTTTTCTATTCCGGTTTAAAGGGTGTTCTCTCTGCGTTCATGGCATCTGCTGTCATTGACGAAGATACTAAAAACCGCAAAGTTTTAATTGATATTAAAAATAACAGTATTATAGTTGATGTCAGCGAACCGGATATGCAATATCCTCCGGCGACTATTATCGAGATCCCTTCAAATGTAATCAAGACCATAAAGGCCGATGGTGAAGAGATCAAGGTTGGAGATGTAGCAATACATTGCTCAAGTGCAGAACGAAAAAAAGGAAAGTACACATTATTACCACAAACAGTGGACATTGATGGAATAAAGGTTGATTTCTCAAAAATCGAAATTAGTGGAACTGGCTTGATGACCAGTCAGGTTGGATACAGACACCATATAAGAGAAGACTTTGGAATCGATATTGGCTGGGGCGGAGAAATAATACCATATTCGAGAGCCATTTCCGGAATACGAATGCAGTTCATCGAACCCTTGATCAAACTACATGCATTAGAAACTGAGAATGCAGTAACAGAGACCTGCAAGTTGTTTGGATTGAATAGCGAATTAACTGCGAGACTCTCCACGTACTCAGAGAAAAATGAAGATGATCATCACAAAGTTGGAGGCTTCTGGAATTATTCTTATGCAATTGCTCGTGACCTTCTTGATCGTGATATAAACGGCGTGGCTTTCAAGAACATTGCCCCTAACTTAGATAAAATGAAATATCTTGATGGGTTAATAGATATTTACACGAGTAAAGTTCCTGTTGAATTTTGGAATAAATTGGAATCAATGTATTTATATCCTTATAAAGAGAAGATGCTCGTTTGGATCTCAGAGAATCTCGAATTCAATGGATCAATGGTATATGGCACATTTGAAAACAAGCAAAACAAGTTTGATGCATATTTAAAAGGCTCAGGAATATGCAAATTGAGTAATGACACAATTTATGATTCAAAGTATCCGAGCATTCCATCTCAACCTTTGAGTATGTTAGGTTACACATACTCGAATCGCCTGCCTATCGGCCCACCGCAGACAAAACCAAAACTCGAAGTTTCAGAACAAGTAGTAATCGAACTTGGACTGCGGCGCATGGGACACGCGGTAAAAGGTGGGGACAAAAAAATATACTATAAGCTTATACCGGATCATTTCTACACGCCGCTTCTCAGTGAGATATTTTCAGAAGTTCTTGGAATGTTTGATGGAGATTCTCAAACAAATATTAGGGCTATCGCGCAAAAAATGGTCTCCTCAGATGTTCCTGAGTACCATATTCTAACCAAGGACCTTGCTTCAGATTATGGCCAAAAAATGCTAAGATATTCTGGAAAGGGTTTCAAGGGTTTATTTTCGACGTACGACATTGTTTTCAACAAATCTCGAAAAAATGATACTGAATATTGGTTTATGGGTGCATATCTCGGAATGATCCTGGCAGCAGCAACTGGGTGCCGTATCATTGTTGGTGAAAACCCAATATGCATGACGAAAGGGGATGAATTCAAGGAAGTTGTAAAATTAGAATCACCTTATGCATCTATTAAGCGAATATTTGGAGATCGTATTACATTATCTAACCTCCAAAATGCAATTACTTTGGCATCTCTTGTTATAAGCTTAGGTTACGAGTATGAGCTTGACGACGGACTCATTCCAAAGCACCTGCAAAAAATCAGAACAAAGATCTTTCCAGGCAGTGCCATTCTGAAAGAAATACAACGCAAGTATCAAAAAGGTAATAAGGACGGCATTTTCATAAAAAAAGCGAAAGGAATCACAGAAGAGGATGAAAATGCTTCAATCGGATTAATAGATCAAGCGATAAAAATGGATAGATTAGGAGGCAATGAGATGACCGCAAATTCAATTCACCAACTTGCAGATCTCGGTCTAAAGGTTGCGATACCAAAAGGCTACGAACCTTATCGAATTGAACGACTGTTTAGAGAATCCGTGAAGGCAATTAAAGCTAAAAAACATGGCGACTTCAAGCGTGAAGATTATGTTGACGCGGTGGCAGGGAGCCTATTGAAGATGATGAGGCGTGCAGGTGATGATCAATTTTACTACAAATCAGGAATGTATCATCCAGAGAGGACTTTTAGATTTGCTGAATCATTTGTAGATCTGGCGTTTTATGAAATATCTGATGGCCAGCCAGGAAAACTGAAGCAGAAATCCAATGATCTCTCTGATGGATTTTATGCAGCTACTCTCTGCCAGAGAGATGCTGCTTTTAAAGCTGCAAAAGCCGAAGTTGAATCATTGAGGGCACAGGAATAGGAGGCAAAACATGAGTGACACTGAGAAAATGAACTTAACTGAATTTAAAAATGCTTTAAAGCCTTTCACATTGGAAAAACCAGAAAAGAAACCAAGAGAGAATTACGTAAGCGTATTGATATTACGAGAATTGAAAAGTGCAGCCCGTTTTACTACTGACGGAATTGAAGCTAATTCAGCAGTGATCCGTGTAGGAGGCGTTGAAGAGACCGTTGGAAAGTTATTTGGCCGCAAACAGGTGGCTAGCGACCGAAGAAAGGCCAAAGCGTTGCAGCGAACACTAATCGATGATGAAATGAGCAAAGCCATTGATAAAAATGGTTGGAAAGGCTGCACCATGAAAGTAAATGAAATGTGCCAGAAATGCCCAGAGTGTGCACTATTCGGAAGTGCCGCATCAGAGGGAGGCATGAGCATAACATCCCGAGTTATGTATGATGAGGCATACACAATAAGAGCATTGAGTGCAATCGTAGACGAGTTTTTCCAGAACGCACCTGGCGATGATTATGCGAAAGAAGCTACTTCTGCAATTCGTGAGCCAGATTTCTTTAAGGAAGGGACTCTCTTCCCTTGCGTGGTCACTCTTAAGGATGTAACCGCTGAAGAGGTGTTATTCTTCCTTAATGTAACCGACAGAAATTCGCGCTATGGAGCAACTACAACACGTTTCGGAAAGACTCAGAATCATATCCTTGGCATTTACGCTGGACATCGAGAAGGACCTTCAAGCCTGGAGGTATCTAGAGAGATTGCCATCGCGCTTGCTAAACAAGGACTCGATGAAAAGGATATTAGCGACAGCAAAAAAGTTGATGAACGGCTGAAAGAAGTCATGTATCGAGATACGTTGTCTACAGATGAGATTAAAGCAGTGGCAATAAGGGTATTTGAATCGCTTTCAAATAAACAACGCATCAATTATTTTATGTTTGGTGAAGCTCAAAGTTCGAAAATTCTTGAAGATATCCGCGACGATATGGTGATTAAATCAATACTGTCTGACCAAATTGCAAAGGTAGGCTCATTCGTAAGCGCTTAGTGAGGTTAAAATGTTTTCATGTGCTAGTCCGACCTTAAAAAGTGGTAGTAGCTGCCTACTACCACAAAAAAATGGAATTAGAGCGTTTAAGGGTACTCTAGAGCTCATGAGTGAGTTGTTCTTTGCATCTGTAGAACCGGGAGATAGCTTTACGACTGAGCCGATTATTCTTAGCACAGCATTATTCTATGCTCTTGGGTACGCCAAAGGAAATTATATAAATTTTCCTGCTAAAATGGGTCGCAGTTCAGCAAAACAGAATCCGTCATACATTGTCGATACAGAGTCGATTTTTGAGACTGTCTATGTGACACCTGCGAAAGCAATCAATAAGCCAGAATTCACTACCGAATTAAATAACTCACGGAGCGATGACTATGTTCAATCCAACAACCTATCAAGTGCAGATTCCGATGCCAACACCCCCACGGGACGCTATAGTGCCAGGAAGCAAATTCAACCGGGAGCACAATTCCTATTCTATGTGCTGACTTTCGATGGGTCCAAGCCAGATATGCCTTCATACGTGCGACTTGGCAAGAAGAGATGCAAAGCACTGGTAGAGTGGGAAGAAGTTGTCACATCTATTTCAGAAGGTGAATACAAAATAACACACCCTGTACTCATCGATGATCTTGAATCTGTTCCTTTGGGGGATATTTCATTTAAGAGGATGCAACCATTTGATGTCATCCAGAAAGGACGATTCTCCGGAAAATATATAAAATTAGGTTCCAAAGATGTATTGCCAATAAATGCACGATTTCTCAGGAGGATGCGTAATTGATTATCGATGAACTATCCATTCCTCGATATGATGATGAACCATTGATTGGTGATCATTTGCCGTTTAAACATCAGATAATTGCAAGAGACACGATACGCAATTCGGAGGAGTTCTTTCTTTTCATAACATCACCAACAGGTTCCGGGAAAACTGATGCTTGGGCAGTTCCTGCATTGAAGGAGAAAGACTTGGGAGTAGTAATTGCACTCTATCCTACAAATGCACTGGCTGAAGACCAATATCGATCCCTTAAAAACCTTAGCGAATCCTTGAAATCCAACAAGCAAATAGAATTTGTAACTGCGGAAACTTTGGGCCTAATGAAAGATAAGCGATCATACAGGATGACTAAAGGTGAGATTCTTACGGATATAGTGCATAAAATGGCCCGTAAGCGCGGAGGTATCATCGTTACAAATCCCGACATTTTTATATACGCACTAAAAGGATATTATTATGATAAATATATCAATTCAGTATTTAAGGGCCTAATTAATACCATAGTCTTCGATGAGTTTCACCTGTATGACATGCGTCAATCAGACATAATTCTCTTCATGTTGCACGATATTCTTTGCACGGAAGGCACAGCTATGCGAAAATTTATTTTTTTGAGTGCTACACCCGATGAAAATATAGAATTAAAAATAAAAAACGTTCTTGGAGGAACACTTGTTGATACTGAAAAAAACACTATCAATAGCAAAATTGTAGATGAAAAGCCCATTATGCCAAGGGTTGAACTTGAATTTCGCCATGCACCTCGTTTCATGGCTGGAGAGATGCTATTAGCCAATCTAAATCTGCTTCATGAATTCAAAGGCAACAATCGGATGGCTATTATTTTTGATAGTGCTCATGAGGTTACTCTAATTAGCGATGAACTTCGCAAAGAGACTTGCTGGAACGTCTGCGAACGCAGTGGTCTAAGAAGAGATTCTATGGCCGATTCCTTTGATGTTTTGGTTGGAAACAAAGCCGTAGAAGTAGGAATCGATTTTAAAGGCGATTCTGCTATTCAGCGTTTAGTTTTTTCTGGCCATAATGTCAGCGAATTCTTGCAGCGATTTGGAAGGCTCAGAAACCCCATGCAAGGTGTGGAGTATAAATCAATCTGTTTTGCACCGTCTGGAGTAGTGGACCATTTTAAAATTTTTAAACAATTATCTCGCCAGCAATTAGAGGAGACCCTTCGAAAAACCATGAATGATCCTAAAATTGAAGGCAATTTCCGATGGAGATACGGATATCTGGAAGCATATGAGTATATCTATAAAAATGCTTTTGGCATTGGCGTAAATGAGGCAAAAAGCATACGAAATGATCATAGGTTCCCACCATTGACAGGAGGTTTGCCATCCGACAAAAGAGATGATTATTTCCGCAATGGCTTGGAGCTTATCCGAGAGCATTATTTTGTGAATATTGAGATGGATATCAAAAAAATATTAGACTGCGTAGGAGATCTGGAGAGATCCACAAAAGCAGAAACGCTAGAATTAATAGATGAGTTGAGTAGCTTCAGGGGCAATGGGATTGACATTGCTTATTATGATTCTGTTAATAATAAACTTGGCACATATAATGCTTTTTTCTTAATGCGTTGGGCGAATATGGATGTCTTCTCTAAAAACCAATTTAAAAAAATAGTCCCTGAAGAGCATCATAAAATGATTGAAGAGATCTCAAAGAGAGTTTTTGGCTATGTTAGAATTAACAATCTAATTAATAAGCCAAGACATGTATCATTTACAGGTCGAAATCCAGTCCAAATGGATATACCAGAGGAAGAACGCCGACCTGGGAAGATTTTTGGAATATTGCCCATTGTGAAGAATTACAATGATCCAAATGATCATTTAGATATATCTCTGATTGTGAATAATATCAAAGCTGAGGGACTATTTTGCAGATACCTTTCAAACAAGGGTAAAGTATCAAAAAAATTGTATGATATTGATGATTATATATTTTTGACTGATTTTAAAGATGGAAGTCTGGCAATCGGTCTGGATGCAATCTATGTTGATTGTGTAATTCATGAGAGATTATCTGCAAAGCGAGGATGACTATGGAAAGTGACCTCCCCCTCGTCAACACCTCCGACCTCAACCAGTATCTCTACTGCCCCCGCCGCCTCTACTATCTGATGTTCTACCACACCCAGGGCCTCAACTTCGTTCTAGCCGATGGCCGCTCAAAGCACGCCCACCAGAGCCGCCGGGGCCAATGGTACAGGGAGATGTACCTGCGCTCAGAGAAGCTCCACCTGCATGGCAGGATTGACCTTCTGGAAGGAAAGACCAAGCTTACCCCGGTGGAACGCAAGCACGGAACATCATTTTATGATAACGATGAGGTCCAGCTTGCCGCCTACTGCATGCTTTTGGAGGACTACCTGAATGAACCGGTGCGCATGGGCTACCTTTACCTCTTCGGCACCAACGAGCGATATGCAATTACTATTACCGACTGGCACAGAAATAAGGTCATGGAGGTTGTGCAGGCCATCCGCAGCATGAGCCTGGACCGGATACCCGATTTTGCAGACAATCCAAAAAAGTGCAAGAAATGCAGCACTGTCGCTTATTGCCTGCCCGAGGAGACGAGAATGCTGCAAGAGGAGAGCGCAAAGATGGAAAAGGAGCAGTAATCAATGAGCAAAGACAGTGAAGGCATCTTCGACGACAGTGTGGTTTATGTCACCAAGCAGGGCTCTCAGGTGGGAGTGGACGGCGGCAGGATAGTAGTAGCCATGAAGGGCGAAGGAGAGATCGCCTCCTTTCCAATGGGCCAGGTGGATACAATCAATATCTTCGGCAACATCAATTTCACCACGCCATTTGTTGCCAGGGCCAATGAGCACGGCATAGTGCTCAACTACTTCACCCAGAACGGGCGCTACCGGGGCAGCTTCGTTCCCGAGAAGAACACCATCGCAGAGGTGCGCCGCCGCCAGTATGCTCTCACGGAGCGAGAGAGCCTGAAGATCGCCAGAGAGATGATCCGGGGAAAGATCAGAAACTCACGCACCCTCCTCAGCCGCAAGGATGCGCCGGACAATGGCAGATTGGCAGAGCTGGAGGAGCAGACTGGCAAGGCCCGCGACCTGGACGGACTGCGGGGCCTGGAGGGCGAGGCGGCGGAGATCTATTTCGGCCTTTTAAACGGCTGCCTGGCGGATGGCTGGACATTTGAAAGGCGAACGCGCCGTCCGCCTGAGGATCATATCAATGCGCTTTTATCCCTGACCTACAGCATGATGAAAAATGAAGTTCTCAGCGCGCTGCGCCAGTACAACCTCGACCCATTCCTGGGCATCCTGCACGCGGACAGGCACGGGCGCCCTGCGCTCGCGCTCGACCTGCAAGAGGAGTTCAGGCCAATATTCTGCGATGCATTCACGTTGCGGCTGATCAATAAAAACATGCTCAAGCATGAGGACTTTGGAGCAGACAATCACCTCAAGGATTACGCTTTCAAAACATATCTGGAGAAGTTTGACGACTATATGCAAGAGGAGTTCACCCATCCCAGATTTGAATACACCGTATCGCGGCGCAAGGCGGTGCGACTGCAGGCCATACTGCTTCGAAAGGCGATAACCGGAGAGCTGAAAGAATACTATCCACTGGTGTTTAAGAGATGAGGCTGGCAATAACTTACGATATCAGTGATAACCGCACCAGAACCAGAGTCTTCAAGATCCTGGAGAGCTATGGGGCCTGGAAGCAATACAGCGTCTTCGAGATGGAGATCAGCGATATCCAAAGGCTGCAAATGGAAGATGACATAAAGGCGGAGATCGGAGAAGGAGACAAAGTGCGCATCTATGTTCTTTGCGAGCGCTGTGTGGGTGCCATTACCGATCTTGGGCTGAAGATGCCCGAGAAGAAGTCGAATGTGATTTAGCTTTTTCATGGACCTTTATAAAGGCGTGGTACGCCAAAGGTCCATTTTCTTGAGGTCAAAATTCGGGCTTTTAGAAAGGATTTTAAGGCAAAAGGACTAATTCCAACCCGCCGTCGCAACGAGCACGAAAACCCGACAGGGATTGAAACGTATGACATTTCGAGTTAAGAAAATAGACGAAGAACGTCGCAACGAGCACGAAAACCCGACAGGGATTGAAACTTGTGCTGGCATCTGGGACACCAACTACGACTTTAAGTCGCAACGAGCACGAAAACCCGACAGGGATTGAAACGCATACTGCTTATACCGTAAGTATCCCATTCAAAAGGCGTCGCAACGAGCACGAAAACCCGACAGGGATTGAAACTATAATTGCGATTTGCAGAGACAATAACTTATCTGAGTCGCAACGAGCACGAAAACCCGACAGGGATTGAAACAAACTACAATTGCATTGCCTACAATCGAAATCGTTAAA
>JGI20214J51650_10002220_pt1 | contig 12253 bp, 17 predicted proteins | sample WetSurMetagenome_FD_51650 | JGI IMG/M metagenome (IMG submission 51650)
TATTGATAGGATAGTTGTTATTAATCCAGAATCTATGGATTTCTACAGAGATTCTACAGGTCAAACTGCATTAGATGAGAATGGAGAATTAGTTGGTTTCCAGCAAGAAACTCCAAGCGGTATTAGATACTATAAGAAAGATGAAGTTGTACAGGGAGAAACTATAGTTGCCACAGCTAAGGGTAATGAAGACCTTAGAGATAGAATAAAATACTTTAGATTGCTTGGCAGAGGAGATTCATATACAGGGAAGAGCTTTGTTGGTGCAATTTATAGAGTTGCAATCATAAGAACTAATGTTGCTGACATGACAGGTGAAGCTGCCTTTAGAGGCGGTGGTATGGTTGCTACAACTAAAGGTGATATGAATCCTGACCAGAAGAAGAAACTTAAGGGCGATTTAAAGAACATTACTGCTAGAAATACAATGATTATTAAAGATACTATTACTCTTGGATTAATGCCTATTCCAGATACAGCCAATGCTACAGAGATTATATATCTATTAGCAGACTTCCAAGCTATGGGAATGGGTGTTCCATTAGATATTATGGTATCTGGTGGCAGAAGTCAACAGAGAGATTTAATTACAAAGATTGCTGATATGGAAACAAGAATATCCAGTCTACAAAATAGGTTGGCTGAACAGATTAATGATAATATTATTAATCCATTATTGATAAAGATGAGTAAACCTAACAAAGCTAAACTAAAGTTTGTTAGCGCTTCTCCAGGTGCATTGCTTAACAGATCAAGAGTTGTATCTACTTTAGCAAGAAGAAACTTAATGACATACGACCCAGAATTAGAGGTTTCTATAAGAAAAGAATTAGATCTTCCACATACATTACTTGATAAGGTATTAAGTGACTGGAAGAGTGGAAAGGCTGGTCCTGAATATGAAAGAAAGCAAGCAGAGAAGCAATTTGAGACACAGAGTAAAGCAAATCAGGAACAAAACAATATAGATACAAAGGATAATCAGCCTATAAATGATAAACAGGCACCTGTGGTTAAACCCAAAGGTGTACCAAAAGCTGGTGGAGATCAAAATAAAGATCTCCCAGCAGAATAAACTTAGTAGAGTGTTTAAAATTGGATGTTAAAGATAAAATATTCCTTGGATCAGCATTAGAAGTGCTGAAAACCTTCCCTGATAATTGTGTAGATATGTGTATTACTTCTTCTCCTTATTATGGTCAGAGATTCTATGGTGCTGATACTAATACAATATGGGGCGGAGATAAAGACTGTCAACATAACTGGGACTTCTATGTTCAAGAAGAAAAGTTCATTGAAGAAGGCAGAGAAGTATTAGGCGGTAAACAATTAGATATAGCTTTTAGCAGAGGCAATAAGAATGGCTTCTGTACTAAATGCAATGCTTGGTATGGAAACTTGGGAAATGAACCAACGCCAGGACTGTTTATTCAACATCTGATAGAAATATATAATGAAGTTAAAAGAGTATTGAAACCAACTGGATTATTCTATTGTAATATAGGAGATAGCAGTTGCGGTAGTCAAAGTGGATATGGATTAAAGATACCCAATCCAAAGAGCATACAATCTCCAATGATGGGTTATAGTGCTGCTTCAGTTATGAAACCAGTTACAGCCACATGCGCTGGTGCTGAGATATGGCTTAAGCCTAAACAACTTATGCTTATTCCTTCAAGACTGGCTATTGCTATGCAAGAAGATGATAGTAGTGATATTTATGAATTAAGAGAAGATTTAAATAAAGAAGAGAAGGAACAAGTAATGGATTGGTTACAGAGGAGAAATATACATGTTCAATTAAGAAAATGTGATATACCACAAAATATGCTAAAGTTTTTTAAATTAAAAGAAAAAGGAAAACCTTGGATTCTTCGCAGGGACATTATCTGGTGGAAGAAAAGTGCATTGCCAACTCAAGTGTTAGATAACTTTGGAAGTGAATATGAACATATATTCATGTTTAGTAAAGAACCATACTATTATTTTGATACATCTAAGGCAAGAAGACCTTATGCTGCTGTTAGTATACAAAGACAGAAGTATGCAGTTACAAGGTTTGGCGCTGATGGGCAGGTTAAATGCAGTGGTCCAGATAAAGATGAGAATGCTGTGCCATGCTTTATAGAGCCTAATCCCAAGGGAGCATTGAAGGGTGATGTATGGAGACTTGGAACTGCAAATACTAAATACAAACATACAGCGGCTTATTCAGAAGAACTGGTAGAATCATGCCTATTGCCTGGATGTGCTAAGGAAGTATGTGTTAAATGTGGAAAGCCAAAGATTGAAAGGTATAAGATGGTTGTTAGAGAAATGGATGATTTGTCTCTATCTGAGAAACTTAAGTATAAGAAGATACAAGAAATGAAACTTAATGAGGAACTTAAAGCTAAGATTCTGATTAAATTGCAACGTAAGAAGATATCTTTAGGATTCTTACCAACTTGTAAATGTGAAGATACATCATTTGAACCTGGAATAGTATTAGACCCATTCAGTGGGACTGGGACAAGTGTTGTTGTAGCTAAGAAACATGGTTATCATTACTGTGGCATAGAGATGAACAAAGAATACTTTAACATTATAGAAACAAGAATTAAAGAGATGTTATAGTGACAAAGTGTATGGTTAGAGGTTGTAAGAGAGAGACTGTTTATGGTAAATGGTGTAAAGATCACTTTGATATTGAATGGAGTAAATATAAGAAGAAGTATGATTTGAATGAGTAGCGAAGAAGAGATTAATGAGATATGTAAACAAGCCCTTGAGAGATGGGGTAGAGATGCACAAGAGTTCATGATGATTGAAGAATGTGCTGAATTGATTAAAGCTATTTGTAAGACTAAGAGGTGTCATAGTCTACAGGAATACATAGATGCAGTAGCCAATGTTGTTGAAGAACTTGGAGATGTATATCTTATGCATAGGCAGATGCTACTTCTGTTCGTTAAGAATCAGAATAAGGAGAAAGACTATGTTATGATAGTGGAGAATAAATTAGGTAAATTAAAGGAGAAACTTAAATGAAGTTAAGTGAAGCCTATACAAGAGCAATTAGGATAGCAGATGAAGTTCATATTGCTCCTAAGTGTAAAGTTAAGTTTGTTGCAATGAAAGTGAGAGAATTCTATTGTGAGGTGCAAACATGATAGTGTTAGTTAGATGTCCAAACTGTGAGACTGAAGGCATGGATATGAAGGAAGTATTCAATGTAAAGAAACCTAAAGTTGTTAGTATAGAAGAAGCTTACAAAGAAGTATTATCCAAATACAATACACAGGGTTCAAGTGGAGATATGTCATATGGATTCTTTTCTATAGCTACTCCATTACAGGTAGTATATTCATGTAGACATTGTGGTTATACTAAAGTATTTGATAAAGAGGTAAAGAAATAATGTTCTTAGGAAGTAAAGAGATTAAGCGGTTAATAGAGACAGAAAACTTAGTGTCTGGATACATTAATATTGAAGAACAATTGCAACCAGATGGGTTTGACTTAACTGTAAATAAGATAGAGAGATTCATTGGTAGAGGAGCGTTGCTTACTGATACAAAGTATCTTCCAGAAATGTTAGAATTAAAGACTAAACAAATGGTATATCCTCAAATAATAACTAAAGATAGCGGATTGCCAATAATTACTGAGAAAGTTAGAGATATATGGGAATTAGATGAAGGAGTTTACTTAGCATACTTTAATGAAACTATAAGATTGCCTAAATCAGTATCAAGCATACACATACAGAGAAGTACATTTATGAGATGTGGAAACTTGAGCATTGTTGGAACATGGGATATGGGATACAATGGCAAAGGATGTACAATGATACATATAGCTAATCCATATGGTTTAGTATTAGAGAAGAACACTAGAATTGTAAAGATGCAATTTATGCCAGTAACAGAAGGATTTATGTATGGCGGAAGTTATCAGAATGAGAATATCCAATGAGAAACAAGAATATAAAAACATACAAGGCTCCACCAATTACTAGGGATATTAAAGAAGTTATTAAGAATGTTTGCAGATGTCCTAGTTGTAATTCTCCTAACGTAAAGTTACTAAAGGTAGTAGAAGACAAAGATAACAGTAGAAATATATATGATACCTATCTTGGAAAGGATCATTTATTCTACAAATACTATATATGTAAGAACTGTGAACATAAGTTCACTAACTTAGGAATAGAAGGTTGTTAATATGGCTCATGCAGAAAAATGTCCTATATGCAATGGTTCTGGAGTTTTACCATTATTAGTATCTAATGATTCAACTAATGCTCATCCACAAACAAAGGTATGTCATGGATGCTCTGGTTATGGATGGATAACTGTTCAAGATACTATACCATATGTTGTTCCTTATATTCCATTTACAATATCTCCTTATACTGTATGGTGTGGTACAACTACAGGAGATAGTATTACAATTACAACTACATGGCATAGTAAATCACAGTAAACCTTATATGGAATAATAATGTAGTTAAGATATACTTATTGGAGTTGTCTGATATAGTAAATTGGGTAACAAAGTTTATTGGTGTTAAATCCGCTGAATCTCCTCTGAAAGAAAGTGAGTTTGGTTCAATTATTGTTGATGTAAGAGACCTTAAAGATGGCGTGAATGATCCTAATGATCTAGTGAAAGCATTACAAAGATTATTTACAGTAGTTGCATTTGCAAGACAATATAAGAGTCCTGTAATTATACAATGTGAAGCTGGTTTGTCAAGGTCAACATCTCTTATAGCGGCAATATTTGTTAAAGCTAATGATATGGAATGGGAAGATGCCTTAGAGTTTGTTAAAAAGAAAGTGCCCGAAGCACAGTTTAATCAAGATTTGATAGACTGTCTTAAGTCGGTGTTAGAAACTATATGAGTACAAATGGATTAGACCCATATCTAGATATCATTAATGCATCAGCACAGGCTTTACAGAAAGCCGTAATTATTAAATCAAGCAAAGTTGGCTGTGCAGTTAAGATGAAAGACGGGACTATTTTTCAAGGATTCAATGTAGAAAGCAGAGGATATCCAATTATACACGCTGAAATATCAGCTGTACTATCGGCTATCAGGGCTGGTTATAATAAGAATGATTATGAAGCTATATCTATAGCTTATGAGGTTTCTGGTAATTATCCAGCTTGTGCCTGTTGCAGACAATTCTTATGGGAACATACTAATCCAAATTTAGTAGTAATATCAGTTTGTTTAGAAGATAAATCAATTAATGGATATATACTTAGTTCTCTGTATCCTTTGCCTTTTCCAGTTGAACAGACCAAGGCTACAGTATCAAAAGAACTGATTTTAGATGTAGCAGATAAAGAGGTTAAGGAAGATTCAAATGGAAAATAAAGTCAATGAGAATACTTTGAGAGAAATGTATTGTAATGAAAAGCTATCTATTAGGGAGATAGCAAGAAAACTTGGTGCTTCTAGAGGTCAAATAGAATATCTTATGGAGATATATGGCATAGAGGGAAGATCTACTTCTGAAGCCAAGAAGATTACAGACATTAAGAATAAAGAAGTTAAAGTTAATGATACAGCAGAACTTATTAAACAAAGAATAGGGAAACAAGAGATAAGAACAGAGTTTCCACCTATTGTAAGGAAGAATATGCTTATACCTATACCCTTAAGCAATAAGGCTAAGGAAGCAGTATTGACATTATCAATATCAGATTTACATCTTGGTGATGCATGTCACTTACCAGAAACCTATTGGTCTACTATAGCTAATACTATTGAAGTTATTAGGAATATAGCAGGATTATACAAGATTACTAAATTTAACATTGTTTTGAATGGGGACATTAGTAACGGTGTAGATGTCTATAGATATCAGGAACTTAGAAACTTGGTACAACGTGGGCATTGGCAAGTGTTTCTTACTGAAATGATATTGAAAGATACTTTTAAGAGATTTGAAGAAATAACTGAAGTATCTAATGTTGTATTGGTTAGAGGTACACACGATACATTAAGCAATAACTTAGTTATTTATCTAAAGAGAATGTTGCCACAGGATAAGACAACTTATCTATCGCATGGAGCAGCATATAATATTGGTACAGATAAAGAACCATATCATGTGTTGTTTATGCATGGTTATGGTGGTGGGGGTTCATCTCCAGTACCATATAAGCTGTTTAATGATGTTGCAACTATCATGGATACTTATAGGAGACAGGGAGTGAATGTAGAAAGAGTATGTTCAGCTCATTGTCACTGGTTAAGTTCTGGGTTTATAGTTAATAACATATATTGGGATACAACTGGCGGATATCAGAAATGGGAATATACAATCAATCAGAGACCATGTGGTTTTATATTGTATTTGTATTCTGCTGGAGAAGCTGTATCTATACCAATTAGACCTGACCTAGATGTAGAAGCTAAAGAGAAATCTATTGCAAACTTAGAGTATAAGAACTTTGCATATTACGGTAACTATTTACTTAAACATTTAGAGGAGATTGAGAAGGTTGAGTGTTAATCAAGAAAGTAAGACATTCCTATGGCATTCAGTAGCGCCTTGGATTAGAAGTGGATATGGTCATGTAACTAAACAGATACTTGATCGTCTAGTTAAACTTGGATTTAATCCTATATGCAGTGCCTATTATGGTGCTGAACCAGGTGGAATAGCTCCCTATGCTTATCCTATTCTTCCAGCTAAGGAAGGACCATTTGGTATTAATTCAGCCGCTAAGTTTGCCAGACAATTCAATGTAGACTATAGCATACTATTTACTGACTGGTGGGCATTCAGTGATTTCCCAAAGGCTCTGCCTAGACCAATATTGTATGGTCCAATGGACATGTGTGGATACAGCAGTGAAATCTTAGGATTTACAAAGATGTACAATAAGATTATCAGCTTATGTAAATGGCAACAGGATTACCTTAAATCTGAAGGCATAGAATCAGACATGATATATCACGGTGTAGATACTTCTATCTTCAAGCCTCTGAATAAAGAGGAATGCAGAAAGAAATTCAATATACCTAAAGATATGTTTGTTATAGGTTCAGTTGCCGCTAATAGTGACAAAGAAAGCAGAAAGGGTGGAACTTATGCTATTAAAGCTGTGAAGCACTTCTTAGATAGCAATCCAGATGTTAAACGTGACCAAATAACATGGATGTGGCACACTATCAGCAATGATCCTAGAGGTATGCCATTGAATTCTATATGTCATAAGTTTGGTCTGGATGATGTCATTAAATTCATGGATCCATCACAAGCAGACTTAATGATTCCAGAGACAGAATTGGTTCAATTAATGAACTGCTTTGACGTGCATTTGATACCAAGCAGAAGGGAAGGATTTGGATTAACTATCTTAGAGACTGAAGCTTGCGGAGTACCAAACATTAGCCATGACTTTAGCAGTATGACTGAATTAATCAAGGGACATGGATGGCTATGCAAATCATTGGGTACAGGATTAAACTTAGAAACTACACCAATTAATGCAGAATCAGCAGTTCCAGAAGTATATGACTTAGCTAAATGTATAGAAGAAGCATACTTTAAACCAGATTTAAGATCTCAATATGGCAAGGAATCAAGGAAGTTCTCATTGCAATTCAACTGGGATGATATAGTTACTAATCAATGGGTTCCATTACTAAACAGTCTATCTTCAAATAAATGTGTAGATGATAGGAGATTGTTATAGTGGTAGACAAGAGTATCTTTGTTGGAATACGAATAGATAATACACAGCCTTGGTTTGCACAGCATAAAAGAGTAGTAGAGAATCTTAACTATCCAAAAGAGAATCTTAGGATAGTATATGCTATACAAGATAATGTCTATGCTAAGACTATAGCTAGAGAACTTAAAGCTTTTAAAGAATCTTCAGGATTAAACATTGAAGCATTTGTAGACCCATGCGATAGGAATCTTAGAACATTTGGTCCTAACATGGGAAGTGTAATCTTTAATGATTGGAAGAAGATATTCAAAGAAGACTATTTCATGCTATTGGATTCTGATATAGTTGGTATGCCACCTTATGCTATTAAAGAGATGGTTAGGGTAGATGAGCCTATTGTAGCTCCATACATACACATCTATGGCGATGGTAGATTTTACCAGACTTGGGAATACAGACTTGGCGGTAGAATGTTTAGTCCAACTGAAGTTCCAGGTTCAGGACTATTGGTTCCTATAGAGATAGAAACTGCTGGGGCATGTATGCTTGTTAAGGGAGATGTCTTTAAAGAGATACCTTTTGGAGATCCATATCCAACAGTTACATTCTGTCATAATGCTTCTACAAGAGGATACAGGTCAGTTGGATTACCATATGTAATTGCTATGCATGAGAATCTTGGTGCAAGAGGAGTATATCACAGACCATATCCACAAGAGTTTGGTAATTATCCAGTAGATAACGTACCATATACTTTCTTTAGTAGAGTTAAGCCAATAAATAGAGAACCTATGCCATTAACACCAGAGTTATCAGAATATCTTAAGCTATGCAATACAGAATATGTTGCAGTGTCTAATAGACAGGCTAAAGCTATCTTTAATGATAGTAAGATATTACAGACTGAGAAAACTCTTAAGTGGACAGAAAATATTACCAAGTTTTACAACTTCTATTTTAACAGAGATCCATTAAAACTAATGTATCAGTATTACTTTGAACCTAATCCAGAATGGTTAGAGATTGAAACTAGTACTTACTGCAACTTTAACTGCTTAATGTGTGAGAATGCCCATTGGGATGAACCAGATAAATTCATGAGTTTACCTCAATTCAAGACTATCATAGACCAATTTACAGACCTTAAATGGATTGGATTCAGTGGTATAGGAGAAGCTTTCCTTAATCCAGAACACAGAGACCAAATGAAGTATATTAAACAGAAAGACCCTAACATCTATATTGAATACTTTGACCAATTCTTCTTAGAGAATAAAGAAGTATTGCAAGAATGGGTAGACATGAGCTATGATAAAGTCTATGTTAGCTTTGATGGTGCATCCAAAGAACAATATGAGCATCAGAGACCTGGTAGCAACTATGAAAGAGTAATCAATAACTTACTTACTTTAGACAAGATAAAAAAAGACAATAACAAACATTATCCAAGATTATGCTTTCACTACATTATCAATAAAGATAACATAAGTGAAGCTGCTAAGATGGTTGATATGGTAGCTGACTTAGATATTGATGTCTGGTTCATACAATACACAAAGATGTTACATAGCTATCCAGAGATTAAAGATATGCAGGTAGATGTGCCACAAACATTGGTTAATGAGATACAATGTAGAGGTAAAGCTAGAAACATAGAGACACGATTCAATGTTAATACTGGGAATGCTAAATGCCCTAACTATACATGCAGCGCTTGGACACAGCCATATATCTATGTTACAGGACATATGATTCCATGTTGTGCCTGTAATGAAAGGAATGGGAGAGCTACACAGAAACTTACAGCTATGGGTAACATATATGAGAACACTCTACAAGAGATTTGGCATGGAGCTAAGTATAAAGAACTTAGGAAGAAACTTGCAACTGGTCAAACCATGAATTGCTGTGAACCTTGTCCAATCATGAATCAGAGAGTGTCTCCATGAGTGGACCTACATGTAATAATTGCAATCAGCCAATGACTTACATGATAGACCAACATAAGATTAAAGATTCATTCAACTTCATGAAATATGAATGGTTTGAATGCAAGTTCTGTCATAATATAGTTGAGATTGGAGCAAGCTTTGTAGATACAAAGTTTACACCAACCTTAACTGATTATGAGTGCCCAAGATGCCACAGCAAGAAGAATGTAATGCCAAGTTATCCAACTTCAGATATATTCTGTAAGATATGTTTAACTAAGGTATATCCAATAAAGGAGATTAAACCATGACAAGATTATGGAAAGGAGCTAAGAGATGTAGCAAATGCCATGTTGTCTACGGTTACTTTGATAAATGTCCAATATGCAATCCAGAGGAGTTAAATAAGAAATGAAAGTATTGATAGTGCATCCACTGTTTCATGTATATGGTGGAGCAGAATTAGCTATAGTAAGATTGATTGAGTATCTTAAGTCTAAGAAGCATAGTGTTGATTTGCTAACTATGGTTACTATTCCAGACGTTAAGAGAGATATTAAAGCAGACAATATTTATTATGCAAATAACATAAATGAATTACAGTCATTACTTAATGGGTTATACACTAACTATGATGTAATTAACTATCACAATCATCCAGTAGAACTATTTGTGAACAAGCCACATCCTTCTGTATGGTTTATGAATGAACCACCAGACGTTGTAATGGATGGCAATAAATTAGACCAGAAAGAAATAGATCAAGTTAAATATAATATTACAAAGATTGCTGTGTCTGATACTTATAATAAAGGTAGAGTATTAACTACTTATGGCAGGAATGATGCTGTAGTTATTCCTTATGGGGTAGATTATGATTACTTTGAAGAAGATACTGGTAGCAGATGGTTCTTTGAAACAGAAGGTAAGTTTACTATACTACAAGCGGCTTGGATGCATCCAAGAAAGAATCAAATGAAGACACTTGAAGTATTGAATGAACTCAAAGAGGCTATTCCTAACATTAAAGTTATACTATGCGGTAGACCAACATCACCATACATTAATCAACTTATAGAATACATAGAGAAGAATAAACTGCAGAATTATGTTACTTTAGATGGTACATTTGGAGACAAACCATACCTTAGGAGACTATACCATTCAGTAGATGTATTCTTACAACCAGTTAAAGATCAAGGTGGATGGATTAGCCCATTAGAAGCTATTGTATCTGGATTACCAGTGGTAATATCAGAAGAAGCTGTATTCAGCAATTACTTCAAGGGCAATAGACTAGCTACAGTTGCAACAGATTACAAGACAGCAATCTTAGACATATTCAACAATAAAGAGAAGTATAAGCAACTTAATACAGAAGCTAAAGCATACATTAAGACTAATCTGGCATGGAAACAATATGGAGCAAAGATTGAGAAATTACTAAAGAGTGCTATTGATGAATCCTTACCTAAAGATTCTAAGACCTAAAAGCTGGCTTAAGAATCTACTAGTTTTCTTTCCTTTTTTATTATTTGGTAGTTTAAAGAGTGATTGGTTAACAGCAACTATAGCTTTTGTATTGTTGTGTATAATCAGTTCAGTTACGTATATAGTCAATGATATTATTGATATGAAAGAGGATAGGCGTAATGGCAAGAATAGACCATTGGCTACAGGTAAAGTAAGTCCAATTTCAGCTATATGGATTATAGACGGATTGCTATGGGCTTTAGTAATTATAGTAGTTATGTTTAACATACCAAGATTGGTAGTTGCTACATGCTTGGTTATGATGCTTATAGACATATTCTATATATGGAAACTTAGGAATATTCCAGTAGCAGATATAATCTCTATAGCTCTTAAATATCCTCTAAGATTGTTCATAGGATTTGCAATAATAGGAATGATTGATTATCTATTACTATTATTAGTATATTTAATTGCTCTTTCCTTAGCCATTATGAAGCGCAAGGGAGAATGGTTGTCTGGAATGAAGCGTAAGGTATTTACTTTCTATAATTCAATAACTATAGATTGGATGTTTATCTATACGTTTATTGCTCTTAATGTGATAGCATTTGTATCTCTACTTATGACATCAGGTTCATTTATAGTTGGAATACTTAGTATTGTAGAATTATACTTTGTAGCAAGATACTACTTTGATATTAAGGGATATGAAGAAGCTAAGTCTCTTGCTGTCTTAAAAGATAAGAAAATATTGATTGTGGGATTAGCTATATTAGTATTAATGATACTTAAGATTAATGGAGTTAGTATAATTGTTTGATATTTGCGTATGTAGCATGATTAAGAATGAGATAGACATTCTGCCTTTATATTATAGATACATAAAGAAATGGTGTAAGAAATGGAAGATACTTGATCATGGAAGTGACGATGGTTCATTAGAGTTTCTACAGCATATGAAAGATAGGCATGAAATAGATATAGAAGTATTCCAAAGACCACTTGATGATTTTGATAAAGATTTCTATGGTGAATGGAATTGGATACTTGATAAGTCTGATTGTGAATGGACATATGTTGGGCATATAGATGAAGTATCTCCCGTAATGGCGAATATATTATCACTAATATTGAAAGTAGAATCTTCATACATTATAAAGAGA
>JGI20214J51650_10002222_pt1 | contig 12241 bp, 10 predicted proteins | sample WetSurMetagenome_FD_51650 | JGI IMG/M metagenome (IMG submission 51650)
ATTCTTCCCGCCAGGGGATCGTTCTGTCCAACCTGGGACTTATCTACCTGAAGATGGGGCAGGCAACCGCTGCTCGCGAGCCTCTGGAGAAAGCGGTAGAGCTAATTCCCGGTCAGATGAAGCCCGGCTATCAGAATGCCCTCTATTGCCTGGCGAAGACTTACAGCGTTCTGGCTAGAGACAGGCTGCAGGATAACGGCCTGCAAAGCAGCCGCACTTTTGCCAGTGAAGCCTCCTGGCTATTTATCCAGGCGGCGAATCGCTATCAAGAGTTAGCATCTACCCTTGGCGAAGGCCGGGCGGAGGTCAGAGTGGCCGAGGCGATTGCCCGCAGCCAATCCTATCTCGCCAAAGCCGGCGGGCCCGTCCGGGTTGAAGAGGCACTGATGCTGCTGGAAAAGGCCCAGAAGTCCCTGGAAAGCGCTTCTGACAATGCCGGCTATGGCGATGACAAGTCCGGAATACTGAATCTGCAGAGGATAATCGCCGGAATGAAAGAGTCTCATCGCATCGGGCTTCTCGCAGATGAGCCTCTGATGCAGTCGCGCGCCATGAACAATGCCCTGAATTATCTCATGGGTGCGGTCCAGGTTTGTCCCTCCGAGGAAGCTGGAGACCATCTTTACCAGGCCCTGAAGAATATCAATGCCAGCCTGGATTTGCAGAGGCTGGGCAGGGAATCCTCAGAGAAGCTGCTGATAGCCGCCGGGTCTCTGCGCTGCGCAGAGAAGCATCTTGGCGCAAAGGGGCCGGAAGGGCAGAATAGCCGTGCCAGACGGATTGCCCGGGCGGCAGAGATTCTGGAGGAGTCGGCAGCTAATGGCAGCCGTTCCTGTCAGGAAGCCTTGCTTAATATTGCCAGCGTCATGGCGAGCTATTCGCTGAGCAGAATGGATGACGTAAATCACATGTTGACATGGGATGAATCCCTGCATCTTTTGACCAATAGCGAGGCGGATGAAATGGCGGTCAATATCAAGATAAACGATCTGCACGAGCCGGATGTTCAGCCCATAATGGATGCAGACCTTCCTGCGCTGGTGGTATCAAAGGAGAGGCCTGAGTCAAGAGATCTGATCCTGGCGGACAGATGCACCGTCCCGATGAAATGCGAAGCTGCCTGTGGCGATTACCGGCAGCTTCTCGTGGCGCCCGTTAGCAGGCAGTTCATTGCCCGCGAGCATGGGCTTATGGAGCCAGAGGAGACGGCGCAAAAGCTGCATGAAGAGGTAACTCTGGATGCCGTGGATGATAGATATCAGGAGATAAAAGAGGAAGAACGGCACGAAGAGATAAGAGAAAACGATGTGGGCATTGCCGGGAATAATGGTACTGATGGCGCTAATATCGCGAATGGCGTTAATGGTCCCAATAGTCCCGATGATCTCGCGGACTTTTTGCAGGCCGCGAAAGCCCCTGAGGTTGAAAAAAAGCCTGAGCAAAGCGATTCAAGCCTCCTTAAAGCCGTATTCCTCCTCAAGATCATGACGGTTCTGGTGGTTATGCTCCTTGCCATTGAAGGGATAATATACTTCATATAGGCCGCAATAGTATCCCCTCAGGCGGATATGAAGAAAAAGCAGCTTGAGATGTTGTTGGAGAGGCTGGAGGGCTTTAGCAATCCTTCTTTTCAAAGAGAGCAGTATGCCACGCCTGCCCCGGTTGCCGCAGAGATGCTCTTTCTGGCGGCGATGCGCGGGGATCTTGGAACCGTCTGCGACCTGGGCTGCGGCACGGGAGTGCTGGCTATCGGGGCAGCCTTGCTTGGCGCAAGGTCCATTGGCGTGGAGATTGACGGCGGAGCTCTGGCCATAGCGAGGAGAAATGCAGAAAAGCTGGGCGCTGATGTGGACTTCATCCGCGCCGATGCAGGATCACTGGCCCTCAAGGGCATCGATACCGTGATTATGAATCCGCCGTTCGGGGCCCAGAAAGCGAGCAGCGGTGACCGGGCCTTTCTCAATAGCGCCCGAAATATCTCCCGGACGATCTACTCTTTGCACAATCAGGGAAGCGAAGGTTTCGTAAAAAGCTTTATGAAACCCTGCATCGTTCAGGAGATTTATCGCATCCCCTTTCCCTTGAAGAGATGCTTTGACTTCCATAGCCAGGATACCAGGGTCATTGGGGTTGAGCTATATAGAATAACATGCTAGAATTTGGCTAGATTATGGATAGAGTTTCGCTAGAGTTTGAATCCTAGCAGTTCATGACGCTGAAGATGAAACGATTGAGGATGAAACAGGATTTAACGCGCTTCATAAAGAATTCATTGAGGAATGATGATGGACGGTATCTTTGTGCTTCCTGGTGATGTGGTAGGATCGACCGAGGAGTTTGTTCCCGGTGATTGCACCTATGCTCGATCAGGAACGATTTTTGCATCAACCGCTGGCCTGGTAAAGATAGATTCGAGGGCCAGGTCCGCGAGTGTCATACCCAAGACCAATGCTCCGGTAAAGCTCTCTCAGGGCGATATAGTGGTAGGAGAGGTGATTGATCTCAAGGACAGCCTGGTCATTGTCTCCCTGGCCTTTAAAAAGGGGCATGAAGACAGGCCTCTCTCAGACGAGGAGGCGACCATTCACATATCCAATGTGAGAAACTCCTATGTCAAAGACCTGCGCCACCTTTTCTCGGTTCGCGATATCCTCAAGGCCAAGATCATCGATGACCGGCAGATGAGGCTTTCCACGAGCGATGAGGACCTGGGCGTGATCAAGGCCTATTGCAATCGCTGTCTTGTCGGCCTGGTCAAGAAGGACAACAAACTGGTCTGTCCCAACTGTGCCAATACCGAGACGCGCAAAATGAGTTCTGCCTATGGTCTGGGTGTGGTTTGATGAATCTTAAGATTATCAAGAAAACGGACAATCAGGCCGTTATCGAGTTTGTAGGGGAAGGGCATACCATCCTGAACCTGCTGCGAACCGAGCTATTGGCTGACGAACGGGTGCTGATGGCAACCTATGACACCAAGTTTCCCATAATGGACAACCCCGTCTTCCGTCTTACAACATTGGGTGAAGATCCCATCGTGGTTTTGAGGGAAGCGACGGGCCGGATCATCGGCCAATGCGAGGAATTTTCCAGGCAGTATGCTGACGCCGTGAAGTAGCGGCAAAGGGGTCTTTCCGGCAGGAAAGGCTTCTTTATTATCAATTATCCTTTTTTGCAGCCGCGGCTGTGGGTTATCTTGTTTGATCATTTGTCGAATTTGTCGATGAGCACAAAATTTGCGTTTATCAGAAATTTCTGATTTTTCCGAAAACTTTATCTGATCAGAAAACAGCAGATTCGCTCAGCTAAATGAGGCAACAATAGTGACCACAAGAGAAGAGCATGAATCAGAATCCTGCTGTCAGTCAAATGAGACCGGCAGTTGCTCAGTGGAATCGATTGTATCCATCGACGAGAGAGGGCAGATGGTGCTGCCCAAAGAGATCCGGGATAAAGCAGAGATCAAGCCGGGAGACAAGCTGGCCCTGCTCTGCTTGAGGAAAGGCGGTAAGGTCTGTTGCTTATCTTTGATCAAGGTGGATGCGCTGGAAGACATGGTAAAATCGCGGCTGGGGCCGGTGATAAACGAGGCTTTTAGAGAATAGAGAGGTGGAAAAATGAATGATCAAGATCTAAAGAAGGCGGTAAGGGAGAGCTACTCGCGGGTGGCAAAGAACTCACAATCCTGCTGCTCTTCAGGCTGCTGCGGGTCGACAAAGCCGCAGAGCATCAGCAAGAAGATCGGATACACAGATGGGCAGATGGAGGACGCACCTGCCGGGTCCAACCTGGGGCTTGGCTGCGGAAATCCCATTGCCTATGCCTGCTTAAAAGAGGGCGAGACAGTTCTTGACCTTGGATCGGGAGCCGGTTTTGATTGCTTTTTAGCTTCGAAGATTGTGGGGCCGGGTGGCAAGGTAATCGGGGTCGATATGACGGCAGAGATGATCTCGCGGGCAAAGGCCAATGCGAACCAGGGCGGCTACGGCAATGTGGAGTTCCGGCTGGGCGAGATTGAGGCGCTGCCGGTCGAGGACAATGCCATTGACGCCGTCATCTCCAACTGCGTCATCAATCTGGTTCCGGATAAGAAAAAGGCATTTCAAGAGGCATTCAGAGTCCTGAAGCCGGGCGGCAGGATGATGGTTTCGGATATCGTTCTCCTGAAGGCACTTCCTGAGTTCGTCAAGCAATCCATCAAAGCTTATGTCGGATGCATTGCCGGAGCCCTGCCAAAGGACAGGTACCTGGATGCCATAAAATCCGCGGGATTCGAAGATGTCTGCGTAGTGCAGGAGTCCATCTTTCCCCTGGACTGCATGACAAATGATCCCACCGGCCAGGCGATTTTAAAGAGCCTTGATGGATCTGCCGAAGAGAGAATGAAGGTTGAAGATTGCATATCCAGTGTGAAAGTCAGCGGCCTCAAGCCCAATTGAAGGATTTCATCGATGATCGAGATTGACGGCTCATTTGGAGAAGGCGGCGGCCAGATTGTGCGCACCGCCGCTGCCCTTTCGGCAGTAACCGGAAAGGGCGTTCACATAACAAAAATCCGCCAGGGCAGGCCCAAACCGGGTCTGGCGGCGCAGCATGCCCGGGCTTTGATGGCTCTGGCAGAAATTTGCGGCGCCAGGGTCTCCGGGATCACGGCAGGGTCTTCCGAGATCACCTTCGCTCCGGGAAAGATTAAGGGTGGCAGATACCGGATAGAAATTGGAACCGCCGGAAGCGTGACTCTGCTCATGCAGTGTCTTATGCCTGCTCTGCTCTGTGCAGATGAGCCGTCATCTCTGCAGATTCAGGGTGGCACGGATGTGCAATGGTCCCCGACGGTTGACTATTTTAAGAATGTCTTTCTGCCGGCGCTCTCCACCTTCGGGGCAAAGGCTGGCCTTGAGGTTTTGCGGAGGGGATACTATCCCAGGGGACTGGGAGAGGTTCTCTTGCAGGTGCAGCCGACTGGGCTGAAGGCATCTTCTCTGGTGAGGGCGGATGGCTGGGAAAAAAGCCATGCGGATATGCAGACCGAGCAGGATATGCAGAACAGGCAAAATATGCAAACTGCGCCGGGTATGCGAGCTGAGCCGAGTGTTCATCATGCGGAGAATATGCTGAATATGCAGAATGCACAGAGCAGCTGCATCCTGGTTCAGGGAGTCTCTCACTGCTCCAACCTGCCTGAGCACGTTGCCATCAGGCAAGCAGAGTCTGCGGAAAGTGTGCTAAAGGAAGAGGGCTTTATGGCTCAAATCGATCGTGAGGTCGCCCACCTGCCTTCTCTGGGAAGCGGCATCACTCTCTGGTCAGGCTGCAAGGGAACAAGCTCTCTGGGCAGAAAGGGCTTTCCTGCGGAAAGAGTAGGTAGAACGGCAGCCGGGGAGCTGATTGCAGAGCTGAAATCCTCTGCCGCCGTGGACGTCCATTTAGCAGACCAGCTCATTCCCTATCTCGCCCTGGCGGGCGGCAGCTTCACAGCGCGAGAGATCTCTCTTCATGCCAGAACAAACATCTGGACGGCCAGGCATTTCCTGGATACGGATATCGGGATCGAGGAGAAGAATGGCATCTTTTGGATAAAGGGCGCTATCCAGGGCAGAAACAGGGAAACGAAATAAAATGCCGGGACGCTATCCTTGGCTCATTTTGGGGAAAAATTATTTATCAGAATCAAACACACTTATTTAACTGGAGAAAGTTTCCGATTTGCTAAATGCAAAAGATGCGGCTCATTTCCAGGACAAAAATGCAATCCAATGATGCATTGCAGAGGCTCTGCCTGCTTCGTGCCAGATTAAATGATCTCCAGTATAAAAGCAAGGCAGTTTCGGCGGACCTCGGCAAAACTCTATCCGAAATATTCACAGATCTGACTGCAATAGAGAAATCCTTCGAAGAAAAGGACAACGCAGACAAATCGCATCTGCTATTTCTGGAAAATATCCTGGATTCGTTTACCGATCCGCTATTTGTCAAAGATAGAAAACATCGTTATGTACTGGTGAATATCGCCGAGAGCAAGCTGGCTGGCCGAAGACCCGAGGAGATGATCGGCAAGACCTGCTTTGATTTTTTTCCTGAGGAGAAGGCGGACCTCTACTGGAAGATGGACGAAGCCGTATTTAATACCGGTATGGAGAGCACCGACGAAGAATATGTGACTGACGACCTGGGCATTGCTCGAATAATGCTCACCAAGAAGACCCAGTACATAGATGAAGCCGGCAACCAGTTTCTGGTGGGCATCGCCAGGGATATCACGGACATCAAGAGAATCGACGAGCAACTGCAGATGCCCTATGATCGGCTGGAGAAGAGGGTCTTTCAAAGAACCGCGGACCTGGAACGAGCTAATAAAGCCCTGAGAAATACCCGCGATTCCCTTGAGAAGATAGTTAATTCCATTGGTGATCCCATTCACGTCAAAGACAGGCAGCATCGGATCATCCTGGTCAACGATGCTGCATGCAAGCTCTTCAATCGCCCCAGAGAGGATATCCTGGGCAAAACCGCCTTCGGGCTGTTCTCTTCTCAGGAAGATGCGCGCGTTTCCTGGGAGAAGGATGAAGAGGTGTTTGCCACATGGGTGGAAAACGTAAACGAAGAGACGAATACCTATGCTCCGGGAGTCACCCGCACCGTGCTTATAAAAAAGACTCCCTACAGAGACAAGTCAGGCGATGAGTATCTAGTGGGAGTGACGAGGGATATCAGCGATCGCAAGCAGGCCGAGGAAGCATTGCGCGAGAGCGAAAGAAAGTACAGCCTGCTCATAAAAAATGCGAGCGAAGCAATCATCGTCGCCCAGGATGGTCTGATCAAATTTGTAAATCCCATGACGATCAGCCTTTTAGAAGTGCGTTCCGAGCAAGATATCATCAGCCAGCCATTTCCTGAGTTCATCCACCCGGATGACCGGCAGATGGTATTTGACAATTACCGGCGAAGGATTGCAGACCAGGGTGCTCCACCTCGATATTCCTTCAGGGTCGTCACACCTGAAGGAGTTGTTAAATGGGTGGAGATCAATGCGACGCTCATCGATTGGCAGGGCAGACCGGCTACGCTTAATTTCCTCACCGATATCACAGAAAAAAAGCTGGCAGAAGAGAAGCTGATTGAGGCAAAGGAAGCAGCAGAGGCGGCAGCCAGGTCTAAATCCGATTTCCTGGCCAATATGAGCCATGAGATCAGAACGCCGCTTAACGCTGTATTGGGGCTGACCGGATTGCTCCTGAACTCAGACTTAAATGCCAAGGAGAGGGACTATGTAGAGACCGTGAGAAGCTCAGGCAATACCCTGCTTTCGGTCATAAACGATATCCTGGACTTTTCCAAGATCGAAGGCGGCAAGATGGAGCTGGAGAGCCAGCCCTTCCATCTGTGCGAATGCATTTCGGTGGCAGTTGATCTGATAAAGCCCTCTGCCGGCCAGAAGGGGCTGGCGATCAAATACGACCTGGATAAATCCCTTCCGGCATACTTCAAGGGGGACGTCACCAGGATTCGGCAGGTTCTGGTGAACTTGCTGAGCAATGCTGTAAAATTTACTCACGAAGGGACGATCGGCCTCTCTGTAACTGGGGCACCATTGGACAGCCCTGATGCATCAAGCGGCAGAGAATACAAGCTGCATTTTTCCATAAGCGATACGGGAATTGGAATTCCCGAGGAGAAGCTGGACCGGCTTTTCCGTTCCTTCTCTCAGGTGGATTCCACCACCACGCGCAAGTACGGCGGAACCGGCCTGGGACTTGCCATCAGCCGAAAGCTGGTAGAGATGATGGGCGGCGAGATCTGGGTGGTCAGCGAGCCAAATGTGGGCTCGACCTTCCATTTTACCATCCGGGCAGAGATCTCGGAAGATCAGGCGGCTCCTCTGGATCCGGTGATCTGCATTCCGATAGTCGGCAGGCAGGAGGGCGTCAGACCATTGCGCATCCTGCTCGCGGAAGATAACGTCGTTAACCAGATGGTAGCCATCCAGATGCTTAAGAAGCTCGGATACGGCGCAGATGTGGCAGGAAATGGCCTAGAGGTCTTGCAGGCGATAGAGCGCCAGCCATACGATGTTATTCTCATGGATGTGCAGATGCCGGAGATGGATGGTCTCGCAGCCTCTCAAGAGATCCGCAAGCGATGGCCCGCGGGCCCCAGAATCATAGCCATCACCGCCTACGCGCTCAAAGGCGATCGGGAACGGTGCCTGGCAGCCGGCATGGATGAATACATCAGCAAACCCATAGTAATTGAGGAACTGAAAAGAGTCCTGGAGAGGTGCGAATCCGCTCCTGCAAAGATCACAAATTCAAAGGATTCTGAGCAGGAGGTTAGCCCCCTTTCCCCTTCCTCCTGCCCAGGCGGTAAGGATAAGTCCCCACTCTCCTATCCCGCTGAATAGTGGTTATCGGCGGAGTTAATAATCCTTTTTTTCATGTAGATGTTATGTAGGATTGATCTAGGTCGTCTGCGGTTAAGATGAATTGATGCAATGGCCAAATATAGGCTTCCACGTTTTGCCAGGCGAATTCTTTTTCTACAGTTACTAAAATATGCATATGTATGTACAATCTATTGCACTACAATCGATTGCTTAGCTGCATGCTGATTATCTCGATCTGTCTTCAGGCGATCATATTGAGTTCCAGCGGCCTTACCAATTTTGATTATCATCTGAGCAAACTGAAGAACGCAGATGCGTCTGTAACTGCCGATCAGGGCTTTCATGGCGGCAGCAGTGCAGAGCTGACCATAAATCATGAAGGGAATTATGCCCGGATTTATATTTACCCGGACAATCCTCTGCCGTTTGAAGACCTTGACCAGCTCAACATGTGGGTGAATCCGCAGTCCGGTGACGGATCTGTTCAGATTGAGCTCTATTTAGATGGCGATGGGGACGATAGTTACGACAGCAAGAATTCCGGGGATGCGAGGATCATCTCGCAGAAGAAAACCTGCTCTGAGGCTGGAATGTCCAGCAATACCTGGAATGAACTGGATGGATTTGATCTTCAATATAACAAGTACAGAGATGATGACTTTCCGATAGAAAGCCTGGATGACTGCAAGAGCAATCTTGGCGACAAAAAAATTGTGAAGATCTACATCACAGTTTACAAGGACATCAATGTATCCCAGACATCTGCTCTTATCGATTACATCAAGATCGGCAACGAGATAATGAGTTTCGAGCCACTGGAGACGGAGGATATTAAAGATGGCCCTGCATCCGCGACTCCTGGCAGCCTGATCACCTACACCATAACCTATGGAAATAACGGTCTGGAGCCGGTCGATTTAATCGTCAAAGAAAAATACGATCCCGGAACGGTATTCATCGCCGCCTATCCCTCGCCGGACTCCGGCACCTTCGACACCTGGACCTTTCCCGATCTTCCTGCCGGCGCTCACGGTCAGATTGTGATCAAGATGAGAAGCCGCAAGCCTGCCGCGAAGGCCATCATCGATGGTCACGTCGCCGGAAACGGATTCATGTCTCGCGAAGGCATGCTTTCCACTGAGTTTGACAGCTACATTATCACAAACAGCGTGCGTATTGAGGCAGGCGAGTTCAACTACTCGGCTAGCGTCGCAACGAGAATCCGGCCAATAGTCGGGTCCACTCTTGCTTTCGGCGAGCATGGGTCCGGCAGCTATCAGGAAGATGAGAAGCTCACCTACAATCCCTCCAGCATCAGCGCAGAGCGCCACATCCTTGCCGAATTCTCTCCCTGCGCCATTAATCAATCCCCCAAGAGCGCCCCGCTCTTCCTGCAGGGAGACTGGTCGGCAAACCTGAGGGCGGAGAACGATTACCGGGATATTTTATGGAGCGATAGATACTGCGAAGGCCGGGACATCAACCTCAGCTATCAGACACAGCTGGGCAAGACGCTCTCTTATCTGGATACCAATGCTTCCTTCCAGGGCCAGGCCGATCGCAAAGCCCTCTGGCCTGGGGGGCTCGCCGATGTTCATCTGACCGGAAACTTCACCCTGGCAGGCAAAGCAAGATGGAGGTGGGCGAATAAGACCATAAGCCCGGAAAAGGAATGGCTGGATTGCAGCTGCCCAATCGAGGACAGTCTCATAGCCTCGTAAACGGGAGCGCCTCAGGGAGGCCGCAATTTAAGAGAGCCCGGGCGAAAAAAGGAAGGCAAATCCTTTGCCTGGCTCAGATTCCCGGCTCTCTTATTCGTTTTTAGCCATTTTGGCCATCATCCTTGGGCCTGAGTGAACACATCCACGATGACCAAGTTGCTCGGCTGGTTGTTCACCACAAAGTAGAACATGTGCCTTCCCGGCTGCCCGGCGATGAAGCTCATGCTGCTATATCCCGGTTCGAATTGAGCGGCCCTGTAATCGGTGTTGACTGCGCTGGTCTGGATCAGCTTGAAGAAGCTGCCTTCCCCACCGGATGGCACGCTGGCCACCAATTGCAGAGATGAGCCCAGCGGGATTGCTGCATACTGTGTCCAGTTGGTCTGGCCGGATATCCAGAGGTCATTGCTCCTGGTGGCCTGCGATGAAGCATAGGTTGCATATGGCAGCCACAGCCCGTTTCTGTAATAGACTCCCAGGGGAGTCTGTCCGGCGATATCATAGGGGACCGGGCTGCTCACAGCGTCGCTCATCACGTACATTGCCGGTGTTACGACGGTCTTGTAGTATTCTCTGTAGGGCATAAAGGTGCTGCCGGGAACGGGCAGGTCCAGCCACTTTACCATGCCGGCAATTCCTTTATCCATCATTGAGGAGCGGTCATAGCTGCTCACATATCCACCCTCCAGGTAGTCTTCTCCCCAGGCGATTCCGATCAGCAAACAGGCGGCAAGCGCCGCCATGCATATAATGATTCTTGTGTGATTCATTCACTACACCTGATTTGCTTCTTATGCCCGGATCTTGGCAAAAATTTATTGGTTGTCTATCCGGCTGATTTTCCAATATTTGCGATTATTTGTGACTATTATTATGACTGCAATGAGCAAAGAGGGCCGGAGGGAGGCCCTCTTCTGAGGAGGTACAGATGGCAAGGCCAAAAACTCCCTTCTTGCCAATAGAGTACATGTCTATCATAATTTATAGCCCTTTTTTTCAGGTACAGGTCATATTGATTTCATCTAGATGATCCTGATTCATAACCGCAAGCCTATTATCCTCAAAGCCGGGGATGCTAACTATGGCCATGAATGTGCAACGTTTCATAGAGGATGCCATCGCGGAAATCAGGCGCGATGTAAGGGGCCGCGCCATCATTGGATTGTCGGGTGGCGTAGACAGCTCGGTATGCGCCATGCTGGGCCATCGCGCTATTGGGGACCGCCTGGTTCCTGTTTATGTGGACTCTGGACTCATGAGGCAGGATGAGTCGGATCGAATTGAGCAGCTCTTCCAGGGCATCGGTCTGGTCCGCGTGAATGCGCATGAGCGTTTCCTCAATGCTTTAAAAGGGGTCACGGACCCTGAAAAGAAGAGAAAGATCGTGGGTGAGACATTCATTCGCGTCTTCGAGGAGCAGTCACGCAAGATCGGAGGCGACTGCCTAATGCAGGGTACCATCTATCCGGACAGAATCGAGTCTGACGGCGGAATCAAGGCCCACCATAATGTGGGCGGCCTGCCCACTTGCATGGAATTCAAGACCATAGTCGAGCCCCTGCGCGACCTTTACAAGGACGAGGTTCGCGAAGTTGCCAGGGCTCTGGGCCTTCCCGAGGAGATCAGCGAGAGGATGCCCTATCCCGGACCGGGCCTATCGGTGCGCATCCTGGGCGAGGTCACATCCGAGAAGCTGGATGTGGTGCGCCAAGCCAATGTGATTGTGGAGGAAGAGGTGGAGAAATTCCATCCCTGGCAGGCTTTCGCGGCACTCCTCGGCAAAGCCACGGGCGTAAAGGGCGACATCCGGGTCTACGGATGGGTGGTGGCAGTCCGTTCCGTGTCCTCCCGTGATGCCATGACAGCGGAGGCGATGGAGCTTCCCTGGGAGACGCTCAAGCGCATCTCCAGCCGCATAACCGGCGAGATTCCAACGGTTGCCAGAGTGGTCTACGACCTGACACCCAAGCCCCCGGGAACAATTGAGTTCGAGTAAAAGGCCCGTGATGCCTCAAAGAGATATCTGAATATCTGAGATATCCTCCGGAATACTCCTTTTTTCCAGCTCTCTTCAGATCAGGCTCATGAGCGGATACTTCTTCCCGGCATCGTACTCCAGCCTGGCGCTCACGACCTC
>JGI20214J51650_10002223_pt1 | contig 12240 bp, 13 predicted proteins | sample WetSurMetagenome_FD_51650 | JGI IMG/M metagenome (IMG submission 51650)
TTACGTCACCTCGATGTCCACGGCGGGTATCACACCGGCAGAGGTGTTCCGTCTTCTCGGGGACAGCCCGATTTATGGGGAAAGTTCCGTAGAAGCCCGGTATATCGCAAGGGAGATTGATATATTCGGGAGGGATCTCATCGATGCGCTCCGGCTGGTCTCGTCCAGTACTCCCAGCAAACGGCTGAAAGAGTTCCTGCAGGGAGCCATGGCAAGCATTGCGAGCGGTGGTAACCTGACGGATTATTTCCGGAACAAGGCCGACCAGTACGCCCTTGAGAACCGCCAGACCCAGAANCTGTTCCTGGATACGCTCGCACTTATTTCCGAATCGTACGTAACGGCAATGGTGGCAGGGACTCTCTTCCTCATCATCCTCCAGTCGATCATGTCAGTTCTTTCAGGAGATAACAATCCGATGTTCCTCTATGCCATCATCTATATCATGATCCCCCTTGGCAGTGTTGCGTTTGTGATTATGATCAGTTCCATGACCCCGGAGCAGTGATATGGGCGTCAAAGATATTTCTGACAACCTGCTCAACAAGGGCGAGCATGCCAAGGAGCAGGTGAAACCATCGGAATTGTCCTCGATGGAAGCCGAATTCTCCGAGATCACTACCAAACTTGAGCAGGAGCGCCAGACCCGTGAGGGACTCGGGCGGCTCATGAAACACCCCATCGAAGTAATTACCGAGAAACCGGAAAACATCCTTTTCGTATGCGTCCCGGTAGGTCTGTTGTTCTTTTTGATAGGGTCCGGTTATATGATAAGTTCGTACGGCATGTCGGTCCTCTTCAAAACAACATCTATTGATGACCTTGCAGTATTTGCCGTGCTGATCTGTATTGTTCCTCTTGCAATCCTCGATTTCAAAGAACAATCACGTATCAAGAACCTGGAAAATGCCCTGCCGAACTTCTTCCGCGACCTTGCGGGGATGAACGATTCCGGTATGACTCTTCCTAATGCAGTGCACATTGTGTCAACTGCCGAATACGGGACCCTCACACCCCATATCCGTAAGCTTGACAACGAGATGTCCTGGGGTGTCGGATTCGTTGAAGCGCTCTACCGTTTCGGGAAAGGGCTTGGCACGAACCTTTCCGACCGGAGTGTAGACCTGATTGCAAAGGCGAGCAGGGCCGGTGGCGATATCAGTGAAGTGCTGAGGGCGGCGGCAAAGGACACCTTTGAAGTTGTGAACCTCAAGCAGGAACGCGCGAACAACATGATCATCTACGTGGTCATCGTGCTCGTTGCGTTTGCCGTCTTCTGTTTCGTTATCGCTATCCTCGTGTCGTCGTTCCTGACCACGATGGCAGTAGCCGGTGCCAAGGCCACCGCATCCGGTGCAACGGGTTTCGGCGGTATCATCGATCTTTTCCTCTATAAGCGGCTCTTTGCCCACGCGGCAATGCTTCAGGGATTCTTCTCAGGTATGGTGGCAGGACAGATGGGAGAGGGACGGTTTGTTGCCGGCCTGAAATACTCTGCAATTATGCTCATCATTGCCTGGGCTACCTTCCGGTTCTTTATCTGAACCCTTTTTTTCCCGGTGTTTCATTCTCCGATACCGGTAGTTGTTTGGTTTCGCCGGGAACAAGGTTTTTACCTGATTATCAGAGGGCTTCCTGCAACAGGACTTCCCGGGAATTAAGTGGTTCAGCCGTGCCACACGAAGTTGGCTTGCACCTCTCTTCACCTCATCGAGACTTCTTAGAAAACCTCTTTCGATTCCAAAGAAATGAGATGGGAAAAAACCCGGGAATATTTAAAATTGGGTCGTCCTGTTACGATGAGATGCGGCTTGGCAGAAAGCCGGTATCTTAAAATGATTCATTCATAAATTACCTAATTGAAAAAAGAAAGAAATCAGGAAATATTTTCCGTGCTGTAGCCTTTGATGGACAGCAGTTCCTTGACGCGATCGCGGTGGTTGCCCTGCAATTCAATGGAATTGCCCTTGACCGTACCGCCACAGGCGAGTTTACTTTTCATAAACTTTGATAGATCTTCAAGATCGATATCAGTTGGATCAAGTCCTTCAATAACGGTCACTTCTTTTCCGTAGCGCCGTTTGTTCACTTTGACATTGATCCTTTGCTGTTCCTTTGCTACCTCCTCACAGATACATAGTTCATTAGGTAGTCCACACGTCGGGCAAATCCCACCAATCATTATCTCTATTTTTACGTTTCTCTTTATTTATTACTTGGCATTGACGGGTAAAATTCTTGGGAATAATCGAAAAAATAGGCCATTTCTGGCAGATTGCCATAATTTTTCCTGAAGAATTGTGTGAAAGAGTACCTGTTTTTTTACCCTCCGGATCAGAATCTATAGCAGGATATGTCGCTCTTTGTTATGGGTACGGCCTCGCATGTGGGAAAGAGTGTAACTGTTGCCGCGATCTGCCGATGTCTTGTACGGCGCGGGATACGGGTTGCCCCGTTCAAGTCCCAGAATATGAGCCTGAATTCGTATGTCACACCGGAAGGTGGGGAGATCGGCATGGCACAGGCAATGCAGGCTCATGCCGCAAAGGTCCCTCCCCACACGGACATGAATCCGGTGCTCCTCAAGCCCAAAGGGGACTGTATATCGCAGGTGGTGCTCGGCGGCCGTCCCTACAAGGATGTCCCGATAACGGATTATTACCGGGAAACCCCGTATCTCCTGAAAAAAGCGCTGGAATCCTACAGGCACCTCCTTACAGCATATGAGCAGATCGTTGTCGAAGGTGCCGGCGGTGCTGCCGAGCTGAATCTTTATGACCGGGATATTGCCAATATCCTGCTGGCCCGGTCCCTGAAAATCCCGGTCATTCTCGTTGCCGACATTGAGCGGGGCGGAGTCTTTGCACAGGTGTACGGGACATTTATGCTGCTGCCGGAAGACATACGGCCGCTCGTCAAGGGGATCATCATCAATAAGTTCCGCGGCGACCCTTCGATATTTGCACCGGGTGTAAAGAAGATCGAGGAATTGTGCGGTGTGCCGGTACTGGGGGTGGTCCCGTATTTTGCCCTCCCGCTCCCGAGCGAAGACTCCCTCTCCCTTGGCGATAAACGGACGGGTGGGAGTGGAGCCCGGATCGCGGTTATCCGCCTTCCCCGGATTGCGAATTTCACCGACTTCGAGTTGCTCGAACAACATGCAGCCGTGGAATACGTGCAACCCGGCTCTCCACTCGACGGATACGACTGCCTGATCCTTCCCGGAACCAAGAATACTATTGATGATCTGAAATGCCTGAAGGAAGCGGGAACGGATCGCGAACTGATCCGTGCCAGGAACGCGGGTATTCCGGTCATCGGTATCTGCGGCGGGTACCAGATGCTCGGGGCAACGCTCATCGATGCCGGCTTTGAGTCGGCTGCCGGCACGTACACGGGCCTCGGCCTGCTTGATTGTACTACGCACTTTTCCAGTTATGACAAGAGCACGACCCAGGTAACTAGGGTTGTCCGCCCGGTCCCCCCGATCCTCTCATCTATGGGAATTGTCACCGGTTACGAGATCCATATGGGTACGACAGAGCCTGGCACATGCGGGGAAGCATTGGATGGGGATGGTCTCGTGAGCAGCGACGGGCTGGTATTCGGGACATATATGCACGGGATCTTCCAGAATCCGGCAGCGGTAAATGCCCTGCTCTCGTACCTCAATGCTAAAAAAGGCCTGCCATTCACTCCCCTTCCGGCCACGACAGCCGACCCGTATGACACGCTTGCTGATCTGTTCGAAGAGCACGTGGACATGGATTTGATTGTGACACTGGTGAACCAATAAACCCCTGGCAGGATACGGTTAAAAAAAAAGAAAAAAGAAAAAACTCAGCTGATGAGACTGGTAATGCTGTGGAATCCCTCACCCTGCCGGTCAGCACATTTCACGGCATCGGCTTTTGCAAAGTCAACCCGTTCGGTTACCCGGCATTTCGTGCAGTAGGCAAGCGAGGGGGATTTCACAAATTTCCCGGCTACCCGGAATTCCCGACAGTGGATACAAAACCCGCAGTTCTCGAGCGGCTCCTTCTTTTCAGCAAGGCACTGGACCCTGCCGCCGGCTGCCGGCAGAATGCGATACTCTTCATCTGTCATGACAATTTCCTGTACAGTTGAGATCCTGTTTTACCCATGAGCATATAAAACCGGAGAATCATGACAGGAAAAAAAGCACTAGCCTTAAACCATCCCGGCACAAAACCTGTAGCATGAAGGTGTGCATCATGTGCGGCGGGGAAGGAACCCGTCTCCGCCCCCTGACGTTCGAGCGGCCAAAACCCTGTATCCCGATAGTCAACCGCCCGTCGATCCAGCACCTTGTCTCACACCTCTCGAACATGGGCTTCCGGGAAGTCGTTCTCACGCTTGGTTACATGGGGTCCTCAATCGAAGAAGCGTTGGGTGACGGTTCGCTTTTCGGTGTCGAGATAACGTACGTGCACGAGAAGACCAAGCTCGGGACTGCGGGGAGCGTAAAAAATGCCCAGAAATATCTTGACGGACACGATTTCCTCGTGGTGGGCGGTGACCATGTCACAGACCTGAATGTCCTTGAATTCTACCGGGCACACCAGAAAGAAAAAGCAGCGACTACCATCGGCCTGCTCTCTATTGACGATCCCGGAGAATACGGTATCGCCGAGATTGATGTCAGCTACGAGATCAAACGCTTCAAGGAGAAACCGGCTCCCGGGGAGATCTTCTCGAACCTTGCCAGTACCGGTATGTACGTCTGTGATCCTGAGATCTTCGATCATATTCCATCAGGCACAAAATATGATTTCGCCCGCGACCTTTTCCCGGATCTCATGGAAAAAGGGTTTAAAATCAAGGGCTGGCTTGCACGGGGCAACTGGACCGATGTCGGGAGCCCGCATTCCCTCCGCCAGGCCGAACGCTGGAAACTGCAGGATATCGCATTCACCGATATTATCGGGAACCTCTCCAGCCACGGTGCCCAGGTCAAGGGCCCCGTCCAGCTTGGGGAATCGATCACGCTTGGCAATAATACGAAAGTGATCGGCCCGGTAGCCATCGGCCAGGGCACAACAATCGGCGACAATGTCCTGATCGGGCCATACACAAGTATCGGCGACAAGTGCATCATCCGGAACAATGTCAAGATCTTCTCATCCTCGCTCTACAACCGGGTCATTGTCGGTGCCAACAGCACGATCTCAGGAAGCATCATGGATAATGACACCCATATCGGCGAGCAGTGCAGTATCGAGAACGATACCGTGATCGGCCCCCGTGTTGTCCTGCGGAACCGTGTGGTCATCCACTCCAAGACCCGGCTCTGGCCTGAAGTCGTTATCCCTGACGGGACCATCGTCAAGGAGCATGTGCTCAACGAGAAGTTCGACATGCGGTATGACGGATCGTAGAGATCTCTTTTACCTCTTCAACAGCAGGAAAAATTTGCATCTGGCGATAACACGGCGGTTATGCTGAAATTTTTTTGGAAAAAGGGAACGGAATTCTGACGCTGGTCAGTCCTGACTAACGAACCGGATCTCAGTCCAGTGAGTGAATACGGGATATCAATCCCTTTTGACGATGCGGTGAGTGATTGCCACCAGCGGGTGACGGGCATAATCGAGGATCTGGACATCGTCAAGGGTTTTTAAATTCATTGCGTGGGCAGTACGCTCCATACCGAGCTCGATATCCTCCTTGACTTCGATGATATAGGCGTCAAGCGCCGTAATTCCCAGTCTTTTGGCGGCAATTGCCCGGTGGTGACCATCAACAAGGATCGTCTTTCCGGGCCGCTTCACGACAATGATCGGCTCGGCGAGACCTTTATTGATCTCATAGATCCTCCCCTCAAGTTCGTCCTCATAAATCTTGGACTGGGTCGGGAGCAGGTCCCTGACGGGTATCGTGCCCCGGTCAAGAGTCGGGTCAATATTGTAGAGTTTCTTTAATGTCGTGATAAAATTGAAGACTTTCTCCGGTGAAACATGCTCGATCTGGGAACGGATAACGTCCGAGTTCGAGATGATCCCGAGCAGGTGGTTCTTCTCGTCAACGACCGGTAGTTTCTGGATCCCGCTCCGGAAAATAACCCTTGCAGCGTCATTGATATCCATCTCCGGGTCCGCCACGATGAGGTTCTTGGACATAACCTCTTTGACCGGCGTGGTGGGCTGCACGAACAAGAGGTCCCGGGCGGAGATGTACCCTACGACACCGCTGCTGTCGATCACCGGGAACCCGTCGTGGTTCGTCTTGTGTATCTTGTCGATCACGTCTTTGACTGTGCCGTTAATATCGACACTGACGACATCGTAGGTCATATAATCCTTGACCTTTTTCTTGTCCATCACTACAACTTTAGTGAAAGAGGACTAAAAGACATCGGTAAAAATGAGGTGATGTGTGGTGATGGGGAATCCACGACGGACCGGGATCCGATCTTTCAATGAATGGCTACGGTTCAATCCAGTGGAAGCGGAATAGTTTATGACGCTTGGATGACGATCTAATAAGGAGGAATTGAAATAATGGGCGATAAGAAACAGAAGGAAGCAATGATCAAAAAGGTAAAACAGGTCTTTATTGTCGGGGTCTGTGTCCTTTTCGTTGTCCTCATGGTATTATCCGGTATGAGCTCACACTGGCTCACCATCTTCACGGTGGTAAAACCCGGCGATACTGTTGTTGTCGATTATACGATGAACGATATCAATGGAAATCCACTCCTGACATCCAACCAGCAGACCTATGAGAAGGCCACAGCGAAAGGCAGGGATATCATTTTCTCAAAGCCGCTCTCAGTCATCACCGGTCAGAACCTGACAAAATCCATCTACCCGGTATCTATCTATACGACCAGCGGCGGATGGACAAAGGAGTATGCCCTGTTCTCCGTAGAATATAATGCGATAAACCAGCAACTGGCCGGCATGAAAACCGGTGACCAGAAACGAATCGCAGTCCCCAATGCCTCCATGTCGCAGGAATGGTCTGCCGACCAGCTTTTACGCAATGGTGTGGATATCAGGGATATGAAGGTTGGCGATGTCCTTGCTATGGGTGTTTCGGATAAGCCGGAAGAGATGGCAAAAAACACAACTGCCATTACGTATACCCGCGTCGGTCAGATAACCAGCAAAACCAACCAGAGTGTGGTTGTTGACTTCGGCTATCCCTCGGTGGATATCAGTATCGTGTCCATCAACGCGGATCGCTGAAACATTCATCCAGTCCTTTTTTTGGAACCAGCCGGTTCATATCAATGGTTCTCCGATTCGTCCGGCTTCCTGCAGGGATGCCGGACATCCTGCTGAACAGGACTCCAATAAACCCGTTGTGGAAAAGCCCGTACTCTCATGATTTAAGAGATAGTATCGGTTGAAAACCCGTAGCGTATCAAAGACCTCCGGCTGACGGTAATCCTGACGATCAGCCAGGTCTTACAATAACCCTGTCCGCGAGTGGTTTGCCCGGGTCGTGTACCGGGAACCTTTGCTGGAAACTAAAAAAAGAGAACTTATAACCGGAAACCGTAGATGCGCTTCACGCGGTGAGCGACCGTCTTCCAGCCTTCTTTGCGCATGAGCGGGCCGTCACGGAGTTTCAGATGGGAGATTTTGAACCTTTTTCCGGAAACGGTGTACATGTCGCCGACAATGAATGGTTGTTCTCCATCGCATTCCATGTAGACCGGGATGGTCTTCCTGCCGTCATGGATGGAGATCTTGACCACAACATTCTCGATAGTCCGTGTCCAGAGAGTCGTGATCTCGGGTGCTTTTGCCCGGTTCACCCGCTTATCGCCGCATTCAATGGACGTAATTTCCACGCCGAATGCATCATCACCGCATTCGGCAACCACGTGATCTTCCACGTTACACTCGTCTTCTTCGGCAAGCTCGATACTGCAGACCCGGGAAGTACCTTCGCGGGAAACGATCGCTTTGATCATGAGAGCCTGCGGTTCGCGATCTTTTGGGATTCGCTGATGGTGACCGCAGGTCGTGCACCGGACGAGCAGGTCGCGGGATTCGGCAACCACTTCGTGCTCGGTCTCGTCTTTGCATTCAGGGCAGCTGGCGGTGATAAACATTGAATATGAATGGCAGCCCTTACATGATAAAGTATGGAGGCGCAGGAGATCATCCGGTGCCGGGGACATCCGCTCGTCCTTGGCACTCACCCGACAACATGTGAAGTGACCCGTGAGGATCAGCTCACGGAGAACGGGAACTGTATCATCGGGATTGCCGCGGACAAGGGGTGTGCCGGGCTTTCACCGGCATTTAAGGCGGTTCTTGCCCATGATGATACGATCCTTGTCACCCGTTTTGCGTGTGGGGGGATTATTGTGGAGATCCGATCACGCGGGTCATCGCAGTTCACCCTGGATCACCCCACCGATATGGTCTGGCGGAAGAGTACGTTTGTCTGTGGTCGCACGATCGGTATCATGTCCGACAGGGTGGCCCTGACCCTGCCGCGCGAGCTTATGGAAAATCTTGCCCTGGGAAAAGAGATGGTGGTAACTCTGACCGCTACGCGTCCCGGCTGAGGGTCGTAATCTTGAGTTCTGCATCGGCAAGCAGGGTCTCGCACTGTTTTATTAATGCAGCACCCTGCTCGTAGAGCCGCATGCTCTCATCAAGGCTCGTATTTCCATCCTCGATCTTTTCTATGATCTTTTTCAGTTGTTCGATCTTTACTTCATACGTTTCCGTCATAGTCCACACGCTCCACAGTCACTTCGCTGCTGCCATCGTAAAACCGGAGTTTCAACCGGTCTTCCTTTATGAGGTTACCAGATCCCCGGACGACCCTGCCGTCTTTTTCAGCCATGCAGTATCCCCGGGCGAGCACGGCACGGGGGCTCCTGCCCTCAAGTGCCGCCCGCAGCTCTGCAAGGACGAGGTGTTTGCGTTCCAGTCGGCCTGATATTCCCCGTTCCAGCCGGTCAGAAAGGTCTACTGTTGCCGTCTTCCTCTCGTCCAGCTTCCGGAGAAACCGCTGGGGGCGGAGCCGGTCACGGAGGTCCCCGATCTCCTCTTTTGCCCACGCCACCCTGCCAAGGAGGGCTGAATCCATCCTGACCCGCAGTTCCTGCAGCCGGAGGGAAAGGACGTTACGGTCCGGGACCACGAGTTCGGCCGCAGCTGACGGAGTGGGAGCCCGCACGTCTGCAGCGAGATCAGCAAGCGTAATGTCGACCTCGTGGCCGATAGCGCTGACCACCGGTACCGGGCAGGCTGCAATCGCTTTCACAACATCCGGATGGTTGAAGGGAAACAGGTCCTCGAAACTCCCGCCGCCCCGGGCAACAATGACCACATCAACACGACCATCCAGACGCCGGATCGCCGCTGCTATCTCCCGGTGTGCCATCTCGCCCTGCACCGCGGTCGGTGAGATGACGATCTCTACGGGGTACCGCCGTTCGACCACGTTCCTGATATCGTGGATGACAGCGCCGGTCTCTGATGTGACTACCCCAATCCTTGCCGGGAATGCAGGGAGCTCCCGCTTGCGCTCCGTGGCGAACAGGCCCAGTTCCGCGAGTTCCTTCTTCCATTGTTCAACAAGCAGGTACTTCTCCCCGAGACCGGCCTTCTCCATCTTTTTGACCTGCAGCTGGTAGGCCCCGTGGGGGGCATACACCGTGACCGAGCCGGAGACGATAACTTCCATACCTTCCTCCGGGGTAAACGCGAGCCGGTCAGCATCCGATCGCCACATCACGCACTTGATGACCGCAGCGGTACTGCCCCCGCCTTTCTCCGAGAGCGAGAAGTAGCGGTGGCCCCGGCCATGATGTTTGTAATTGGTCACCTCGCCGCGGACCCGGATGTCCTGCAGCCGGTTGTCATTGAGAAGTTCCTGGATGATTGCCGAGAGCTCGGAGACGAGAAGCGGGGCAGCCTTTCCTCCCTGCGGTTCCTCCGGAGTACTGAACCAGTCCATCAACAACTATTAGGACAAAACCGCATATCAAATAGTACTGTCATGGTTCCGCTCGCCGTATCCAGTATGTTCTTTCACGAATACACCAGCCCTGAGATCTTCAGTTTTGTCTCACGGGCCGGCCTTGACGGGATCGAGTACTGGCTCGAGACCCCGCACTTCTGGCTCCGCGATCTTCCCGTGGGAGAAGTACTTGCCTGCCGGGAGCATCATCCGGAAATTACCACGTTAAATGTACATGCGCCGATCCTTGACCTGAATCCCTGCTCGATCAACCCGGATGTGGCGGAAGTCTCGATACAGTATGCGGTCCGCTCGGTGGCAATTGCGGAACAGATGGGGGTCCGCGTGCTCACGGTTCACCCGGGCCGGCGCACCGCAAAACGCCCGCCGGGAGCAGCAGATTTTACCCGGTTTGAGCATTACCTTGCCGCTCTTCGCGAAGCAGCAATGCACAATTCCCTGAAAATAGGGATGGAGAATATGGAACCGGCGGTCAATTCGTTCCTCTGCACGCCGGAACGCGTCCGCCAGTTGCTGGACGATGAACCATGGCTTGATTTTACGCTCGATACCTCCCACGCGCTGGCAAAATCGGATGATGAACCGCTCCGGTACATTGAGCTCTGCCACGACCGGCTCGCGAATGTGCACATCAGCCGGAAGTCAGAAAAGACCCTGCACCATCCCCTTGATGAAAGTCCGCTTATGGCAACGGTCATGCATGCCTTAAGAGATGCTAAATATTCCGGTCCCCTGACGCTCGAGATAGATGACCTTAACTTCCTGCATCCTCTTTCCGCGGAAGAGAAAATTGCGATCCTCGCCCGCGATCGGGCGTTCATGCTGGAATGCATGAGATGAGCGCTGGTTTTATTAAATCAGTTTCCGAATATACTGGTACACTTTCAGTCGAAAGTATTTGCGTGCACCCGCACGTTGTGAAATACAATGATAGAATACGCTCTTGAAATCTTTCTTTTCATAATCTGTGTCATCTTGTCTGCATTTTTCTCGAGTTCCGAGGTTGCCCTCGTCTCGATGACCCGTGCAAAAGTCAGGACGCTCGATAACGAGAACCGGGTTGGATCGCATGCCATTGTGGCCCTGAAAGAATCGCCCGAACACCTCCTGACAACGATCCTTATCGGGAATACGGTTGTCAATATCGCAGCAGCTTCAATAGCAACGGCAATAGCAATCAAGATGTTCGGGGATGTCGGGATCGGGATTGCAACCGGTGTCGTGACGCTGACGCTCCTCATCTTCGGGGAGATAGGTCCCAAGATTTATGCGTCACGGGCATCCGACACCTTCGCCCTGACAGTCGCCCCGATCATTCTTTTCCTCTCCAAATTATTTACGCCGGCAATCTGGCTCGTGGAACGGGTGAGCCCGAAGTTTGGCTTCGGGAAGGAGACTGCAGAACAGGCTGTAACGGAGGATGAGATCAAGGAATGGATCGATGTGGGCAAGGAGGACGGGACAATCGAGCAGGACGAGCAGGACATGCTCTACTCGGTGCTGGAGTTCGGTGATACTACGGCCCGGGAGATCATGACTCCCCGTATCAATGCGATCCTGATGGATGAGACCATCTCGTTTGAGGACGCGATCCGGATCTTCACCGAGACCGGTTTTTCCCGCATACCGGTGTACCGCGACCAGATCGATAACATCACTGGCATCATGAACGTCAAGGACGTCTTCTCTGCCATGGTCTCTCACCGGAAGGACTCCACCATAAAGGAGATCATGTATGATCCCATGTTCGTTCCCGAATCCAAGAAGATCGATGAACTGCTGAAGGAACTCCGGGTCCACCGGGTCCAGATGGCGATCGTAATCGATGAGTACAGCAGTTTTGTCGGGATCGTAACGGTCGAGGACATCCTCGAAGAACTTGTGGGGGATATTCTTGATGAGTTCGACAAGGAAGAGCCCGGAGTACAGGATCTCGCACCCGGGGTTCATGTCGTAGACGCCCAGATGTGGGTGGAAGATATCAACGAGACCATGGACCTTGCGCTCCCGATCCATGAGTCGTACGAGACCATCGGCGGGCTCGTCATCGACCGGCTCGGGCACCTCCCGCAACACCCGGGCGAGAAGGTGGAGATCGATAACGGCCGGATAACCCTTGTTGTCATGCAGATGCACGGCCGGCGCATTGTCAAGGTTAAGATCGTCAACCACGCAGCCCACGGGGGCGGATGGAAGACGGGTGAAGACAGCACACCGCCGGAGAAGAAATGATGAAACGTATCGCCGTGCTCGTCTCGGGGCGGG
>JGI20214J51650_10002225_pt1 | contig 12235 bp, 9 predicted proteins | sample WetSurMetagenome_FD_51650 | JGI IMG/M metagenome (IMG submission 51650)
GAGCCGCAGGTGGTTTTGATGCCTTTGGTGCAGAGAACATCCTTCACGGCTATGGGAATCCCGTCCAGAGGGGAGAGACTCTCGCCTCGATGAAATCTCTTGTCAGCAAGGTCTGCCTGTCTTATGGCGAGTTCAGGGGTCGTAGTGATGTAGGCCTTGAGCAGGCTCTCCTTCTCCTCGATCCTGGCGAGCACAGACTCCGTGATTTGCCTCGAGCTCACCTCTTTTTTCTTGAGCATTCGGCTAAGTTCTGTTGCGCTTCGATCACATAAATCCATAGCCTAACTCAGGCCTCCAGATGAACCAAGGACGGTTGAGCCCGGGCCGGGGGGTGTGGTCTCTTGCGAACTCGCAACCGGAAATGGACCCTTCCCGCTAATCGCCCCCTTGCCTTCGAACCTTCCCCAAATGCGGCGCAGACCTTCAAGCCAATCGGAGGGTCTGTACCAAAGGGCTCTTACCGTAACCCACTGACTTTTCGGCGCCGCTTTACCGCCGTGAAGAAATGGTTGCGGCTCTAAAGAGACCACACCCCCCATCAGGGGCTTAAACGGTCTTTGGTTCAGTTAGCTATGCCTTGAGTCCATGGTCGGCCATGAATTTCTTGAACGTCTCTGCGTTCTCCTTGAGCATGTCCGGAACTGGAAGATGGTAAGGGCATTTTTCTACACACTCCCCGCAATCGGCACATTGCTCGACCGAGGCCACAGCCTCCTTGGCGATGAAGACGAGTTGCTTCGGGCTGAAGCGCCGCACCTGGGATTTGATCAACAGGACTTTGGGGATCTGAACGCCCTGCTCGCACGGCATACAATACTCGCATCGGTGGCAGAACCGGCCTCCCAGCTCGTTTCGGATCCTTTGCATGTGCTCCCGGTCGTCCTGCCCCAAGGGCCGGCGCTCCCGGTAATACCCGACGATTTCATCGATCTCTTCCAGGGATTGGATACCAGGTATTGGGACCACGTCCGGATACTGTTGCAAAAAACGAAAGCACAAATCCGCCCGGTCCAGAAGCCCGCCGCCTAAGGGCTTCATGGCAATGAGGCCCATGCCCCATTCGCGGGCAACGGGAAACACCTTCTCCTGAGGGTCNTCTTCGATGAAGTTAAAAGGAAACTGGAGGGTAGCGAATTTTCCGGTGCGAATCGCCTTAACGGCNATGTCAGGATTGTGGGAAGAGAACCCGATCGCCCCGACTTTGTTCTCCGCCTTGGCTTGGGCGAGAGCCTCGTAAGCTCCCCCCGGCCCCATGACCCTGTCCAGGTCCGGCTGGTTGGAAACGTTGTGGCATTGGATCAGGTCGATTCGCCCGGTCCTGAGCCGGCTGAAACTCATGGCCAGTTCTTTTGCTGCGCTTGCTGCATCTTTGGCCCAGACTTTGGTCGCAAGGACCACCTCATCTCGAACCGACTCGAGGGCCATACCCATCTTCTCTTCGCTGTCATTATAGACATGAGCCGTGTCAAAAAAACGGATGCCCAGTTGGAAGCAGTGCTTGATGATGAGCTTGGCCTCTTCCAAGCCGACACGCATGATGGGAATGCCGCCGCAACCCACTTCGCTGACCTTGAACCCACTCCTGCCAAGATCGATATTTCTTAGTTTCTCGACCATTCTTGCACAAAGATCCCTGACCACGCCCCATCGGAGCCCGCCCGATAACTCGTCTCCTCTCCCCTTGCGGGGGGGATAAAGGGAAGGGGGAAACAAGAAAGCTCAGGAACGCTGGTTACTTCCTCCACCCCCACCCTTGCCCTGTCAAATCCCCGCTTCGCGGGGTCCGCCGAGGGCGGAATTTAACCGGGCGAGCCCTCCCCCACCCAGGGGGAGGGATATCTCAAGTTGTCCAACGGGCTTTTGGAGAATTTTGAATTTGCCGACTAAAAATGTTTACCTCTGCCCGCCGAACTTCAGCGCCGTTTCGTCCTCTTCCTTCTGACTACCTTGCGGCCGGGTTTTTTCGTTCCGATCTCGGCTATTCTGCGTTTTGCATCTCTTGCGCCCATGTCTCTCGCTGAAAGGACGGCTGCAAGGGTGTTCCCGCGAAGTCTCAGCGGACCCTCTTTCGTTTCCCACATGTGGACGGTTTGAGTCGAGGCCCCCAGCAGTTTTGCGAAATTCGCCTGGGACACGCCTAATTTCTTTCGAAGCCTGCGGATTCCCTTTGAGGTCAGTCGGGCTTTTTTGGATGCCTCAGGGGCGACCTGAGGCTTCTGCGCCAGCCGCTTTTTCTCCGCCGCAACAAGCCACTTGTTCTCCCCTTGAAGCTTCGCGATCCTTCTTTTCAAATCGGCAACAGTCTTGGTGAGCTTGATTTTCGCCTCCCGTATTCCGGATGTGGCGATTCGCGCTTCCCGGCGACTGATCCTGATGATTTCCCCTCTCAACACCTCAGCAAGTTTTGGCATAGGTTGTCATCCTTTCATTTTCAGGTTTCATTTTTGCAGGCCTTCCGCCCCTACCCAAGTTACTTCTCCCTTACGATTCCTCATTCCCCTTTGAGACTCAAGATCCATCGATCAATCCCCCATGGGCTGTCCTCTGTTCAATCCACTTTTGCCCATCCTTTAGAGCGCTCAACCGCCTGCTGCCATCGAGCATAGAGATGGCCGCGTTCGGCCGCACTCATACGGGGTGCGTAGCGACGCCCCATCTGCCACTTGGATTCAAGTTCCTCTCGGCTGGTCCAGAAGCCGACAGCGAGGCCGGCAAGGTACCCGGCGCCAAGGGCAGTGGTCTCGGCAACCGCAGGGACCTCCACCGGTACACCCAGCATGTCGGATTGAAATTGCATGAGAAAGCGGTTGCCCGCTGCCCCGCCGTCAGCACGGAGGTCCCTTAATGGAATGCCTGATTCTCGCCCCATAGCATCCACCACGTCGCGGGTCTGATAGCAGATGGCCTCCAACGCAGCCCGAGCAAGGTGCGCGCGGGTTGTCCCGCGCGTGAGCCCTACGATGGTCCCACGTGCGTAGGCGTCCCAGTGAGGAGCGCCCAGGCCCACCAGGGCCGGCACAAAGTACACGTCGTCGTTTCCCGCCACCGATGTGGCGAGGTTCTCGCTCTCGGCGGCATTGGAGATAATACCCAAGCCGTCTCGCAGCCACTGAACGGCCGCGCCTGTGATGAAGACGGCCCCTTCCAACGCATACTGCACCGGTTCCTCACCGATGCGCCAGGCGATCGTCGTGAGCAGGCGCTCCTTGCTGGCAACGGGCTGACTCCCTGTGTTCATGAGGAGAAACGACCCTGTGCCGTAAGTGTTCTTCGCCAGCCCCTCTCGATAGCANGCCTGGCCGAACAGCGCAGCCTGCTGGTCGCCGGCGATTCCGGCGATGGGCACCCGTTGCCCGAAGAACGCCCGCGGGTCGGTCATGCCGCACACGGCGGAGGAGGGCTTCACTTCAGGGAGGATGGCTCGGGGGATGTTCAGTCGTGCCAGGATCTCGTCGTCCCAATCGAGCTTGCGGATGTTGTACAGAAGCGTGCGTGACGCGTTGGAATAGTCGGTGACGTGGCAAGCGCCCCCTGTGAGTTTCCAGATCAGCCAGGTATCGATGGTGCCGAAGGCAATGTCCCCGTTGGCGGACCGTTCACGGAGGCCGTCACCGTGATCCAGCATCCAGGCTACCTTTGTGCCCGAGAAATACGGATCCATGAGCAACCCGGTCTTCTTTTGCCAGACCGGTTCCAGACCCTCCTGCTTCAATTGGTCACAAAGCGAGGAGGTCCGCCGGTCCTGCCACACGATAGCACGGGCTACAGGACGGCCGTCCGCCCTATGCCACAAAAGCGACGTTTCTCGCTGATTGGCAATCCCAATGGCCAGTACCTTCTCCGGAGCGATTCCGGCGCCTTTCAGAGCCGCTTCGACAACCCTTTTTGTAACAACCCACACTTCTTCCGGGTCGTGTTCCACCCATCCGGCTTTGGGATAGTGTTGTGTGAACTCCGAGTAAGCTCGGCCGCGGATCGAGCCCGCGTGATCCAATACCAGAACCGTGGACCCTGTTGTGCCCTGATCGACGGCCACAATGCATTCGTCGCGCATGTCTTCGCCTTGCCTTTGCCGCAAGAAGACCGTTTGGTGCGAGAATCCCGCTCGAGACCTATTTGAATTTTGGATTATACGGATCTGCGGCACGGAAAGCAAGCCTAAGTTCAAGCCATGCTTAATGATCCGGCTCTTGCTTTTCCTGTTGACACGGGTAGACACAAGAAGTGAAAATCCTTTGAATCTTACAAGGCTCCTAAAGCTCACTCCACAAACGAGGGTGGGGGTGGCTTTGGGTCACGGAGGTGAAGACACAGCCTTTTTCAAATCAAGAAACCATCACATCGCAATAGCACGAGGAGGGCACAGACGTGAGCGATTACACTCGGTTCAGGGTCGAGAAAGAGGGATTCATCCGCTGGTTAATTCTCAACCGTCCTGACAAGCGAAACGCCATGGACGAGGATTTTTTCCGGGAGTTGACCCAGGCCTTTGCAGATTTCGATCACGACCCGGAGGTTCGGGTCGTGGTTGTTCGAGGTGAGGGCAAAGGCTTTTCAGCAGGCATCGACCTGGGTGCTCTGAGCGGTCTTGTCCAATCCACCAGCGCGGACGCCCGGGAGCAGATTCGCTNNTTCATTCTCCAGGGCCANGCCAGCTTTACGGCGGTTGAACTTTGCCGCAAGCCCGTCATTGTCGCGATCCACGGATTTTGCATCGGCGGGGGCGTGGATCTTTCCTGTGCCTGCGACATCCGGCTTGCCTCACGGGGCGCACTCTTCTCTATCCGGGAAACCCGCATGGCCATGGTGGCAGACCTTGGGACGCTCCAGCGCATGCCCTGCATCATCGGGGAGAGCTGGTTCCGCGAACTGGCTCTCACGGGTCGGGATTTCACTGCAGAAGAAGCGCTCAGGATGAACTTCATCACCCGGCTCTCCGAAGATCAATCGTCTCTGTACCGTGAAGCTGGAAAGCTGGCTGCTGAAATTGCAGCCTGCTCGCCTCTGGCTGTTCAGGGAGTCAAAGATGTGATGAGGTTNGATCGGGAAAACGGCGTCAAAGCCGGATTGGAGTACGTGGCACAGAAGAACGCCGCCATCCTGATCAGTGAAGACCTGATGGAAGCGGTCAACGCCTTCATGGAAAAGCGCCAACCCCGGTTCAAGGGCNAGTAGGTCAGGGACGCTTTNCCACGATTCATTTCTCTCACGGGTCCCTGTCTTACGATCAAAGGCGGGGAAGATTGATCGCGGGCTTACTCTTGAGGGCTTTGGAAGAAGTGCTAAGGGCCCTTTTCCCTGCATGGGTGTGGGCAAAGCGCGCTGACAACACTATTGCAGGATGGTACAGATCTCAAACAGAGGGGATTTCCCCCATTGCAGGGCCAAGGTTTTAATGGTAAAGAGATCCCTGTTCTCGGAGATAAGGGGGGAGATCGCAAAGTTCTTTTCCAAGAGTTCGATCCTGTCAAGAAGGTTACAAAGAGATGGGATTGACGGTAGGAAGAGCAAAATACGGAGACAGATTTCATGCGGCGGAAGTTGATGAACTCTCAACAAGGAGGGACCAAATGAGCACGGAAGGAAAAGGAAGGAATGGTTTTTCAAGAAGGGATTTTCTGCGGACACTGGGGGTGGTGGGAGGGGCTCTTGCTGTGCAAGGGTTTCCCCTACGCCCGTCATTCGCTCAAACAGAGAAATATGGCGGCATCCTGAGGGTCAGCGGCAGCTACGGACTGACGACCCTCAATCCGATCATGCACACGAGTATAGGGGAGTGGGTGGCGACCAAACTCATGTACAACAACCTCGTCCGCATGAGCTACAAGAGGGAAGTGGTTCCTGACTTGGCTGAGTCCTGGGAACCGAAAGAAAATGGAAAGGTTTGGGTCTTCAAACTTCGTCGGGGTCTCAAGTTTCACATCGGAAGAGAGCTTACAGCCGAAGACGTGGTCGCGACCTTCCAAACCATTTTGGATCCGAAGAACTCCGCCCCCTACAGAGGAGAAATCGGTCCGATTGACAAGGTGGAAGCCGTTGATAAGGTTACGGTCCAGTTTACCCTCAAGACCCTTTTCGCTGACTTCCCATCGCTCTTGACCGTTCCCAACGCCCGTGTCATCGCCAGGGAAGGGCTGGAAGATTTCAAGGGGCTTGCGGCTAAGGAGTATGGTTCCGGCCCCTTCAAGATGAAGGAGTTTGTTCCTGGAGACCACATCACGGTCGAGCGCTTCCCCGAGTACTACAGAAAAGGGCTTCCCTATTTGGATGGCGTGTATTTCAGAATTATTCCCGAGCCCTCTACCGAGATCGCAGCCCTGCGAAAGAAAGAGACCGACATGATCGTGGAAATGACCCCGGAAAACTATTCTCAAGTCGCTACACTCACAGGTGTAGATGCCATGGTCGTACCCGGCGGTACTTTCAACAACGTGATTATGCCCGCCGACAAGCCCCCCTTCAATGATAACCGGGTTAGGGAGGCGCTAAAATACGCTGTGGATCGAAACCTGATGCTTGCAGCGATTTACGGAGCCCATGGTGAGCTTGGGAACGATCATCCTGTTTCTTCTGCATACAAATTCTATGAGAACCTGCCGAAGCGTGCCCAAGATATCGCGAAGGCAAAGGCTCTCCTTAAGGAAGCGGGATATTCGAGTGGTCTGGGATTCAAATTGTTTATTTCCACCTCCCCCCCGGCGCGGGAAAAAATCGCTGTGATTTTGAAGGAGATGGCTCGACCTGCCGGGTTCCAAATCGACATCGAGGTGATGGGGTATGACCGGTTCCTTGCCCAGGTGTGGAACAAGGGAGTCCCTTACATCGGAAACTACGGCACCCGGCCCACGGCAGACGCCATCCTTATGAAGCTTTACCATGACAAAGAGGGGATGGATGAAGGCCGCTGGGCTCCTTCTCATCCTGAAGCCATAAAACTCCTCGACCAGGCGCGTGAGACGGTTGATACGGAGAAGCGAAAGAAACTTTATGCCGATTTCCAGAAGATCTCCCGCGACGAAGGGCCCTTCATCATCCCCTTCTTCAGAAGTGAACTGAGTGGGAAATGGAATTACGTTAAGGATTTCAGCCTCAGTCCGGCCAATTTTGATCTGGACCTTGACGAGGTCTGGCTCACTGCGGAAGCGCCGAAGAAGAGCGCATAACGCCAAGAGAGTGCCACGGGGAGAGGATCCCGAATGTCTTCGCAGGAGGAGCGGATTGGACCCCTCCTCCTGCGACCTTCATTGGATAGAGGCCCCGAGCACCTGAAAGGCAGAATGGATTTCTTGACCGGCGAACCGTCCAGCAGAGATCAAAACCTCAGAACCTGGTTTTGACTTGATGCCGGTGTTTCACATTCCGATCTAAAGCCTATCGATTCGGTAAATGATACTCTACATCATCAACAGGATTTTCTATATCTTCATCGTTCTTCTCGTCGTCTCCTTTATCATCTTCTTTGCCACCCATATTCTGCCGGGAAGCGCTGCGAACCTGATCCTTGGTGAATTCGCTACGAAGGAAAGCATCGAAACTCTCGAGCGAGAGATGGGCATCGACAAGCCTTTTCATGTCCAATACCTGAACTGGGCCAGAGCAACTTTAAGCGGCAACTGGGGCGAATCCTTCGTCATGAAGCAACCGGTGACATCGGTTATCAAACTGAGGGTCAAAAACTCCGCCTTTCTTGCGGCATTTTCTCTCGGCGCCGTGATTCTCATCGGTATTCCTTTAGGGACGTTGGCCGCTTTAAAGCACAAGAGCAAAGCAGATCTTGCAATCGTTACCGGTTCTTACATAGGGATCTCTGTCCCTGACTTCGTCACAGGAATCCTGCTGATCCTCCTCTTCGCAGAGACGGGCACAGGGTTCTTCCCCACCGGGGGATATCGGGAGTTTTCAGCCGGCTTCTCAGAGTGGTTACGGCATCTCATTCTTCCCTCGGCCACACTCACTCTGATCCTTCTTGCGCATGTGGTCCGGCAGACCCGCTCTGGCGTCATTGATGTCCTCAAATCAAACTATATTCGCACGGCCAGGTTGAAAGGAGCCAGCGAGGGGCACGTCGTGTTGAGGCACACGCTGCGAAACGGCTTGATGCCCACCATCACCGTGCTCGCCATGGATCTGGGCTACTTGATGGGGAGCATCGTGATCGTTGAGGAGGTTTTCGCCTATCCGGGCATGGGACGGCTCATTATCTATGCGATCACAAACCGAGACATCCCTCTTCTGGAAGTATCTGTTCTGATCATTGCAGCGATTTACACGTTTTCCAATTTTGTTGCCGACATGCTCTATATGTACCTTGATCCCAGGATACGGTATCGATAACTTCGTAAACCGAGGATGGCAATGAAGATCTATCGGTTTTTCACTCAAGACACATCGCTGGCGATCGGATCCTCGATCCTCGCTTTTGCAATTCTCATCAGCATCTTCGGACCTCTGATCTCCCCTCAAGCAACGACGGAGCAGAACATCCTCAATCGTCTTCAAGGGCCGAGTACCAAGTATTTCTTGGGGACGGATCAATATGGGAGAGACTTGCTGAGCAGGACCCTCCTGGGGGGCCGGACCTCTCTCGTCCTGGGTGTGGGAGCGGTTTCCCTGGGGCTTTTTCTTGGAATCCCGATCGGGCTCCTCACGGGATATTTCAAGGGAAAGACCGACGAAATCGTGATGCGGTTCATGGATACCCTGCTCTCCTTCCCCTCTCTTCTTATGGCCCTCTTGATCATAACCGCTCTGGGTGCGAGCATGAGCCACGCCATACTCGCCATCGGGATTGCAAACTGCCCTGGGATTTCCAGAATCGTGAGAAGCGCCACCCTGTCGGTAAGGTCCGAGGAGTTCGTGTTGGCGGCTGAGGCGCGAGGAGAATCCCATTTCTATATTATGTTTTCAGAGATCTTCCCGAATATCCTCCCTCCGATCATCATCGAAGGAACGATCCGTATCGGATTCGCTATCCTCATCGGAGCCAGCTTGAGCTTTCTTGGCCTTGGGGTCCAGCCTCCTCTCGCGGACTGGGGGCTCATGATCCGGGATTCGCGGGAGTACCTTTTTCTTTCCTCATGGCCTCTCCTTTGTCCGGGGATTGCCCTGGGAATAACCATCATCGGGTTCAACCTTTTCGGAGACGGGTTAAGGGATGTCATCGGCGGCGCGGAGTGAAAGATGACAGAAAGTGTATTGGAAGTCAGGAACCTATCGGTGCACTTTGAAACACCTCAAGGAAGAATCCATGCTCTGAGAGACGTGAACCTTCAAATCGCCCGTGAAGAGACGCTCGGCATAGCAGGTGAATCGGGGTCTGGGAAAAGTACTCTCGCCTATGCCATCATGAATTATCTTTCTTCCAACGGCCGGATCTCNCAGGGCAAGGTCCTCTTTATGGGCGAGAATCTCCTGGAAAAAGCCCGGGATGAGCTCAGAAAGATCTGGGGGAATCGGATCGCCATGGTCTATCAGGATCCGAAAAGCTCGTTGAACCCGACAAAACCCGTCGGGTTCCAGATAGCTGAGGTTTTCCAGATCCATCAGTCCCTCTCCTCGAAAGAAGCTTGGGACCGAATGCTCAATCTCCTTAACTTGGTCAATATACCGGATCCAGCCTACAACGCCTCAAAGTACCCCCATCAGCTGAGCGGTGGAATGCAGCAGCGGGTCGTTATCGCCATGGCCCTGGCATGCGGTCCCAACCTCCTCATTATGGACGAGCCGACAACAGGTCTCGATGTGACGACCCAGGCAAGAATGATTGAACTGATCGAGGAATTGAAAAAGCAGGTCAGAGCTTCTATTTTGTATATCACCCATGATCTCAGTGTGATCGCCCAGGTCAGTGACCGCGTCGGTATCCTGTATGCTGGGGAATTGGTCGAGATCGGATCCGTTGAAGAGCTCTTCCATAACCCGTCTCACCCTTACACGATCGGGCTGCTCGGCGCCCTTCCGAGGATCGAGTTAGAAAAGAGGTTCAAGCCGATCAGGGGGAGGCTGCCTGATCTGACTCAAATCCCGACTCAGTGTGTTTTCTATCCGAGGTGCGATCACGCGGCCGAGATTTGTAATGGGCGGTCACCGGAACTTCAGAAGATTGAGGACGGCCATTTTGCCAAATGCTTCAGATGGAAAGACGCCGAAAAAGTGAAATCTGTTGGAGAGGAAGTCGAGCCTTTGAGGGGAGTGCGACCATCCGGACCACCCCTTCTCGAAACGCAATTCATTAAGAAGTATTACAGTGAGACCCGATATGTCGCAAAATGGCTTGGTTTTCCAGTACCGGTGGTTAAGGCTGTCGACGACGTCTCCTTTCATGTAGAAAAGGGTGACGTTTTCGCGCTTGTCGGAGAGAGTGGTTGCGGTAAGACGACCTTGGGAAGGGTCATCACCAGACTCCTGAAACCAACCTCCGGCAGGGTGCTCTTTTATAAGCACAAGCCGAAAAAAGAAGAGATTTTTCTTAAGAATGAGTTTCGGAGAGCGGTTCAGATCGTATTTCAGCATCCGGACTCTTCNCTCAACCCCATGAAGAGTATTCGCTCTATTATCGAACGCCCCCTTAGAATCCAGGGCTTGTCCGGCAGAGAGCGTGCCAAGAGAGCCCGCGAACTGCTGGAACTCGTCAAACTCGATCAAGGGTATCTGGCGCGTTACCCCAAGCAATTGAGCGGGGGTGAAAAGCAGCGGGTTGCCATGGCAAGGGCGTTCGCCATGAACCCTGAGTTCATNGTCCTCGACGAGCCGGTGTCCAGCCTAGACGTCTCCATCCAAGCCTCGATTATGGCGCTCCTCATGGAACTGAAGGCTGCCATGGACCTTTCATTCTTGTTTATTTCCCATGACCTCAGCCTTGTCCGTCACATCGCCAGCCGCGTGGGAGTCATGTATCTCGGAAGGCTTTGTGAATTGGGAGGAGTCGAAGAGCTTTTCAGCCGCCCTTGTCACCCCTACACCAGAGCTCTTTTGTCCTCAATACCGATTCCTGACCCTTGTGTCTCCAAGAGACCGATCCGTCTTGAAGGCTCGGTTCCGAGTGCACAAAATCCCCCTCAGGGGTGTCGATTCAATACACGATGCCCCAGTAAGCAAGGACGGATTTGCGAAGAGAAATCACCTGAGCTGGTTGCAATCAGCGAAGGGCATTGGGTCGCTTGCCACATCCCTCCGGATCAACCGATCTTCGCCTCAGACACGGGAACGGCTGAATCTCAGTAGCCCCTTGCAAGGTCTACGACACGGCTGAGGGGTTTCCCGTCCTGCCACAGAAGAAAATTCTCACTGAAAATTTCCGTAACCCTTTCAGGATAGTCTCTGAGATCTCCCGAGATGTGAGGGGTGATCATGATGTTTTCAAGACTCCAGAGAGGGCTCTCTTCCGGCAAGGGTTCCTCTTCAAACACATCCAGGGTTGCTCCCGCGATCCATTTTTCTTTCAGGGCCTTTAGAAGCCAGGCTTCATCCACCACGCTTCCCCTGGAGACATTGACGAGGAACGCCGTCCTCTTCATGAGTCGAAATTCCTTCTCCCCGATGATCTGATATGTATCAGGGGTCGCTGGCAGCGCAAGCACCACGAAATCGCTCTGGGCGAGCACCCAGGGCAGTTGATTGGGTCCATAGATCCTGTCAACCCCCTCCACTGGGGAGGGGATTCGCTTGACCCCTAGAACGGACATATGAAAACTTTGACCCCGCCGCGCAATCTCCGACCCGATCGCGCCGACGCCGATAACAGCCAAAATCTTGCCGACAAGCGGATCCGTGTACCGTTTTCCCCACTTTTTCTCCGCTTGGTCGCGGAACAGCGAGGGAAAATCCCAATGCATCACCAGAATGGCGGCAAAGCTGAAGTCTGCGACGATTTCCGCGTGTATGCCTCCAGTGTTGGTGACCACGACATCCCGAAGATCTTCACGTGCTTCCAGCAGATGGTCGATCCCAACCGTGGTGGTCTGAATCCATCGGAGCCTCTTTGCCGTCTTAAGTGCGTCCAAAGGAAATTTCCAAGCGATCAAGATGTCCGTATCAGAAAGATGCTGTTCCAAGACGTCTCTCTCATATCCTGCACGGACGTCCAGGCCTGGAAAGCGCTTCCTGATCAGGCTCAGGTAATGATCCGCTCGGGGATGATAAATAAGGACTTTCATGAGGTCCTCACTGGTGAACCGGGGGTGGACATAACCCCTTGACCTTAGCCTCACGAGAGGGTAAGTGTAAAGGAGATACT
>JGI20214J51650_10002227_pt1 | contig 12233 bp, 9 predicted proteins | sample WetSurMetagenome_FD_51650 | JGI IMG/M metagenome (IMG submission 51650)
TCGGAGCTGCAACATTGATAATAGACAGTTTTTTTCAGTAAATAGAATGAGAGACAATATATACTTTTTATTAGTACTGTTTTTTTAGTGATTGAAAAAAGTATATATGCCGCTTTTTTGTTTTTTTATATAAAAAACTGTAAGTTATTGTAATATAATTAAATAAAATAATAACATTTTTCTTGCATTATTACAAAGGTGATATATAATATGCATATATACAATACTTTGTTTAATAAATAAAGTAAGTTGCGTACATATATGTATATTATATTAAACATCTGCAGATGTTTAATAATGCCGTATCCGGCAAGGGAGAAATATGAAAAAGGCGTTATTTTGTATGGGACTGGTTTTTGTATGTTCTTTTACACTTTTTGCCAAAAGCAGGAAAGTAAAAGAGTCATTACCAAGAATTGGGGTAACAATTTACAAGTATGACGACAATTATATGTCGTTTGTTAGAAAGGCTATTGAGAATTCTGCTTCCGGAAATGTCAATCTACTTATAGCTGATTCTATGAATGATCAGTCAAAACAGAATGATCAAATTGATACATATATAAACAAAGGAGTCCAGGCTCTTGCTGTTAATCTTGTTGATCCTGCTGCAGCTGAAACGATTGTAGAAAAAGCCAAAAAAGCAAATATTCCCATAATTTTCTTTAATAAAGAACCTGCAAAGAACATTATTATGAGCTACTCCAAATGCTGGTATTCAGGTATTTCTTCGGAAGAATTTGGTGTTTTACAGGGGAAATTGGTTGTTGATTCATGGAAAAAACATCCGGAGTGGGATAAAAATCACGATGGTATTATTCAATATGTTTTGCTCAAGGGAGAACCTGGACATCCTGATGCAGAAATTCGATCAACAATTCCTTTAAAAGTGATAAAGGAAGCAGGTATCGGCGTTGAAGAACTGGAATTGCAGACCGGTATGTGGGATGCTGCCAAGGGAAAAGATTTGATGGAAACGTGGCTCGCAAAACATGGAGATAAGATTGAATTTGTTCTTTGCAATAATGATGCTATGGCACTTGGTGCTGTGGAAGCTTTAAAAGCTGCAGGATATTTTACAGGCGGAAAATATATGCCAGTCGTCGGTGTTGATGGATTACCCGAAGCAATAGAACTTATCAGAAAAGGACAGATGCTTGGAACTGTGCTGAACGATCCGAAAGCATTAGGTACTAACACATTTATAATGACAAGAAATGTCGCACTTGGAAAAGATCCGTGTACAGGCACAGAATTGAAACTTGGCAATGTAAAGGATGTACGGGTTTCTTGTGAGATTGTAACAAAGGACCAGAATTTGGATGCAGCGTCTGCGGCTTTCAAATAAACAGTGAAATCTGCGGATATATATGAAACTTATATATATCCGCATTCTCATTCCGGAGAAATAACATGGATAGTGATACTGCATTTCTGAAATTCGAAAATATTTCAAAGACTTTTCCAGGTGTCCGCGCTCTAGACTCTGTTTGTCTGTCTGTTAAAAAGGGGACTGTTCATGCACTGGTCGGAGAGAATGGCGCCGGAAAATCGACATTGATGAAGTGTTTGTTTGGAATTTATTGCCCGGACAGCGGAAATATTGTTTTGAATGGAAAACTTGTAAATTTCAAAACACCGTCAGAGGCCATTTCCAATGGAATTTCAATGGTTCATCAGGAATTAAATCAGGTAACGAGTCTGAGGGTCATGGATAATATCTGGTTGGGAAGATTTCCGATGAAAGGAAAGTTTATTATTGATGAAAAAAAAATGGAGGCAGATACCCGGAGGATATTTGATAATTTGGGAATACAAATAAACCCTTTCATAAAAGTAGGCTTGTTATCAGTATCTGAGCGTCAGATGATAGAGATCGCGAAAGCCGCTTCACAAAATGCCAAGGTTATTGTTATGGATGAACCGACTTCTTCTCTTTCGGAAAAAGAAGTAGCGCATTTGTTTGTTGTCATCAGAAAGTTAAAAGAAAAAGGGTGCGGCATAATTTATATTTCTCACAAGCTGGAAGAAATATTTACCATCGCGGATGAAATAACTGTCATGCGGGACGGAAAGGTAGTTACAACGAAAGCTGTAACTAGTATCAGTATTGATGAACTCATTACTTTAATGGTCGGGAGAAAATTGACAAATCGTTTTCCTGAACGGTCTAATGAAACTGGGGATGTTCTTCTTGAAGTAAAACATCTTTCCTTGAGATATTCTCCATTGGTACGCGATATATCCTTTTCTCTGCATAAGGGCGAAATACTGGGAATTGCGGGTCTGGAAGGAGCAATGAAAACTGAAGTTGTTGAAGGAATATTCGGATACCGGACAAAATCTGGCGGAGATATAATTCTGAACGATACAGTTTGTAATAACTCCTGCTGCAGAAAAGCAAAGAAAAATAAATTTGCATTATTAACCGAAGAACGAAAATATAATGGAGTTTTTCCCAGTATGAGTATAAAGGATAATATATCAATTGCAAATATGGAAAAATATTGTTGTGCAGGTGTTGTAAATGACAGAAAAGCTAATAAAGAAGTTAAATGGATTATTGATACACTAAAAGTAAAAACACCGTCAACAAAAACGAAAATCAGATATTTATCTGGGGGAAACCAGCAGAAAGCTATATTCGGCCGATGGCTGCTTACAACTCCAGGGGTTCTGCTGCTTGATGAACCAACTCGTGGTATCGATGTCGGAGCAAAATATGAAATATACCAGCTGATAATTAATTTGGCAAAACAGGGAAAAGGAATAATTATGATTTCTTCTGAAATGCCAGAGTTACTGGGGATTGCAAACAGAATCCTTGTTATGAGCAATGGCCAGATAGCAGGAATACTTGACTCGAAAGATGCTGATCAGGAGAAAATTCTCCGTTTGTCTGCCAGATATTTATAGGAGGAATAATATGTATACGACTGGTGAAATAAAATTGAATGGTAAACAGAAAGTAAACTCTGTATTGATGGACAATGCAATATATATCGTACTTGCTTTATTGCTTGTAGTTATTACAGTAATTGATCCAACTTTTCTGTCATTCAAAAACTTCAAATTTATTTTTACACAAGCAGCTACAAGAATTATATTGGCTCTTGGTGTTGGTGGAATTATTGTTCTTGCGGGTTGTGATTTAGCTATAGGGCGAATGGTTGGTCTTGCTGCTGTTATTTCTGCTTCATTACTGCAATCGTCGACAAACAAAAATATTATATTCCCCGGACTGAATTTACCTGTGATTGTGCCGGTTTTGCTGGTAACCCTTATTTGTGGAGCTGTTTCATTGATAAACGGGCTTATTGTGTCAAAATTATCTGTTACTTCATTTATTGCAACATTAGGCACAGGAATGATTCTTTATGGGGTGACTTCAACGTACTATGAAAAAATCGGGAAAGCCTCTCCTATAGGTGGTTTAAGTGATTCTTTTACTCATTTTGCTCAGGGAGAGTTGTTTCATGTTCCTTTTCTGATTTTATATGCAGCGGCTGCCGTCGGAATAATGTGGTTCATATGGAATAAAACAAAGCTTGGCCGGAATCTGTTTGCTATTGGTAATAACATTGAAGCGGCAAAGGTTTCTGGTGTTAATATTAATCTGACAATAATTTTTGTATATTTGATTGCCGGTTTTTTGTATGGCTTTGCAGGATCATTGGAAGTTGCCCGGACAGGAAGTGCAACAAATAATCTTGGAAACGGTTACGAGCTTGATGCTATTGCAGCTTGTGTTGTAGGTGGTGTATCGCTCATGGGAGGTGTCGGAACTATCAGGGGCATCGTCGTGGGTGTTATTATTTTTCAGGTTATAAATTATGGCCTGGTTTATATAAGTATCAGCCCGTATATGCTTTACATTATAAAAGGTGCAATCGTCATTCTTGCGGTGGCGATTGATGCACAAAAATATATTACAAGGAAATAGGTAGAATTATGGCTTTTTATTATGATACTGAAAAGATAGAAGGACAAACAGCATTTCTGCTGGGCTATACAAAAGAAAAAAATGGAGAACATTCTGTTCTGGTAAAGGTTTCTCCTGCGCTTGGAAACAATGTCTACTGTTTCCGGGTTGACGAATACGAAGTTATTCACTATGATTCCTACTTTTCATTGAAATCCTACTATACCGGGAATCCTGTTTTGTATCCGTTTCCAAACCGGTTGCGGAACTGTTTTTATGAATTTAAAGGTGTGCAGCACTGGCAGCAGAAACATGGTATTCCTGTTTTTATGCATTCGCTGGTATATGATGAATCGTGGCAGTATAAAGAGCCGGTTGTAACTGCCGATTCAGTTCAACTGGAGACATGGCTTTCTATTGTGCCTCGTCATCCTGTTTTTGAAGGGTTTCCGTTCGTCCATACAATCAGTATTGTATGGACGATTACCCGAACCGGTTTTTCGGTTACCTATAAAATTGAAAATCAGGGTGATTCCGAACTGCCATATGGAATCTCCTACCATACATTCTTTAAAAAATTGTGCGGAGACGAAGGATCTTACATCTGTGTTCCTGCAAAATACATGATGGAACTTACGGATGATCTGCTGCCGACCGGCCGATTGCTGGATGTCGATGGAACGGATTTCGATCTGCGTACTCCTGTATCTCCTGACAGGCTTAATCTTGATAACTGCTTTACGGGGCTTGATCCCGAAAAACGGGTTTTTATCGATTACCCAGCGTTGGGTTTACGGATTTATATGGATGCGACTGAGGACTTTACACATATGCAGGTATTTACTCCCAAAGGGAAGCCCTTTTTCTGTGTAGAAAAACAAACATGCTCGACGGATGCTGTCAATCTGGATAACAGGGGATTAAAAAAAGAATCACATCTACTGACGGTACCTCCGAAAGAGGAAAAAAGCGGAACGGTACGTTTTATATATCAATTTACAAAACCGAAGGAAGTTTAAAATGATAAAGATTTCATTAATTGGAGCAGGCAGCGTTGTTTTTTCAAAGCAGCTTATGGTCGATATACTGAGTTTTCCCGAATTTTCAGACTGCATTTTCTGTCTGGAGGACATTGATCCCAAAAGACTTGCAATGATTGAAAAAGTCGCAGAAATGTTCGTGGTGCAACGGAACTGTAAGGCAAAAATTGAAACCTGTACAATGATTTCTGATGCGGTAAAAGGTGCTGATTTTATTATCAATATGGTACAGGTCGGTGGATTCAGATCAACTCTTGCTGACTTTGAAATTCCAGCGAAATATGGTCTGAAACAGACTATCGCAGATACGATGAGTGTCGGGGGTATATTCAGAGCTCTCAGAACCATGCCGGTAATGGATGAAATCTGCCAGGCAATTGAGCAGTATAATCCGGATGCATATCTCTTAAATTATACCAATCCGATGGCCATGCTCTCACAGTACGTACAGACCCGGTATCCCGATGTCAGATATGTTGGTCTTTGTCATAGTGTTCAGACAACATCAAAACAGCTTGCGCTCTATCTTGATATTCCTCATCAGGAACTTCAGTATCAGGTTGCAGGAATCAACCATCAGGCATGGTTTCTCGTGCTGAAGCATCAGGGAAAGGATCTGTATCCAAGACTGCATGATCTTAAAAAGAAGATTGATGAAAATCCGGACTATGTCCCGGAGCATCTGTACAGCTATACCGGTAAGGATTCCTGGTTCCGGGAAAATTTTAAGGCCAGTGCTGCAGAAACATTTTCCACCGACAAAGTACGTTTTGAACTGCTCGAACGGCTGGGGTACTATGTGACGGAGTCAAGTGAGCATAATGCCGAATACTGTCCGTATTTTCTGAAGGACCAGCAGCTGATCGATAAGTTCCGGATTCCGGTTAATGAATATATCCGCAGATGTAAGATAAATCTTGAAGAATTTGAAAAAATCAGTAAAACGATCAGCGAAGGAAAGGAACTCCATGTTGATACAAGCCAGGAATATGCGGGTTATATTATCGATTCCATCGTTACCGGAAAAGAGTGTACGATAAATGGAAATGTCCTGAATACCGGGCTTATTACGAATCTTCCTGAAAACTGTTGTGTCGAAGTTCCCTGTCTGGTCAACCGGAATGGTGTCCAGCCGGTTTGTATCGGGAAACTTCCGGAACAGCTGGCTGCTTATAACAGAACCAATATTAATGTTCAGATGCTGACAGTGGCAGCGGTACTGGAACATAACAAAGAACATATTTATCACGCGGTTATGATGGATCCGCTGTGCTGTTCGATGCTGAATCTGGATCAGATGTACAGTATGGTAAATGATCTTTTTGAAATACATAAAGATCTGATTCCCAATTTTAATCAGAAATAAGGATCTTAAAAATCTGTTGTTTTTGAAAGTGCTTTGCAGTCAATAATTATAAGGAGTATTGTATGAGTAAACTGGTTTTGATCGGTGCCGGCAGTGCAATGTTCGGCCTGGGAGCTTTGGGAGATGTTTTTAAAAGTAAAACGCTTCGCGGAAGTGAAATTGCACTGGTAGATATCAATGAGAAATCTTTGAGTGAAGTGGAAACTGTTGCCAGAAAATTTATTGCTGACAATCATCTTGACTATACGATAACGGCAACGACAGACCGTCGTAAGGTTTTGCCGGGGGCTGATTTTGTACTGATTTCTATTGAAGTTGGAGACCGCTATGAGTTATGGGAAATGGACTGGCATCTGCCGCAGCAATTCGGTATGAAACAGGTCTATGGAGAAAACGGTGGTCCCGGAGGAATTTTCCATTCGTTACGGATAATTCCTCCGATTCTGGACATCTGTGAAGATATTTCACAACTGTGTCCGGATTGTTATTTGTTCAACCTGAGCAATCCTATGACGAACATAATGACAGCCATTACGAGGAAATATCCCCGCTTGAAGGTTGTCGGTTTATGCCATGAAGTATCGTCACTTATAATCCACCTTCCGAAAATTCTAGGTGTTCCCGCTGACGAACTGGAAATTACGGCCGGGGGCCTGAACCACTTCAGTGTCCTTCTGGATGCGGTGTATCGCAAATCCGGTAAGACCGCAATGGACGATATTATGGAAAAAGGTCCCGGATATTTCGACGGAACAATGGAACGCGGGCTGTTTATGCAGATTATCAGATATTTCGGCAAAATTCCGATCACAACTGATAGTCATTTCAGTGAATATATTCAGTGGTCTCAGCAGGTGGCGGATCATGCCGGTGTATTGAATTTTTATACAAACTATAAAAAAGAATGTCTTGGACATCAGGTCGATAAGTATCAGAGAATAAAGTCTGGTACAGAGCCGGAAGAATACTGGAGAGTAGTACCAATTATAGAAGGAATTTTGAATAACAGCGGTCACCGTGAACTCGCCGTAAACCTTATTAACAATGGCTATATTTCGGCTTTACCTCCGGATACGGTTGTGGAGGTTCCCGGTATTGTCGACAGGAACGGCATAACCGGGGTGAATCTCGATACAGTAATGCCGATTGGATTCAGTTGTCTGCTTGCCAACAGGGTCGGTGTTGTACGGCTGTGTGCCGAAGCTGCAATAGAGGGATCCCGTGAACTGGCCCTTCAGGCTCTGCTTGTTGATCCGACAAACGATAATATCTTGAACACAGAAAAACTGCTGGATACAATTATTGGTTATCAGAAAAAATATCTGGGATATTTGAAATAGCCTGCAAAGACATGAACCAGGCTCAGGTGCCGGCATGAATCACGGCAGAGAAACAGTGCGAACCACCCCCTCGTGGTCACAGCCTGTTTCCCTGCATGGGCGTTGTCTGGATTTGCTAAATGAACTGAATTTTCTCCTCCTTTTGTCAAAACAGGTTGTAATACTGTTTTTGGGGTTCATTATAATATGCTTTCTCTTGCTGTTTTTCGACAGCTGCAAAATGTAGTTACGCATTCGTCGATATCCTGCTGCGTAGTCTGCCAGGAACAGACACTGATCCGAATCGCAGGGCTGTTGTTCCATATCGTCCCGCCACACCAGCACTTTCCACTTTTCTGAATATTTTTCAGTGTTGCTTCCGTTATATCGGCAGTCTCACATGTTACAAGAATCTGGTTAAAAACAACATCATTCTGTATTGTAAAACTGTTTTCCGCCGGTCGCTCTGAAAAATAATGGGCATTTGAGCATAAACTTTCGACTAGTTCCTGTACACCCTTTTTTCCCAGATATTTTAAAATGCTCCATAATTCTATACTCCGTGCACGTCTCGACATTTCAGGAGTATACAGCATGCCGTCCCTTTGTTTGCTGTACTGTATATAGGAACCTTCCAACTGCATTGCGGTCATCAGCGCAGACCCCTTTTTAAAAAGAACAATTCCGCTGTCGTACGGAGCATTCAATGTTTTATGTGCGTCAAGCGACCACGAATCTGCCTTTTCAATTCCCTTTACAAGACTATGCAGTTTCTCCGAAGCAGCAGCCCACAGTCCGAATGCTCCGTCTATGTGAACCCATGTACCGGCAGCATTTGCACTATGACACAATTGGTCAATAGGATCAAACGCACCGGTATTTACATTGCCTGCCTGAAGAATAAGCAGCGTATTCCGGTCCAGAGCCGGTAATTCTTCAGGTATCATTCGGCCCTGACTGTCAACAGGAACAAGAATGACGCGGTTTCTCCCTAGTCCCAGTAGTGACAATGCTTTAAAAACAGAACCATGCGCCTGTTTACTAACAACGACGTGTACCGGGGGAGTACCGAACAATCCGTCTCTATCAACATTCCAATTCTGTCTCCGGAAAATTTCATTACGGGCAGCGGCAAGCGCACATAAAATCGCAGTAGAGGAGCCACTTTCAAATCCTGCAGCAGTACCTGACGGTAACCCCAGTAATTCCGTCATCCATTTTTCACAGATGGTTTCTAATTCAGCTGCTATCGGGGACTGCACAAACACAGCACTGTTTTGATCCCAGACATCTGTCATCCACTTGGCAGCCAGGGTGACCGGCAGGCTTCCGCCGCAAACAAAACCGAAATATTTTCCACCAGTCTGGGCTACTGTATTTTCAGAACCGTACGATTCAAGCATTTTTAATACGATAGAAGGTGGACACGAATCATCCGGCATTGTTTCATCGAACATTTTCAAATGCGCACGGGATGATTCTGAAGGATAAACATCCATAGTGTGTATATTATCCATATAGCGGTAGGCAGCAGTTTTTGCCTGCTCAAATAAAGCTTTTGTTTCAAGCTGTTTTTTCATTTCCGTATTAAAAGTTATTTTACCCATACAATTATCTGGAGTATGAGTAATGTGGAATCTAAAAGAATTTGATATGGATAAACCGCTCTATATTGCAATTGCAGATGCGATAGAGTCTGATATAAAGCTCGCTATTTTGAAACCGGGTGAAAGACTTCCGGCCCAGCGAGAACTTGCCGTAAAGGCAGGTGTCAACGTTACTACAATAACACGAGCTTATACGGAAGCAGAAAAACGCGGACTGATAACGTCGATCGTCGGAAGCGGCACCTATGTAAAAACCGATTCGGGAGAAAATCCGGCGCTCGTAAACACAGAATATTATGGTAAGAACCATATCGAAATGGGACTTGTTTCTCCGCTTTATGAAGAGGAACCGGATATAACGCAGCTTGCAGAAAAGATTCTGCAAAAAAGTGATATCAGAGAACTCATGAGATATACCCAACCACAGGGAATATACCGGCAGCGGGAAATCGGCAGCACGTGGATCAGTCGTTTTGGAGTACATACTGTTCCGGAAAATATTATTATTACCGCAGGAGCACAGCATGCACTGATCTGTATTTTTAGTTCAGTCTTTCAACCGGGAGATCATATTGCAGTAGACTGTCTGACATATCCCGGTGTTAAAACAGCAGCGAGAATCTGTGGTATACGTCTCGAAGCTGTCCCAATGGACTTTCTTCTGTCTGTGGACGGAGTGAAATCAAAGGTGTTTATACAGTTTCCACAATGCAGAATCCGACAAACGCAGTTATGTCGGAACAGCGGTGTGCGGATATAGCGGAAATAATAAAAGAGCACAATCTGTTATTAATAGAAGACGATCTGTATCGTTTTCTTGCAGCAGACAAAAATAATCCGCTGACCTGTCTCGTTCCGGAACAGAGTATCTATATAGCAAGTGTTTCTAAAGCTTTTTATGCAGGACTCAGGACCTGTTTTGTTGCATCCCCGCAGAAATACTGTAACAGAATTACGCAGTCTGTCGTTGATACTATCTGGATGGCGCCTTCGCTCAATGCCGAACTAGCTTGTACCTGTATTACATCGGGAATAGCAGACAAAATTATTCAGCGGAAACAGATTGAAATTAAACGAAGAGCCGGCATAATGAAATCGAAACTCCACGCATATACATATCAATATGAACCGGACAGCATGTTTGCATGGTTAAAACTTCCCGACGGTGTAGACAGCAACGTGTTTGAAACAGTCGCGTCCGATAATGGAATCAGCATTGTTTCATCGTGGAAATTCTCAACGGGGATGGAAATTCCACCTGATTATATCAGATTTTCCCTAAGCGGTGCTGACTGTTCTGCCGAGTTTGAAAAAGGTCTTGATATACTGTTTAATATGCTTGACCGCCGAATCGGTGTTCCCGGCGGCATTTTCTAAAAAAAGTGTACTAATGGATTTATGATTTAAAAAAAGTTGTCTCAAAAGTGTTATACCTTTAATTGATGATAAATTTCTGGGCGCAGAAGGCAAAGCAGGTTGCTCAAAATGATCCCTGCTTTTGCCTTTTTATTTATCATTTTTTACACTTTGAATTGATCAATCTGGCTGCCGATTCGTCCTATTGTATCAGAAGTACTCTTTGATATATTGTCAAGTTCAGATCCTGTCTCGCTTATCTTTTTAGCGCCTGTTTTCATTTCATTCACTTTTTCTTTCATCGACGCTGTCGCATCCTGAAGCCGCTTTACTTCATCAAGAATCGCCTTCTGTCCCGTACTCATCTCTGATGACGCGGTACGGACTTCCGCTGTGCTGTCGTTCATCAGATGCAGCGCATCCCCTATCTGTTTTGAACCGGACAGCTGTTCTTCCATTGCACTCTTTATCTGGGTAACAAGCATATTCGTCTCTTGTATGTTTGCCGAAACAGAACCAAACGAAGTTGTACTTTCTTTGGAAGTTGTAACAACTGTTCCGATAGATTCCTGTATCTTATTGAGTTCATTTCCAATTGTTTTTGATTGTACCGAAGCTGTTTCGGAGAGTTTCCTGATTTCATCGGCAACGACACTGAATCCTTTTCCGGCATCTCCCGCATGAGCAGCTTCAATAGCTGCGTTCATGGACAAGAGGTTTGTTTGTTCTGCAATCGCTGCAATTGCAGTGTTAGCATCTTTGAGCATTTCCGACTGACTGGAAATAAGTTTTATCTGCTCACTTACCCGGTTCTGTTTTTCCATACCGTCTTTTGAACGTGTTTCAAGTGTGGTGAACGACAGTACCATCTGCTCAACGGACTTATTTACACTGCCGATATTTCCGATCATTTCTTCAACAGCAGCAGACGCTTCTGTGATGCCGCTTGCCTGTGTTTCTATCATCTTTTCAAGCGACACGATGTTCTGCGAAATTTCCGTTACAGCGCCTGCCGTTTCCTCGACGCTTGCCGATTGGTTTGTTATTTCCCCTTTTACGCCGTCTATGTCTGACAGTATCTGCGTTATGGCGCTTGATGTGTCTTCAATGCTTGCACGGAGCATATCGCCGTTTGAAGCAAGGGTATCTTTTGATTTTTTCAGGTCTGTCATGATGCCCTGCAACTTTCCGACGAATGTATTGAATCCGGTGACAACAGCGCCTATTTCATTATTAACGGTATTGTCCAGGCGGCGGGTCAGGTCGGCGTTTCCGGAAGCTATATCTTCTATTGATTTTTGAACATTTTCCAGCGGCTTGATAAAGTGCCGGATTGTCAACGCTGTTATGAAGATAAGTATGATAATACATATTAGAAAAAGGACTACCATTGTTTTTCCGAGACTGTTGGCAGTGGCATTTACTTCAGTAGCTGTCAGGACTGCAGCAATTGACCATGATGTATCCTTGATCGGTTCAAAAAAAGCATAGGAACCATCCGAAAGATGTCCTGCTCCTGATTCTTTTTTCATCATCCTTTTTATAACGGCACGTTTCCCCCGATCGGTACTGTCGTTCATATTAGTCAGAACATTTGATTTATCACGGTGTGCAATGCACATA
>JGI20214J51650_10002228_pt1 | contig 12233 bp, 7 predicted proteins | sample WetSurMetagenome_FD_51650 | JGI IMG/M metagenome (IMG submission 51650)
AATAAAGCTAATTTTGCGTAATATTTTTAAAAATCTGTAAAACACCTTAAAATGAGCATTATAAATAATGTATTAGGCCTGTTTCTTGGTAATAAATATGAGAGAGACTTAAAGGAAATTAATCCATATATAGAAAAGATACATCAGGAATTCGGTAAACTTGGGAATCTGACTAATGACGAATTAAGAGACAAGACAGATGAGCTCAGAGATGAGATCAGGAGAAGCATTGAGAGCGATGAAAATGAAATAAAAACACTCAGGGAAAAGGCTGAAGCAGAGGAGGATGTATATCTTAAAGAGGATATTTACAATAACATTGACAAAATTGAAAAACAGATAAACGAGAAGCTGGAATCAACACTGGATCAGCTTGTACCAAGAGCATTTGCTATTGTAAAGGAGACAGCAAAACGATTCAAGGAAAACAGTGTGATTGAAGTCAAAGCACGACAATATGACAGAGATCTTGCAGCTACACGTGAAAGTATAACAATAAAAGATGACAAAGCCTTATGGAGCAATAAGTGGATAGCAGGAGGGAATGAGATTACCTGGGACATGATACATTATGATGTTCAGCTTATCGGAGGCGTTGCACTTCATAAGGGAAAAATATCTGAGATGGGTACAGGTGAAGGAAAAACAGTGGTCGCAACCCTTCCTGTTTTTCTGAATGCACTTGCAGGAAAAGGTGTGCATATTGTAACTGTTAATGACTATTTGTCAAAACGCGACTCGGAATGGATGGGACCTATTTATGAGTTTCATGGACTTAAGGTTGATTGCATTGATAAGCATCAGCCTAATTCTCAGGACCGTCGTAAGGCATATAATGCCGATATCACTTTTGGTACAAATAATGAGTTCGGTTTTGATTACCTCAGGGACAATATGGCAATCAATCCTGAAGACCTCGTTCAAAGGAAGCATCATTATGCAATAGTGGATGAGGTTGACTCAGTGCTTATTGATGATGCACGTACTCCTCTTATTATATCGGGTCCTACAGCCAAGAGCGACACCCAGCAGTTTGATGAGCTTAAGCCAAAAGTCGATAAGCTTGTTTCAGCGCAGAAAAGACTTGTCACCCAGATTCTTGCCGATGCCAAGAAGCTGATAGCAGATAATAAAAATGAGGAAGGCGGTTTGTTGCTCCTGAGAGCATACAAAGGATTGCCGAAAAACAATGCCCTGATCAAATTTCTCAGTGAAGAAGGCAATAAGTCACTCCTTCTCAAAACTGAGAATTTTTACATGCAGAACAACAGCAAGGAGATGCCAAAGGTCACTGATGAGCTCTACTTTGTCATTGACGAAAAAGCAAATTCCATTGAACTTACTGAAAAGGGACTTGATCTTATATCTGACTCAGTTCAGGATGTCAGCTTTTTCATTCTTCCGGATGTAGGATCAAAAATTGCTGATATTGAGAAATCAGAACTTTCTGACCGTGAGAAGCTGAGCATAAAGGATGAATTACTTCAGGATTATTCAGTCAAGTCGGAGCGGGTGCATACCATGACCCAGCTGCTTAAGGCATGGACTCTTTTCGACCGTGATACGGAATACATTGTGGTTGATAATAAAGTCAAGATCGTCGATGAACAAACAGGACGTGTTCTTGAAGGCAGACGCTATTCCGATGGACTTCACCAGGCTATAGAGGCCAAGGAGAATGTGAAGGTGGAAGATGCCACCCAGACGTATGCTACTATAACTCTGCAGAACTATTTCAGAATGTACCATAAGCTGGCCGGGATGACCGGAACCGCTGAAACAGAGGCCGGAGAGCTCTGGAATATCTACAAGCTCGATGTTGTTGTAATACCAACTAACAGGCCTGTGATCAGGCTTGACAGGGAAGATCTTGTATATAAAACCAAAAGAGAAAAGTATAATGCTGTGATTGATGAGATCTCAGAAATGAATCGACTCGGCAGACCGGTTCTGGTTGGTACCACGTCGGTTGAAATATCCGAGCTGCTTAGCAGGATGCTTAAGATGAAAGGACTGAAGCATAATGTGCTTAATGCCAAGCTGCACCAGAGAGAAGCTGAAATTGTCGCAGAAGCCGGAAAAACAGGCACAATCACAATTGCCACAAACATGGCAGGTCGTGGTACTGATATAAAACTGACAGAGGATGTACGTAAAGCCGGCGGACTGGCTATCATAGGAACTGAAAGACATGAATCAAGGAGAGTTGACCGCCAGCTGAGAGGACGTTCAGGCAGGCAGGGAGACCCGGGCTCATCACAGTTTTTCGTTTCCCTTGAGGATGAACTGATGAGATTGTTCGGATCCGAGAGAATTGCCGGCATTATGGACAAACTTGGATTGAAGGATGGAGAGATGATTCAGCATTCAATGATAACCAAGTCGATCGAACGTGCCCAGAAGAAAGTTGAAGAAAACAACTTCGGCATCAGAAAGAGGCTTCTCGAGTACGACGACGTAATGAATTCCCAGAGGGAAGTTGTCTACAAAAAGAGAAAGCATGCACTCCTTGGTGAAAGGCTTTCAGTTGATATTGCGAATATGATGTTTGATGTGACCGAAAATATCGTCGAGACCTATCACGCGGATGGCGACTTTGAAGGGTTTGATCTTGATCTTATTCGTTCATTTTCAATGGATTCACCCGTTGCTGAGCAGGATTTCAAAAAAGCAAATTCAAAGGATGTAACTGAAAGAGTATATGCAAAAGTTCTGGATACATATAAGCGAAAAGTTGAATCAATATCGGCACAGGCTTACCCGGTGCTGAAAGATGTATATGACAGGATGTCTCATGTATATGAAAATGTTGTTGTTCCTATTTCAGATGGCGTAAGAGTTTACCAGGTCATTACCAACCTTAAGGCTACTGCTGAATCGGAGGGGAGGGAGCTTGCACGCGCCTATGAAAAGACAGTTGTTCTGGCTTCTATTGATGATTCCTGGAAGGAGCACCTGAGAGAGATGGACGAATTAAAGCAATCTGTACAGAACGCTACTTACGAACAGAAAGACCCCTTGCTTGTATACAAGTTTGAATCATTTGACCTCTTTAAAACAATGCTTACCAAGGTTAATAAAGATGTGGTAAGTACGCTCATGAAAGGTCATATTCCTACTCAGGATCCTGAACAGGTCAAAGAAGCCCAGAGAAAGCGTCAGGTAGATATGAGCAATCTTAAGACATCAAAAAGTGATTTTTCACAATACAGCAGCACAGGTGGTGGTGGTCAGGAAAAAGAGAAGAAGACCGAGCCTGTACGTGTTGACAAGAAAGTAGGCCGCAATGATCCATGTCCTTGCGGCAGCGGTAAGAAGTTTAAAAATTGTCACGGTTTACAGCAGCCGGGGGTTCCCGGACCTGGTATACATGCGTGATCAGTTTTTATTTAACTCTTCAATGGCTTTCTGAATTCGGGTATAGATAGTCCGGTTGACAGGCACCAGCGGAAGCCTGAGGTTATTCTGACAAATATTCATTATATTCAGAATAGCCTTTATTCCGGAAGGATTGCCGTCAATAAAGAGCAAATCAATCATTTCCAGATACCGGAATTGTAATTCACGGGCTGCTTTATAATTGTTTTTAAGAGCATTTGATACCAGTTCAGTCGTTGCAGCGGGATAGGCATTTGCAAGAACAGAAATGATACCCGATCCACCGCATGCAATTATTGGTATAGTCATCATGTCATCACCTGATATAACACTGAAATTATCGGGTTTTCCCTTAATAATTCTCATGATCTGAGCCATATCTCCTGAGGCCTCTTTTACGGCTACAATGTTTTCACATTCATGAGCAAGTTCGATACAGGTATCTGATGTTATGTTACTGCAGGTTCTTCCCGGAACATTATACATTATTACAGGAACCGGACTGCAAGTTGCAATTGCTTTGAAATGCTGAAATAAGCCTCTCTGGTTTGGCTTATTGTAATATGGAGCAACAGAAAGAATTCCATCAATTCCTTCAAGATTTGTATGTCTTACGCAATTTATTACCTCCTGCGTGCTGTTACCTCCGATGCCAACTACCAGGGGAACGCGCTCCGCAGTAACTTCAGCAACATATGAAATTATAGCTTTCTTCTCATCCTTTGTCAATGTAACAGATTCGCCAGTGGTCCCCATCACAACTATATAATTTACACCACCGCTGATGACATGGTTAACAACTCGGCCAAGTGCAGCGAAATCGATGCTGGAATCACTTTTAAATGGAGTAACGATAGCCACCCCGGTTCCTCTGAATTTTTTCATGTCCTTCATTATTAATCTGTTTTTTTAACAGTGTCAGAATTTATCATTTTAAGATAATGCATCACCTGAGCAAGATAATCATCAATATTAACGGGATTTTTAATTTCCATCATGAGGTCAAAAGGCGTTGATTTTACGCCCTCCTCGAATAACCCAACCTTAAAAGAGGCTTTCGAAAGGTATGAGATATATTGAAGTGGCAGTAATTTCTTGAAATTAAGGTCAATAAGTACATCAAACTGTTTGTTGACAAATTTAGCAGATTCTGAAGATCCGGGGTGATAGAAAAAGTTCAGCTCATCTTTTTTGATAACTGAGAGGTACCTTATTGCAGTATACTGATTTGGGAGGTTTTTTCCCGGGAAATAGCCCAATATCATTACCTCTGTTTTGTTCTCGTTCATCTTCTGATAAAATTTTGAAAGGCTGGTGAACTCATCTGTTCTAGAAGCATCCCACAGAATACCAATGTTTTTTACCTGTTCAATTCCCGGATAAAATATTTTTCTTTTTGTGCTGGCTATTTTATTCCTTAGAATGTTATCGCCGATTTTAAGCCTTAAATTTTTAAATAATTCCATGTTGCAAACCTAACAGTTTTTTATTAAAATTAATGGAAGGTGATTCTTATTTGACTAATATTTTAAGAAATTCTGACTCGCTGATCATTGCCACTCCCAGTTCGTCAGCTTTCTCTTTTTTTGACTGGCCCATATTCTCACCGGCCAGAATGAATGAAGTATTCCGTGAAACGGAGGTTGAGTTTTTTCCCCCGTTCTTCTCAATCATTTCCTTATATTCATCTCGGGNGAATTTCTGGAATACTCCCGAAATAACTATTGTCTTGCCTTCAAGCGAATTTCCTGTTGCAACAGCTTCTTCGCCTGAGCTGAGCTTCAATCCTGCTGATTTAAGCCTTTCAATAATTTCAAGATTGTCTTTATCGGAAAAATATGCTACAATACTGTTTGCAATTTTAGGCCCAATCTCATAGACACTCGTTAACTGATCTGTACCGGCACTCATTAACTCATCAATATTCCGGAATCTGCCGGAAATAGTCTTTGCAACAGTCTCTCCTACGTGTCGTATCCCCAGTGCGAACAGAACCCTGCTGTATGGAGTTTCAACAGATTTTCTTATGCTGCTGATAATATTGGACGCCGACTTTTCTCCCATACGATCGAGAGGAACAAGCTGTTCTGCTTTCAGATCGTAGATATCAGCTATGTTCCTGACCAGGTTGTTGCTGAAAAGAAGATCGATGGTTTCCTCCCCTAATCCATCAATATCCATTGCTTTTCTGCTTATAAAATGCTCAATCCGGCCCTTGATCTGAGGAGGACAGTGAAGGTAATTGGGACAAAAATGATTCGCTTCGCCTTCATTCTTAATAAGCGGAGTACCGCACTCAGGGCAGTTGGAAATAAAGGTAACCCTGACGTTGCTATCATTTCTGAATGTCTTATCCACTCCAACTATCTTGGGAATGATTTCACCGCCTTTCTCAACGAAGACCATGTCATTCAGATGCAGGTCAAGCAGTGCTATCTGATCTTCATTATGCAAGGTTGCCCTCTTAACAGTTGATCCTGAAAGCAATACAGGTTCAAGATTAGCCACAGGAGTGACATTGCCTGTCCTTCCAACCTGAAAAGTGACAGACAATAACCGGGTTACTGCCTCTTCCGCTTTATATTTATATGCAATGGCCCATCTAGGAGATTTGGCTGTGAATCCCAGTTCCTGCTGCTGATCCAGAGAGTTCACTTTTATTACAACTCCATCAGTATCATATGGGAGGTTTTTACGCTCTGATTCCCAGTGAGATATGAATTTAAGTACATCTTCAATATTACTGCACAACCTTATGCTGTCGGGCACCTGGAAGCCCCAGCCTGAGGCAGCATGCAGATTTTCAAAATGTGTCCTGAACGGTAGTTCTTCTGAAAGCAGAAAATAAACTATGCAGTCGAGTGTTCTCGTTGCCACAATTCTGGGATCAAGAAGTTTTAGAGTACCTGATGCAGCATTCCTTGGATTCGCAAATAGTTGCTGGCCTGCTTTCTGTCTCTCCTCATTCAGCCTGTTAAAAACCTTTCTTGGCATAATAATCTCACCTCTTACTACAAAACCAGAGGGGACATTGTTTCCTGCTACCTTCCATGGTATGCTTTTAATTGTCTTAACATTGAGAGTCACATCATCACCCTTGTTTCCGTCACCACGTGTTAATGCCCTGGTTAGATTTCCATTCTCGTAAATAATGCTTGCCGATGCTCCGTCAAACTTCAATTCACAAACGTATTCCACAGGTCCGGAAATGGACTTATTGATCCTTGCCGCAAAATCCCTGAGCTCATCTTCACTGTATGTGTTTCCAAGAGACAACATGGGATAGGTGTGTTCAAACTGTTCGAATTCCCTGGTAAGATCGCTTCCAACATGCCTGGTAGGAGAATTTGGATCAATGAATTCCGGAAACTTTTTTTCAAGAGTCTCAAGTTCATTTAATAACAGATCAAATTCAAAATCAGAAATGACAGGTTGATTCAGAACATAATATCTGTTATTATGTTCTTCTATCTCTTTCCGGAGTATATCAATACGGGTCTTTGCTTCTGATTTTTTCATGTGATAAACTGTTGCAGTCAATAAAAATAATCAGTATAATGACTCACGCAAGTCATTTTTGTTTAATTTATTCTGAGAAACTCTTATTTATTTTCGCTGGAAAAGCTATTAAATAAAAGCGGTTCGGCGGATTTAATTCCAAACCCCGTCTATGTGTCCTCCGCATTTGCTGCATTTTCCATCAGTTACGGAATTGGAAACAACACGGAAGCCCTGCCTTTCTATTACTGTTACATTGCATTTCGGACATTTGGTATCGGAGATTTCATTTCCAGGCAGATTGCCTGTATAAACATAGTTTAAACCTTCCTCCGATGCAATCTTATACGCGCTGTTCAATATCTCAACAGGTGTGGGTGGCAATTGTTCAAGTTTATGAAGAGGATAAAACCTGCTAAAATGCAGCGGTGTGTTTTTGAATCCATTATTCCTCAGCCACTTGCACATGGCGGCAATATCATCCATATTGTCAGTCCATTTGGGTACCACAAGATTGGTGATCTCAAGCCATACTCCTGTATCTATGATCAGTTTCAGAGAATCGAGTACGGGTTGCAGCTTGCCTCCCGTCAGCTTGAGATATGTACTCTCGCTGAAAGCTTTAAGATCAATATTCACTGCGTCTATTACTCCGCAGATCTTCTTCAGGGGCTCCCTGTTTATATACCCGTTCGATTTGAATATATTTTTGACGCCCGCATCCCTTGCAAGTGTTGCCGTCTCAAAAACATATTCATAGAACGTGACCGGCTCAGTGTATGTATAAGCTATCGAAGCCGAATTGTTCTTAATGCAATCCGCAACAACCTGTTTAGGCATAAGTTCTATATTTCTTGTCTGATCAGGACTGATCTGCGATATGGTCCAGTTCTGGCAGTTCAGACAAACCAGATTACAACCGGCGGTAGCAATCGAAAAAGCTTTGGACCCGGGAAGGAAATGGTACAATGGTTTCTTTTCCACAGGATCCACATTAACAGAACAGGGGTTTCCAAATGCCAGTGTATATAATTTAGAATCATGTACTTTCCGGTTATTGCATTTGCTTAATTCTCCCTCTTTAAGAACACATTCATTAGGACATATCCTGCACATTATTCCTCTCGCCGTCTCCTCCTGGAACATTGCGATCCTCTTGTAGATGCCTGAGTCTTCTGTGAAAGAGGGGGGGAATGCTAAGCGGCATGGCATGCAGATCAAGCCTGCAGACAATGCAAGCGATTTCTTCAGAAAATCACGCTTACTTATGTCACAACTTGTTTTATTCATTTGTTGTTTTTTTGTACTCCAAAAATAATTCCGGCACAAACCTGAATTGCCAGCAAAAATACAGAAACCTGAATTCCAAAAACAGGGACAGCGAGTCCCGATATAAAAATAAAGCCCAGGGCTGACCCGGAAAGATCAGCGCTGTAAACTGATGCTGATTTATCAAAGCCATCGATCTGCAATGTAAGCTCACGGAAAATACGACCGGTTATCAGGGCTGGTAGAAATCCTGCAATCAGTATTACTGCCAGAGCAGGAATCAGACTTTTTATATCTGCCAGAAAATTATAAATCATTCCAAATGCTATATAAAACATTACCTGTAGGATAACTTTATTCCTTAATGAAATAGTATCAAGCAATGGTGATTTAATTCCTGATCCGGCTGCGAGGCCTGCCATGAACCCTGCAATAACAAGTCCGGTAAGCTGATACATATTCCCGATCATTATCTGAAGCGAGAGAAGAATGATTATCTCGAAGCCGGCTAGTGCTGATGCACTGCAGTACATAAGAAAATTTCCTTTTCTTACCCTGAAAACCGGTAGTGCGAAGATGATAATCATCAGTATAATAGCAGGTATCTTCTCACCTATATTTTTACTGAACTGATACCTTTGAAAATGGAAGCTTGCCACAGGATACGCTGATTTGTTCTGATGAATTCCCCTATCGAGAAGGGAAATGACCTCTTCTGATTTTTTGTTTATTAATTCATCATCCAGGTAATCGCGGCTGACATAAATATTTTTAATATTATACTCCTCTGAAAGCTGACAGAAGGAGAGGGAGACCGGATTGCCGGAAGCAATAAAATACAGTTTTTCTCCTGTTACCGGTTTTACATACCTGAAATTTGACGCAAGACTATTATAGATCGATGAGTATAAATTTATGGCTTCTTTGTTCAGGTAGTTTTCACCGGGACCAGGTGAGCACATAAATACTCCGTTTCTGCTCAGTTTTTTCCTTATTTCACTGAAGAATTCAGTTGTATAATACCTGTTCAGAAGAAGTGTAGTAGGGGGTGGAAGAAGTAGAATAACAGCATCGGCGGAGTCTTTGTAATTTTTTATATACCTGAAAGCATCATCACTGACAACCTGTACTTTATCAGCAAATTTCAGTGCATTTATTTTTTCTGACGATGCCAGCGACGGGTCCCTTTCAATATATATTACCTCACTAACAGGATACTTAAAAATCTCGGGAAGATGGCTTTTCAGAGAACCGGAGATTAAGATAACTTTTCGCGGCAACTTACACTGAAGTAATGCAAAGTGAATATCCATTTCACGTTCTGCCACATCATTGCTGTATTCGAGAAGCCTCTGATTATAATAAAGGCTTTCTTCACCCTTGTATTTTCCCCTCGTAATATTTCCGTAGGGTGTATCTTTTGTTTCGGTTACAGTAATTGACGGGAGAAGTAATTGTCTGAATATCAGATCAGGATTGAGCAGGATTATAGCAAATGAGACAAGCAGGGCAGAAATTTTAATAACTATTCTGATTTTACTTGAAACAAAATAAAACGTGATCAGAACATATACAATAGTAAGTAATATAATCAGTAGCAGCATTTCATAGGTGCCAGTGAATCCTGTGACGAGAAGAGATATAATGATCCCTGAAACCAATCCTCCGATAGTTTCAATTGAAAATGATTCACCAGCCAGAAAACCCTGCTCTTTTCCAATGGTAATAAGTTTTATAAATGTGAAGCCCGATACCATGCAGAACGGAATCAGAACGATCAGTGTGTAGATAAAGGCTGCAAGGAAAGATGGTGTCTCTCCGGGACTCAGGAACACTCTCGACAGAAAAATGATAAAAAATAGCGAAATAAACGGGCTAATTGAAAAGATGAGGTTGATCTTTTTCAGGTCAGCGAATGACGATCTGCCGGCGAGGGAGGCGCCAACAGCAGATCCAATTAGCCACGATCCGAGAAAAGATCCTGTTATGAGTTCATAGCCACCGGTTATATTCATCATCTCACGCATCAGCAGGAATTGAATTGAAGAGCTTACGAAACCTGCAATGAAAAGATTAGTCTCAATTCCTGTGATCTTATTTGTAGCTGGTGATATCTCGGTGACCGGCAAAGATCTTTTAAAGAGCTTTTCATAGTAATCAAGGTGCCATGTTAAATGCAGTACCCCTGTAACAGCAAGCGCTATTCCGAATTCAACGTGCCATTTCAGCAATTCTTTAATGAATGGAACATGCCATTTATAATTTATCTGAAGAGCGAGGAAAATGCCGGCTACAGCAGTCAACAGAAAGGCTGAAGCCAATATGGTGTTCCAGAGTTTTCTATGAGTCTGAAGCGGATAGTAACCTATCCTGAAGAAAAAGTAACTGATTAAGTATAAAGAAATTGCAACGAGGCCGGTACTGATAACATGATACATATTTACTTCCGGTTATCTTCTAGTACGACACCTTCGTAGATATAAAGTTCTGCATCTTTCCATCCATCCCATCCCAGTCCGGCTTTATCTCTTGAGGTGAATCCAAGAAACTCCTCAACAGTCCATCCGTTTTCGGTAGCAACCTGAGGAAGCATTGTGCCTGCGCGCGGACCCTTCTTTATATAGATGCCATGCCTGCCCAGAATAATCTCCTTAATACTGCTTATTCTCTTCAGAGGTCCGAGAACTGTTATCTCCATGGATGTATTCCTGTACTCTTCCTTTGTAAGAGGATTGAATCTCGGATCTTCAAATGCTGATGATATAGCAGATTCAGCAACCACGTTATATAAAGGCATAGGGGAATCGGTCATATTGAAATTCCCAATGCAACCTCTCAGATTACCATTGATCTTTAAGGTGACAAATGCTCCCATCGGTTTCTTCAACTTTTCAGGAATCGACTTTTCGTCGATATCATATTTATTATTGCCGGGGAATCGGGATTGAATTGTTCCTTTAGCGATTGCAAAGAGCTGTTTACGTTCTTCATTGTTGAATGAGAATGAATTATCACTTTCAGTAATGTGATTTTTAGCTTGTTCACTCTCAATTACGGCCAGGGCGTTATAACCTACAACCTCGGCTTTGCCTCCGGCAGGAGTATCTCCTGAATTGCAGTAATCTATGAGCTTGTACTCTAACTTTTTGTTGCCTTCAGTCAGGTAAAGGAGAGTCAGTCCCGAAGTCCATCCACACATGCTTGTTACGAGTCCGGGAATATTTTCGGAAGAATTGTCACTGAGCCTGGTAAGAAATGTTCTCGGACTTCCCGAAATAATGCTCATTGCAGTAAGTTTGTCTGTTTCAATGGCATTACTATATGAGGGATAATGAGAAAAGTCGCTGCTGATAATGAATAAATTATCGGGAGTAAAATAGGGTTTAAGAGCATCCGCGACCTTTTTCACAGTGTTTTCATCATCTGTTCCAAGGATAATGGGAACTATAGGTTGTGCATTCTGGAAATAATACTGGATAAAGGGTATCTGAACTTCAATACTGTGCTCTTTCTGATGGGAGGTAACCGGAAATCCAAATACTTTGTTCTTCAGAATGAGAGCGTTGGCTATTTCTGTATTGACTTTTGCTTTCCCAAGCGGAGTAATGTAATCACCTTCATTATATACTGAAGCACCATTGAAATACATAACATGGCTTGAGCCGATGATGAAGATGTTTTTGAATACTTTATTCTTTGGTATTGAGGAAAATGCTGATGCTGCTATTTTTCCTGAGAATATATATCCGGCATGCGGACATATAATGGCTCTGACCCGCCAGTCTTCTTTGTTTTTTTGGCAGCTATCGAATAGCTGCGAGAGATTTTTCGTAAGTTCTTCCTTATCAGCCGGATAAAATCTCCCTGCTGCAACCGGCTGCCTGTCAGTTGTAGGCGTTTGGGAAAATGTTTCCATGATAGTAAATGTTGTTAGCAAAACAATGAGTACTGTTTGCATGACTAATCCAATTATTTGGCGAATAAAGTTATGCCAAATAATTGAAGAAAGAATGGATTACGGAAAAAAGTTGGACAGGGTATTAAATCAGAACCATCGATTCTTTTATAATTTCCCCCTTGTCGTCAGT
>JGI20214J51650_10002230_pt1 | contig 12229 bp, 8 predicted proteins | sample WetSurMetagenome_FD_51650 | JGI IMG/M metagenome (IMG submission 51650)
CGCCCGCGCTTATCAAGCTGCATCGGACGCCGCTGCGCCCGCCACATGGGTGGTTCTGGGAACCGGCCACGAAAGCATAGAGAACTATTTCGCCCTGACCCTGAAGGATTTTGAGACTCCCCTGGGCCCCATCCGCTGCGACCTGGAATTCTCGCAGAATCTCCTGCAGCGTTCGAGGCGCAATCTTCTGGCCGGTGAATACCTTCATCGAAAAGAACACACGATCGAGTTTCAAGCCGTATTTCTGGCTTATACCCAGAGCTCATCGAAGATGGTCCCGGTGCTTTGTTCCTTCTCCCTGGAAGACTGGGAAAGCGATCGCGCCTATATTGATGAAACCGCTGAGCTCCTTCGCGATCTCGCGAGGGAAGGAGGACGGTCCATCGGGTTTATCGCGAGTGTTGACTTGGCGCACATCGGGCCGCGCTACGGCGACCTCTTTCGCCCTCATAAAGGGACGGTCGAAGAGCATCGCGAGGCCGATCTCGAGCTTCTCGAAAGCCTCGGCAAATGTGATCCCCTGGCATTTATGGAAAGAGTGGGTCGCGGAAGGAATCGCCGTCGCGTCTGCGGGATGGCCTCCCTCTATGTGCTCGCCAAAATCCTCGAAGGCTCGGCTGAGGGAGAACTGCTTGAACATACCTACGCCGTTGTGGACCAGCAGAATTCCTTCGTGACCTTTGCCAGCATGGCGTTCTATGAAAAAGCGGGGTAGAAAGCAGTGATCAGTGGCTAGTGGTCAGTGGATGGTGATCAGCAGTCAGTGATCAGCAGTCAGTGGTCAAACAGCTGCACCGGTTTTGGTTCATATGAAATCCCCTCACCCCGTCACCCCGGCATGCTTCCGGCCGGGGGCCAGAATTTCAAAAAGAATGGATTTCACCCCGGACCTGATCCGGGGATGTTGGAATGGCGAAAATGAACTGGATTCCCGCCTGCGCGGGAATGACTTGCGAGTGGTGAGCTCGGAGCTACTCCGGCGGGAAAGCGACGACCTGATCGAGGTTTTCGGCATCAGCCAGGAGCATCACCAACCGGTCAATTCCTAAAGCAATTCCGGCGCATGGCGGAAGGTGGGCCAAGCTGTCGAGAAAGGTCTCCGGAAGAGGGTAGAGGGGGCAGCCCATGGTGCTCCGTGTCTCGCGAGCGGCCTCAAACCGGATGCGCTGTTCCCGGGCATCGGTCAGTTCACTGAAACCGTTGGCCAACTCGATGCCCGCCCAGTAAAGTTCGAAGCGTTCCGCCACCGAAGGGTCCTCGGGCTTTAGACGGGCGAGGGCCGCCTGCGTTTTCGGATAGTCCTGTAGAATGCAGGGACGAGGAAAGCCAAGGTGGGGCTCCACCTTTTCCACCAGATCGGTGTCGAAGCGGGTCTGGTCCTCTTCCATCACCGGGTCCCAGCCGGCAAAGGTCCGGAATGCCGCGCGCACCGATAAGGTCTGCCATTCTCCGGCAATCTCCAGCGACTGCCCCTGATACCGCCATCCGGGCCAGCGCCCGGCGGCCTTGCACACCCAGTCAAGTAGTTTCCGACAGTCATCTTGCAGGACGTGGTAATCGGCATCGGCTCGATACCACTCAAGAAGGGTAAACTCGGGATGATGGAGTCGGCCCCGCTCGCCTCGCCTGAAAACCGGTGAAATCTGGAAAATGCGCTGATAGCCGGCGACGACGAGGCGCTTCATATAAAGTTCAGGGCTGGTGATAAGGAGTCCGTTGTCGCCCGCAGAGATCGGTTCTATGTGGGGCTCCGGAGCCAATTCAGGGGTGAGCAGGGGGGTCTGAACCTCGATAAATCCCTGTTCCAAAAAAAAGGTGCGCGTACTTTGCAGGATCCGTGCGCGAAACTCCAAGTGAGCTCGCTTGGCAGCCAGAAGTTCTCGTTCGCCCATGGTTTGGACCTACTTGACGCGCTCAACGTAGGTTCCCGTGCGGGTGTCAATCTTTAGTACTTCGCCTTCCTCGATGAAGAGGGGCCCCTGAATAACAAACCCGGTTTCCAGGGTGATGGGCTTCGTACCTCCGGCTGCCGTGTCCCCTTTAAGCCACGGGTCGGCACGTGTCACCTTAAGGTTCACGAAGTTGGGCAGACTGACGCCGATGGGACGACCCTGAAAAAGAAGCATGTCCGTCATCTGATTTTCCGTCAGATAATGGATGGCCTCTCCCACCTGCTCTTCGGTAAGTTCCAGCTGATCATAGGAACTGGTGTTCATGAAGTGGTAGCGCTTGCCGTCATGATAGAGAAATTGCATCTGCTGTTCCTCCAGGTCGGCGGCGGTGAACTTGTCTCCCGAACGGTAAGTGCGGTCAAACTGCGACCCAGTGATCATGTTTCGCAGGCGACAGCGATAGAGGGCTTGCCCTTTCCCCGGCTTGGAGAATTCAAAATCGACGACCAGGTAAGGCTCCCCGTCAATTTCCAGCTTGAGTCCTTTGCGCAACTCGCCTGCGGTCAAAGTTGTTCCCATAATTCTATGCCATCCTTTCTTTAGGATTGATTAACAAACCAACGGCCTCTATCTTAGAGAACTGCCAACAAGTGGTCAAGAACCATTGAGCCTTCCAGGAAGCGCCTTGGATTCTTGGGATGGTTGTTTTCACGATCGGTCAACCGAAGCTTTACCGGTTGAATTCTTTTATTTCTTTGTAGCGAAAGGAGACAGGGGAGCCATGAGTGAGATCATCGGGGTGAGAGCAAGAGAAATCCTCGATTCGAGGGGAAATCCCACCGTCGAAGCCGAAGTTCAACTGGAGACCGGTGTCATTGGGAGCGCGGCGGTTCCCTCCGGCGCGTCGACAGGATCAAGAGAAGCCCTTGAGTTGCGGGATGGAGACGCCGAGCGATATCTTGGCAAAGGGGTGTTGACGGCGGTCGAGAATGTCAATGAGATCATCACCCCTGAGATCATCGGCTTTGACGGCAGCGATCAGGCCGGCTTGGACCGTCTCCTGATCAAGCTCGACGGTACGGAAAGCAAAAGCAGGCTTGGGGCAAATGCCATTCTCGCGGTGAGTATGGCCGCTGCAAAAGCAGCGGCCAGTGAAGCGGAACTTCCGCTTTATCGCTATCTCGGGGGAACTTCGGCGTTTATTCTGCCGGTACCGTTGATGAACGTCCTCAATGGCGGGGCTCACGCCGACAATAATCTAGATATCCAGGAATTCATGATCGTTCCTGCAGGAGCGCCCAGTTTTCGCGAAGCCCTGCGCATGGGGGCGGAGACCTTTCACAACTTAAAGAAAGTCCTGAAGTCCAAAGGCTTGAATACCGCAGTCGGCGACGAGGGGGGCTTTGCCCCCAGCCTTCACTCCCACGAAGAGGCCATGCAGGTGCTGATGCAAGCTATCGAGGCTGCGGGCTACAAGCCCGGAAAAGATATTTTCATCGCCCTCGATGCAGCCGCCAGCGAATTCTACAAAGGAGGCCTCTATCGACTTGGGGCAGAAGAAAAACCCGAGAAATCCGCCTCCGAGTTGATTGAGTATTACGAGGCTCTGGCGTCCCGTTATCCGCTGATCTCTCTGGAGGATGGCATGGCTGAGGGGGACTGGTCGGGCTGGCAGGCACTCACCCGTAAAATGGGGAAGCAGGTCCAGCTTGTTGGCGACGACGTTTTTGTCACCAACACCAACATCCTCGCCAAAGGCATTGCCGAAGGAGTGGCGAACTCCATTCTCATTAAACTGAATCAGATCGGCACCGTAACGGAAACGATGGAAGCCGTGCGCATGGCCCTGAAAGCCGGCTACACGGCCGTCATCTCGCATCGCTCCGGAGAAACCGAGGACACGACCATAGCCGATCTGGCAGTCGCCGCTGGATGCGGACAGATCAAGACCGGGTCCCTTTCCCGAACGGATCGGATCGCCAAGTACAACCAGCTGTTGCGGATCGAAGAGCAGCTCGGCGATTCAGCCTGCTATGCGGGTCTGGACGCATTTAAGCGATAAGGATGGTCGGGAGGCCCTCCGGCTGGTGCATAGCATTCCGGTTTGAACCAGGCTATAATCCTCGAACTTGTCCTTGACAGTACGGGGGTTTTCCGTTAGACAAAGCTCTGAGGTACGGCGGCATACCCAAGTGGCAAGGGAGCGGTCTGCAAAACCGTTATTCACCGGTTCAAGTCCGGTTGCCGCCTCCAAGAAAATCAACGGGTTAGCATTTAAGGCTAACCCGTTTTTTCGTCCTGGTGTCCATATAGGTGTCCAAGGCTACCTTTTTTCCTCAACCAGCATTTTGAGTTCTTCCCTGCTTACCGTGTTGTATCGCTTGAACGCATTCATGGTCTTGTGGCCGCTTGTAGCCATGATCCGGAAGTAATCATGACCTTGAAGGCGCCAATTGTTGATAGCGGAGTGTCTCAGGTCGTGAAAGGTGAAGTCTTCAATCCCGGCTCTCTTCTTTGCTGTCTCGAACGCCCTCTGAAAAGAACTGACAAACGCCTTGCACTTGTGCGGGAACACATGCATACCGACAAATGCGCACCCCATGCCTCACAGAACCCAAGGAATCCGAAGTTTCCGGATATTCGATCGTGATTGCCAATTCCCACAATGTGTTGATAATGTAGCAATCGGGTAATATCTGCCACCCATATCGAAGACTTTATGACCGTGAAATCCCATCGGCGCATCTCACGTTATTGTCATTGAAGCCGGTGGTTGAAACTCTGACATAGCCTCAGAGTATTCCCGCAACCTTGGCATTCGCGCAGAAGGAGAATCTGAGTGCGAGACGAAGAGAAGAGCAAGAAACAGCTCATACACGAATTGACGGAGATGCGTCGGCGGATTGCTCACCTGGAAGAAGAGGATAAGGAACCCAGGTCTTTGGAAGGATCTCTACGCGAGGGTGAAGCGGGAGCAGTCTGGCGCCTTGCGGAAGTCGCGGAGGACCTAAGCGCATGCGGGCGGGTGGAAGAGGAATTGGCTAAATATCGAAACCGTCTTGAGGATTTGGTGGAGGAGCGCACGGCTGCCCTGGCGAAGATGAATGTGCAGTTCACACGCGAAATAGAGGAGCGGACGAAAGCGGAACAATCCCTGCAGGAATCGCGGCAAATGTTACAGTCAGTCCTGGATACCATCCCTGTAAGGGTCTTCTGGAAGGACCTCAGCTCAAACTACTTGGGCTGCAACCGCCCCTTTGCTCTCGATGCGGGCCTGCTATCACCGGAAGAAATCGCAGGAAAAAACGACTTTGAGATGGGCTGGGCGGATCTGGCAGAACTCTACCGTTCCGACGATCGTTTGGTGATGGAAACCGGCATCCCGAAACTCGGTTACGAAGAACCCCTGACAACACCGGATGGCGGCAGGATTTGGCTGCGCACCAATAAGGTCCCTCTGCTCGACACGGAGGGCAGAATCAAAGGGGTTTTGGGCACCTACGAGGACATCACGGAAAGCAAGCGCATGGAGGAGATGCTGCGAACATCCGAGACCAAATACCGGATCGTCGCCGACAACACTTACGACTGGGAGTATTGGGCAAGTCCCGAAGGGCGATTCCTTTACACCTCTCCATCGTGCCAGCGGGTCACCGGCTATGCGGTTCATGAGTTTCAAGCGGACCCCAAGCTGCTTTCCCGGATCGTTCATCCCGATGATCTACAACAGTTTGATGCCCATGTGGAGCACGATCAGGCCACAAGCGAACCATGCGGACTGGAGTTTCGCCTTATTCATCGGGACGGAACGACGCGCTGGATCGGACACCTGTGTCAGCCCGTGTTCGATGCTCAAGGCTCCTTTCTAGGTCGACGCGGGAGCAACCGCGACATCACTGACCGAAAACAGGCAGAAAAGGCGGTGGAGGAGAGCTCACAAAAATTGAAACTCTTTGCTTATTCTGTGGCTCATGATCTCAAGAGTCCGGCTATCGGCATCTATGGTCTCACAAAACGACTGAGCAGGAGCTACAAGGACGTTCTGGATGAAAAGGGCAGGAATTATTGTGATCAAATTTTGAGAACGTCGGAACATATTGCGGCCCTTGTCGACAAGGTCAATGCTTACATCGCGACGAAGGAAGATCGCCTGTCCATTGAAAGGATAAACCTCGCAGAGATCCTTCAGATGCTCAAAGACGAGTTCTCTGCCCAACTCAATATTCGCCAAATAGAATGGCACGGCCCCGAGGTTCCTGTTGTGATCAAGGCGGATCGGCTCTCCATGCTGAGAGTCTTCAGAAATTTTGTGGATAATTCTCTAAAGTACGGAGGAGAAAGGCTGAGTGCGATTTGGACGGAACACGAAGAGTCGGAGGATTTCCACATTTTTTCATTTGCCGACAATGGCAAAGGACTCAAGGAGGATGATCCGGAGAAAATATTCGGGGCATTTCAGCGGAACGAATCATCCAGGGGAATCGAAGGGGCAGGCCTGGGCCTCACCATAGTGAAAGAGATAGCCGAGCAACATGGCGGCAAAGTATGGGTGGAAACCCGCAAAAGGAAGGGATCGACCTTCTATATCTCGATCTCAAAAAACCTGTAAACCGTAGCAACGCATATCCTATATGATCTGTTGTCTGTCCCGGGAGTCATCCTAATAGACCTTGGGGAACGCCCGTACGGAAACCGGCTGTCTCTTATTTAGTGTGCATCCGGAAACTCTACCTATTTGAGCAGGGGAGGGGTTTATCCCCTCTCGAAATGCAGCGGAATCAATGCCTATTTCGGGCGGGCATAAAGCCCGCCCCCTACTCGGCAAGAGGGTTTCCGGATGGAAACTATTTAGGGGTGTTGCCCCACTGCTTTTCCAAATATTTGTCCCGTCCGGATCCGGAGCGGTAGTATTTGTAGCGGAGAGGATTCTTCTCGTAGTAGTCCTGGTGATACTCTTCNGCCGGGTAAAAGGGGCCGGCCGGCAGAATTTCGGTAACGATATTGGCCCGGAAGATGTCCGTTTTTTCTAACACCTCCTTGGAGGCTTCCGCCAGTCGTCGCTGCTCTTCATTCTGGTAGAAGATCGCGCTGCGATACTGGCGACCCCGGTCCACAAACTGCCCGTCGGGTTGGGTCGGGTCAATATTTCTCCAGAAGACATCCAACAGTGCCGAATAGGAAATGTTCGAGGGATCAAAGAGGATTTCAATGGCTTCCACGTGGCCCGTCTTGCCGGCCGAGACCTGCTCGTAGGTGGGGTTTTTCTCGGAACCTCCGGTATAGCCAACGGTCACGGAAATCACCCCGTCAAGCTTGTCGAAGGGCGGTTGCATGCACCAGAAGCACCCACCGGCAAACGTGGCTGTTTCAGGCTCAACGGTGGTCGCTCCCGGGGGGCCTTGTCTGCCGGCCGCAAGGGCGCCGCCAACGAGCATCGACACCAGCGCAAGAGCTATAAATAGGCACATCTTTGCCATCTGAACCTCATTGGGTGAAGGGCAGGGTTCATTATAAGCACTACCTCTTGGTCATGCCAGGCGCTGTTCTGATGACGGGGAGAGATCCTGGTCAGGTAGACCTCTCAAGCTCTCTCTTGACCGCCAGGCCCATTTTCTGCAGGACATAAGGTTTCTTGACATAGGCGCCGGCGCCCAATCCCTGAGCTTGTTTTACCCGTTCGCTTTCGGCAAAGCCGCTGACGATGATGGCCCTTTGATGAGGATGGAGTTCGAGTATTTGGGTGTAAGTGTCCAGCCCGTCGATGCCCGGGTCCATGATCATGTCCAAAACGATGAGATCGGCTGTCTGGTGTTTGAGGTACTCGACCGCCGCCTCGCCGCCGGCAACACTCGTCACCCGGTAATTGAGCTTGTTCAGCATGATGGATGCCAGGTCCCGCTGCTCTTTCACATCATCCACAACCAGAATGGCTTCTCCGTTTCCCATGTATTCGGAAACAGCCACGGCAGGCTCATCACGGTAGAGTTCTTCTCTTGTCACCGGGAAATAGAGGGTAAAGGTCGTTCCCATGCCTTCCTCACTCACGACGTTGATATATCCGTGGTGATCCTTAATCGTGCCCCACACCACGGCCAGGCCCAGTCCGGTCCCGCTCTTACCCATGACTTTCTTGGTATAGAACGGTTCGAAGATGCGCTTGAGATCGGCAGCCGGAATCCCTTCACCGGAGTCTGACACCGACAGAACGACGTAGTCACCATCCCTGACCTCATCGTATCCGGAAACGGGCCTGTCCAGATATTGGTTGGCGGTTTGAATCGTGATCAGGCCGCCGCCAGGCATGGCTTCAGCAGCATTGGCAACCAGGTTCATAAACGTTTTGGCAAGATGGATGGAAGAGCCGGAAATATTCAAGAGATCGGCCTCAAACCCAGTCTTGACCTGAATGCCGGGATGTCTGGAAGAGATCTTGGCGAATTCCGGGGAGTTTCGGCATTCCATGATGACCTGGTTCAGGTTGAGCACCTTCCTGCTCGGGACCCCCCGTCGCGCCAGCGTGAGCAGGTCCTGAACAATCGCCGCTGCTCGCTCTCCGGCTTTCAGAACTTCCGTGACATGAGACCTCGCCGGATTCGACTCATCGATCTCGTCGAGGAGGAGTTCCGAAAAACCAACGACAATGCCCAGAACATTGTTGAGATCATGGGCAACCCCTCCGGCGAGGGTGCCCAGGGCCTCCATCTTCTCGGCCCGCTGAAGACGCTCCTCCAACCTTATACGTTCCTCCTCGGCCCGTTTGAGCTCGGTGATATCTCGGTGCTGCCACATTCGGCCGCGTTTCTCACCGTCAATCAAGATTGGTATGAAGTCTCGCAAAAGCACCCGCCCGTTGCGCATCACGACTTCGTCTCCCTCGACGCGATGCTTCTTTGCAACGATCTCCCGGATGCGCGCTAACTCATCGGGGGGGTTGACATAGGTAGGCAGCAACTTTTCAAGAATCTGCTCCGCCGATAAGCCGATGAGACTGGAAGGTGGTTCCGTAACGGCGAACTGATCGCAGAACGTCTGATTGGCAAACTCGGCTCGATTGCTTTCGGCCACCACTAAGACGCCGACAAAGAGGTGGGATAGAATGGTGTGAAAGCGTTGGAGCAGGGTCTGGATTTCTTCCTGGGCACGCATGCGTTCGGTGTCGTCCCGGATGCATTCGATGGCCCCGGTAATTTCACCTTTGATATCGCGCAAAACGGCGGCATGCCCGGAGAGGTAGGTATTGCCTGAAGGCAAATGCGTGGTGAAGGTTTCAGCAAAAATCGTGCTCTCAGACTTCCTGATGGTGGCGTATCGCTTCTCCTTTTCCTCGTCCGGATGGAGCGCGAGATCAACCAGGATGGGTTTTCGCTCTCCGTAGAAGGGAAGCGCATAGGCGTAGTCGCCTTTGCCGAGCATCTCGGCGGCCTGAATCCCCGTCATCGCTTCAATCGCTCTGTTCCAGGCAATGACCTTACCCTCTTTGTCGATAACCAGGGTGGCATCGGGTAGGAAGTCAACAATGTCAGCAAGTTGTTGCCGGGATTCCTTTAGCGCGTCCTCGGCCTGCTTTCGCTCCTCTTCTTTCCGGACCACCAGCCACGCGCGTACCCCGTAGTAGGTGAAGACTCCTCCAGCGAGGAGGATCAATCCGATGAGAAGGAGGAGCCTGTTTCTGAAGCTGCGCAGGGATGCGATCATTTCGTCCTCACGGGAGGCAACCACGATGGACCAGAAGGTATTGCCGACCTTGATCGGTCGGTAAACAGCCAGCTTGGTCAGAGTTTCGACTTTTTCACCGGCAATTCGGTTGAAGTCATAGGTGGTAGTCCCCTCTTTTCCCTGAAGCATCTCCTTTGCCATGGCAAGAATGCTTGGGAAATCCTTGCAGTTGTCGAACACCGAATGACCCGTGTGACCGGGAACGGGGCAGTACAATTCGGTCCCGTCTCTGCTGATCATCCAGGCGTAACCGGTTTCGCCGATCTTGATTTGCTCGATGTAGCGTTTGGCGATTTCCTCGAAATTGATGAGGACGGCAACGGCACCGTCAAAGGTCTCGTTCTGGAACACCGGAACAAGCAGAGCGATGGAGTCGAAGCCCTGGACCGCGGAGAACACGTCGCTGATCACGGGTTGGCGGGTCCGCAGGATTTCTTGAATGTGCTTAAAATGGGAGACGTCTGCACCGATTGCCGAGGGGTTTGGAGGATATGTGTTGATAATCCTTCCCCGGGCATCCAACCGGGTGACGGCGCGGATGGTTTTGGCGTATACCCGATAGAAGGTCTCCAGCTGCTTTTGTCCGGTATCATCGAAGGATCGAATGGATTCGAGTTCGGAGAGATAGGTCAGCATCCCGGTGTAGTATTCAAAGAAATCGGTAATGCCTTGTGAGGCTTGCCGAGCATGGAGCATCTGCCGATCGTCCAGTTCACGGGTGGCGTTCCTCGTGGCGTCTTCATAAATGGCACCGAAGAGGTACGCCAACACGGCAACCCCGAGAACCATACACAAAAGGAGACGGCTACGCATCGAGTCCTCCGTATTCTGTCACCAGCCTGAGGCAAATTGCGTGGATGTCATCAGCGGAATCCAAAACCGGGTTGTTTCAGTATCAAAGAGTGATGATTTCGCCAAAGGTCGTCACCCCGGTGGAACCGGGGTCCAGACATTTTCTAATTGATTGAAAAAGACTGAATTCCGAGTGTCACCGGAAGGACGAATGAACACCTTAAGAGCCTTTTTGTGAGGCCATCAAAAAATCGAGCATTTCGGCAAAGGTGATAAGAAATTGTTGTTTGAAGGTTTCTGTGTAGCAGATCAGCCGGGGTGGGTCAAAGAAATTCCTTGGTGTGCATCCTGTGAACCGTGACCTCAACTCAGCGTACCAAAGGGAGGAAGGTGTGCCCGCGCCCATACAGTGGGGTGACGGTTTCTCGGAGGATGAGATTTTCCGGGACTTGGATTCCCCTGTAGCTTATATTGGGATCGATTCGTGACGATGCCGTCAATTTTTTTGCCTGATGCCAACCTTCCCGATACCTCCGTCCGCTGAAGCGGGAGTTACGGAAAAGAAGTGAAGAGAAGGAGAAGGCCTGTGAATGATCTGACTCCCAATTCCCGCGATGTCACGCGCACGACCCTGGCGGTGCTTTTCATCGGTGGACTCATCGCGGCGAGCTTCTGGATCGTCCGCCCCTTCCTCAGTTCGTTCGTCTGGGCCACCATGATCGTCGTGGCCACCTGGCCGGTCCTGCTGACACTCCAGGCACGGCTTGGGGGCAGACGCGGGCTTGCCGTTCTGGTGATGACGGTGGGGCTGCTGCTGATCCTTGTCGTGCCGTTTTGGCTCGCCATTGACACCATCCTCGAGAGGACCGACGAGATCATCGCCTGGGTCAAGTCCCTGGGCACCTTTTCGATTCCGCCTCCGCCGGAGTGGCTAATAAGCGTGCCCTTGTTCGGCACAAGAATTGCCGAATACTGGCAGCAAGTTGCCACCCTTCGTGCCGCAGAACTCTCGTCATGGCTTACTCCCTATGCCGGCATGGCGGTCGGGTGGTTTGCAGCCCAGGCAGGCAGCGTCGGCATGATGGTCCTTCATTTCCTGCTGACGGTAATCATTTCAGCAATCCTCTATGCCCATGGCGAGACGGCGGCCGCGGGGATTCGGCTCTTTGCCCGCCGGTTGGCAGGAGAGCATGGGGAGGAGGCCGCGGTGCTTTCGGGGAAGGCAATCCGAGGTGTGGCTCTTGGGGTTGGGGTGACGGCCTTTGTTCAATCATTTCTGGGGGGCATCGGGTTGGCAATTACCGGTGTGCCCGCTGCGGCTTTGCTCACCGCAGTCATGTTCATACTCTGTATCGCTCAGGTCGGCCCCGTGCTGGTCCTGGTCCCGGCGACCATCTGGCTCTATTGGAAGGTTGGCACCCTCTGGGGAACGGTCCTGCTCATCTGGTCACTCATCGTCGGCGCGATCGACAATTTCATTCGTCCGGTCCTCATCCGGAAAGGAGCCGACCTTCCGCTGCTGCTGATCTTTGCAGGGGTCATAGGCGGCCTCATGGCTTTCGGCATTATCGGAATTTTCATCGGGCCGGTGGTCCTGGCAGTCAGCCATACCCTGCTGAAAGCCTGGGTGTTCGGCGGAGAAGAACAAGCGGTGTTGGCTCCCGCCAAACCATCAGAAGCTGACTGCTCAAAACAGGAGGATGAATCATGAAAACAAAGGCAATGTGCAAACCCGGTCTGATCGGGTTCCTCATCTTGCTCCTGGCGGCTCCCCCGGGTGCCTTCGGGCAGACTTCGGGAAGCGTCGGAACCTTCAGCCAGGAAGAACT
>JGI20214J51650_10002231_pt1 | contig 12227 bp, 10 predicted proteins | sample WetSurMetagenome_FD_51650 | JGI IMG/M metagenome (IMG submission 51650)
GACGACCCGTTCTGCCTACACGGTGGATCTCTCCGAGGACCTCTGCCGGGATCGCATCGGCGGGGCGTCGCTGAACGCACAGATTCTTTCGGAATACGAGAGCGACAGCCTCGTCTTCGGGACAGGACCTCTGACCGGCAGTTTCGCCCCGGCCTCGTCCCTGCTCGTTGGGACATTCCGCTCACCGCGCTGGGATTGCCTCTGTCACGTACCCTTCATGCTGCGCAGCGGCCCGGAGCTGAAATTCTCGGGTCTGGACTGCCTCGTGATCCGCGGCTCTTCAAAGGAGCCCTGCGCTGTATCCGTCGGACGCGGCCAACTCCGTGTTCAGCCCGTGCCCGACACGGCGGGCAAGCCCGTCCCGGAAGTGCTGCAGGCGCTCAAGCGGTACACGCCGGGGTTCCGGGCCTCCATCGTGACGGGTCCCGCGGCGGATCGGAATTCGCCATTTGCATCGGCCTCCGTCGGCAGCCACGGAAGCTTCGACAAAGTCGGATTTGCAGCCCGGATGGCGGCGAAAAACCTCAAGGCCGTCCTTTTCAACGGCATCGACGGCCTTCCCTTCCGCGAAGACCACCCGGCCCTGTCCAGGGCGACGGAAAAGATGCTTCGCGACTCGGGAGCCCTTGCAGCCCAAGGCTTTGTCCCCGTCTTGAAGAAGCTTGCCGACGGCTCGGAGGCAGCGGGAGCGCTTCGGGGAAAACTCGGGCGAAACAGGGCCTGCTATCACTGCCCCTGCCCCTGCATGACCTGGGCGGCCCCAGGAAAACCGGGGCCGGAAAAAGAGGGGGTTCTCCTGATGGATCACGCAGGCTGGGCCGCGCTTTCCCGAAAATCAGAGGATGCCCTGCCCTTGCTCAAGAGGTGCCTGGAACTCGGGCTCGATCCCCTTGCGGCCGGATACGCCCTTCGCGAGGACCGTCCGCTCCGGGAGGCAATGAATGCCGTCGAAGCGCTCGCAGCCGCGGGGGTGTCCATCGACGAGGAGGATTACCCGTCGGCCCCCGGGATCGATTCCCGGATTTACCGCCTTTTCGGCGGGGGAATCACGCCGATTGCTTCCGGGAGTGCCTGGCCGGACCGGGTGGCGGCAGCGATGCTCCTGGGCATCTGCCCCGTCTTCATGCAGATCACCGGCCGCCTGGACCGCTCCGACCTGCTGCGCTTCCTCTCTTCCGACGCGGAAGAGATCAAGGCGCTCACGGTAAGGCTCGACGGACTGATCGAGACGGTTCTGGAGGGTAAAATACCCGAGCAGAAGGACTAAAGGGGCGAGAGTTAAGGGTAGAGGCGAAAATGACAAGGACCGAGGAGTCAAGTTCCTCGGTCCTTTTGTATTCTGGTCTTGCTTTTTGTCCCTCCGCCCTCGACGCTCTACCCTCTTTCAGTCCCCCAAAAAGGCAGGAGTTAGCTCCGGCGTCCTTCCCTGGAGTTTCTGGAGCTTCTCCTCGCGGGTCTTGCACTCGATACATAGCGTAGTGACGGGTCTTGCCAAGAGGCGCTTGACGCCTATGGGCTCGCCGCATTCCTCGCAGATTCCATAATCTCCTGCATCGATGCGCTCGATCGTCTCCCTCATCTTCACGATGAGTTTCCGCTCGCGCTCCCGCATGCGGATCTCGAGATTGAGCTCCGATTCCTGCGATGCCCTGTCGTTAAGATCCGGCAGCTTCTCTTCCTGACCCGCCATGTCGATGACGGTTTTTCCTGCCTCGGCCATCAACTCGTTGATCTTGGACTGCAGCAGTGCCTTGATCTGTTTCAGGTCTTTTGCGGTTACGTTTTGAACTTTGGCCACTTTGCTTTCCTTCTCAGCGGATGGCGATGAATTACGACCTTGGCTGTGATGGTGATACACAATTCATGCCAAAAAGAGGTTTGCATTTAGCAGATAAACCCGTCCTTGGCAACAAAATATAATCACGAACGGGCAAAAGGCAAGGTTGATATCCCCGAATCCCCAATAAAAAAGGGAGGATCGAACGATCCTCCCTTTTGGAGTGACTTGGGCTGGCTGGCTTACGCCAGAGGCTTGTCGTCCGGTGCACGATCAGCCGGGAGTATCGGGCAGTAGATGATTTCCCGCTCGGTGTTCATCCCGATGGGCGCCTCGGTCTTGAGGAGCTGCATCCACACCCGGATGTTGTCCACGATGATGATCGTCACGAGAACGATGATGACGATACTGAGAACGGCGTTGAGCATCATGTTTCGAGCCAGGTACATCTGGACGTTCATGATGCCCGCCACGAAGGTCGTGATGGACACGAAGGCGCAGGGAACCAACGTGACCAGGGCGTAAATCTTCTTCTGAGAGATACGGAGGATGATCGTTGTTCCGATGGCCAGAGCCAACCCGGCCAGTGTCTGGTTCGTCACACCGAACATGGGCCAGATCGAGGAGATATCCCCTGTGTAGAGCATGTATCCCCAAGCGAAGGAGACGGCGGCGCTCGTCACGATAACACCGGGCATCCAGTCGGTCCTCTTGATGGGCTCCCAGATATAGCCCAGGAGGTCCTGGAGGAGGTAGCGGGCCACTCGGGTTCCCGCATCGATCGTCGTGAGGATGAAGAGGGCCTCGAACATGATGATGAACTGGAACCAGTACTTCATCGTGTACCGCAGCCCCTCGCCGATATTGGCGAAGACGTGGGCCATACCAACGGCAAGCGAGATGGCGCCACCGGGACGATTAGTGACATCGAGACCGACGAGCTTGTTGAGCTCGGGCAGGTCGACGACGGGCATGTTGAGCTTCGCGAAGACAGCCGCCGAGGTGTTGATGGCAAAATAGTCATTGGGAACCAGAGTCACAGCCGCCAACAGGGCCATCAGCGCAACAAAGCCTTCCGTCAGCATGGCGCCGTAGCCCACCATGGGGATCTGGGACTCTTTCTCGATGAGCTTGGGGGTCGTTCCGGAGCCGATCAGGGCATGGAACCCGGAGATGGCGCCGCAGGCGATGGTAATGAACACATAGGGCCACCAGGGACCGGGAATGATGGGACCGCCTCCGTCGATGAACTGGCTCGCGAAGGGCATCTTCACCATGGGGTTCACGAAGAACAGACCAATTCCGAGGGCCACGACGACGCCGATCTTCATGTAGGTGCTGAGGTAATCCCGGGGCGCCAGGAGCAGCCAGACGGGCAGGGCCGCCGCGCAGAACCCGTAAAGGGGCAGCAGGACCGAGAGGGTCTTCCTGTCGAATGTAAACCAGCTGGCGAAGCTCGATTCAGCAACGGGTGCGCCCAGGAAGACGGCTGCGCAGACGGCGATGACACCGATGATCGAGCCGGAGAGGATGGCGCCGGGTCGGATCTTGAACATGTAGACGCCCACCGCCATGGCGATGGGGATCGTGGCGGCGATGGTGAAGACGCCCCAGGGGTTGTTGTAGAGGGCGTTGACAACCGCCACGGCAAGACCCGCCAGGGCCACGATGATGATGAAGAGAATGACGAAAGCCGTAGTCAAGCCGGTAAGCTTGCCCACGTCTTTCTTGGCGATGACGGCAAGAGACTGGCCCTTGTGACGAACCGAGGCGAAAAGGATGATCATGTCATGGACGCATCCCGCGAAGACGGAGCCGAGCATGATCCAGAAGAATCCCGGCCCCCATCCGAACTGGGCGGCCAGGGTTGGGCCGATGAGCGGCCCCGCGCCGGCGATGGCCGCGAAGTGATGTCCGAAGACGACCCACTTGTTGGTCGGAACGTAGTCACGCCCGTCGTTGCACGACACGGACGGGGCGATGTTCCGGTCGTCGAGCATCATGATCTTCGCTCCGATAAACGCCGCGTAATAGCGATACGCGAGAGCGAAAACGCACAACAATATGAGCATCAGATATACAGCACTCATACACGCCTCCTTCACTATGATTAATAGATTAAATGATGAAAAAAGGATCTTCTGCAGGGCTTGTATTTTGCATACAGTTCCTGCACGGCTCTCTTTTTTTAGACCCTCCTCGAGCCAATGTCAAACACAATCTTTGGGAACTTTTCCGCTTTACAACAACCCCCTGTTGGCTTAGTATTTTACAGGAGCTTGTGCCATGATCTGGATAAGCCTTGTTTCCCGGATCCCCTCGCTTTTCGCCCCCCGCGAAGATCGGGATGTTACTGACTATGTGACGCGGCATCTCCTTAAGGGCCTGCCGGAAGGAAAACCCATGATCCAGGTAACCGATGAGGCCAGGGACCACATCCGGGAAAAAGGAGGGAGCATCTACCTCCTGGACACGAAACCCGTGGGCCTTTGCTGCGGGCGTGTAGCCTTCGAACCACAGCTTACAATCGGGGTGCCGGCAAGGCAGGAGGGGTATGTCCGGGATGTCATCAACGATATCCAGGTCTACATCCCCAAGCGTTTCGCGGTCCCCTATCCCCTGACCATCGACGTGAAAAAGCAATTCGGGCGAAAGATGATACGCCTGAACGGCTGGCGGCTTATCTGACGGCCCAATCTGCGGGAACGTTTCACGTTTGTATTTTTCTTTGCCTCTTTCTCAACGAATACAGCAGGTTCCGCACAGGGACCTTTTTTTTCACTCAATTTTATGCATCATTGATGAGGGATAAGCCATGAACGAAAGCAAGGATACGCTCCCGGGGGCCGACAGGCTCAAAATCGGCCAGAAAATCAAGGAACTGCGCCAAAAAAAGCACCTCACACTCCAGGACCTCGCCACGAAGACGCAGATCGACAAGGCCGCCCTCTCCAGCATTGAGGGCGACGAGGCCGTGCCACCCCTGGGCACCCTGCTCAAACTCGCCCGTGCCCTCGATGTAAGCATGGCCTTTTTCTTCGAGGACGAGGTGCAGATTGAAAGGCTCTCCGTCACCCGCAGCGGGGAGCGTGTGAGGGTCAAGCGCCGGCCCCACCACCAGGAGGGCGAAGTGGATTACGTTTACGAGTCCCTGGAGCCGAAGAACCCGAAAAAGCACATGGAGCCTTTTCTTGTCGAGTTCCAGCCCATGGACACGGCTGCCATGGTTTTCATGAGCCACGCCGGCGAGGAATTCCATTTTATTCTCGAGGGGAAAATGGAATTCCGCACCGACGACCGGGTCGAGGTGCTCTATCCCGGCGACTCCCTTTACTTCGAATCGGAGATGAATCACAGCTTTCGCGGCCTCGACGATAAGCCGGCGCGGTCTATAGTGGTGGTCTGGAACAAATCCGAGTAGGCTGGTGAAAGAATGTCCATCTGCGGCGTTTCCCTCATCCCTCGTCCCTGCGGCGTACGCCAAAGTACGCCTCAGTCCTCGGGACTTCGGGGGCCTTGCATCTGGCCATTTTTGACCAGCCTGAATAAAGAAACCGAGTAGGGAGGCAGCCATGCTCGAGATCCGTTTCCACGGCCGCGGCGGTCAGGGTACCGTTGTCGCAACCATCCTGATGTCCAAGGCCTTCTTCCGGGCGGGCTATCAGGTCCAGAGCTTCCCTTTTTTCGGCGTGGAGAGGCGCGGCGCCCCGGTGGAGGCGTACCTGCGTCTCGACAAGGCGAAGATCCTCCTGAGAACCAACGTCTATACGCCCGACCATGTGGTCATCCTGGACCGGACGCTCATTGGGAGCATCGACGTCACGCGGGGAATGAAGGATGGCGGGACAATCCTCATCAACAGCCCCGCAGCCCCCCCGAATCTCGAGGCCTTCTCGAAATTTCGCCTCGCCTGCGTCGATGCCAGCCGCATCGCCCAGAACAACCAGATCGGGAGCCGCACCCACCCCATCGTCAACACCTCCATGATGGGGGCTGTCGCCCGTGTCCTCGGGATGCCGCCCCTGGACGACGTCCTTGCCGCCATCCGAGATGAAGTGCCGGGCGATGCCGAGCGAAATGTGGCAGCCGCAAAGGAGGCCTACGAAGCCGTTCGGTTTGTCGAGTCTGCTAAGTCGGCGGCTTGAAGACGCCCAAGAGTGTTACCCTTCACATGAGTGACTACGACCCAAGGTGAACCTGATGGCACAGAAATCAGAAGCAAAGGCAAGAGCGGAGAATCCCATCCACATCATGCCGCGCTCAGATTTTTCGACGGAAAACAACAAGACGGGCTCCTGGCGTTACCTGCGGCCCCGCTACGAGGAAAAGACGGCGCCCTGCAGCGCCGCCTGCCCTGCCGGGGAAGACATCGGCAAAATCGAGATGCTCACCACCCAGGGACTCTTCAAAGAGGCATGGGAAACCATCCTCCGGGAAAACCCCTTCCCGGGTGTTTGCGGCCGGGTGTGCTTTCACCCGTGCGAGGGTGCCTGCAACCGCGGGGAATTCGACGACCCCATCGCCATCCATTCGCTCGAGCGCTTCCTGGCCGACACGGCGGAGCGCGACGATCTCAAACCGCTGCTGGAACGGCTCCCCTCGCGCCCTGAAAAGGTGGCCATTGCGGGGGCAGGCCCCTCGGGGCTGGCGGCGGCCTGGTTTCTTACGCAGCTGGGCTACACCTGCGACGTATTCGAGGCGTCCGCCGAGGCCGGAGGCATCCTGCGCTGGGGGATTCCGATCTACCGGCTACCTCTTGCGGCCCTGCGAAGGGAGATCGCCCAGATCGAGGCACAGGGAGTCCGGATCCACACGGGCAGGCCCGTCACGGCCGATTTCCTGAAAGACCTCGAAAAATCCTACCGCGCCGTCTATCTTGCCTGCGGCCATGCCAAAACAACGGCGCTTCGCGTACCCGGCGAAGAGATGGACGGTGTCGGCGACGGGCTCAAGTTCCTCGAAAAAGTCCGCAACGGCGAGCAGCCGCCCGTCACGGGAATCTCCGCCGTCATCGGCGGCGGCAACACGGCTGTCGACGTGGCGCGCAGCATCGTCCGTCTCGGTGGCAGGGCCGTGATCCTCTATCGTCGGCGGCGCCGGGACATGCCCGCCTTCGGCGACGAGGTCCAGATGGCCCTCGACGAAGGGGTAAAGCTGACAGAACTTGTCGCGCCGGCCACGCTCGTAAAAGACGGCGGGCGCTGCCTCGTCACGCTGCGGCAAATGAAAGTCACCGGCGAGGAAGGCGGCCGCGGCCGCGTGGAGCCCGACGGAGACCGGACGATCGAGGTCGTCGTGGACCGCCTGTTCAAGGCAACTGGCGCCGAAGCCGCCGAGGGATGGCATAACCCGCCTGCGGCAGGCATGGAAACCCTTTCGCTCTCGCATTGCACTCTCGTGACCCGGGACGGACTAAATGCCATGGCCTGGGGCGGAGACCTCACGAACGACATCAAGAGTGTCGTCCACGCCGTGGCCTCCGGGAAACAGGCCGCCATGGCACTCGACATGCTTTTTCGCGAAGGTCCCGACGCCATCCTGCCGAAGCTCAAGGCCAGTGCAGTCGGAAANGGCCCCTCGCTCTCCATGGAAATCTACATGGGCGGGGAGAGACGCCTCCGGAACCCTCACGTGGTCTCCTACAGCGAGATCAACGCGGACTATTTCCGTTACTCGCCCCGCATGAGCCAGCCCCGCCTTGTCCGCGAGGAGCGTGTAAGGTCCTTTGCCGAAATCGACCTTCGCGTCTCGGGCAATATCGCCATGCGCGAGGCCGAGCGCTGCTTCAACTGCGGGCTTTGCAACCAGTGCGACAACTGTCATCTCTTCTGCCCCGACATGTCCGTCATTCACGATCAATCGGCTCAGGGGCGGCACATCAACTACGACTACTGCAAGGGCTGCGGCCTCTGCGTGGTGGAGTGCCCGCGCAACGCCATGACGCTCGAGGAGGAAATCCGATGAAGCAGGTCCTCGAAGGAAGCCAGGCCGTGGCGGAGGCCGTCAGGCTCGCCCGGGTCCAGGTCGTCTCCGCTTACCCGATCACGCCGCAGACCCACATTGTCGAGATCCTCTCGGATTACTGCGCAACCGGGAAGATGAACGCCAAGTTTCTTCGTGTAGAGAGCGAACATTCCTGCATGGCCGCCCTGATCGGGGCCCAGAGTACCGGAGTCCGGACCTTTACGGCCACCTCCGGGCAGGGGCTGGCCCTCATGCACGAGCTGCTGCACTGGGCATCCGGCGCCAGGCTTCCCATCGTGATGGCAGAGGTCAACCGGGCCCTCGCGCCGGGCTGGAATATCTGGGTCGATCAGACCGACAGCCTCGCCCAGCGCGATACGGGGTGGATCCAGTTCTACTGCGAGGACAGCCAGGAGGTCATCGACACGACCCTGCAGGCCTACAAGCTCGCCGAGTCGGTGGCATTGCCCGTCATGGTCGTCCTCGACGCCTTTTTCCTCTCCCACACCTACGAGCCCGTCGATGTGCCCGAACAGGAGGAGGCCGACCGGTTCCTCCCGCCCTACGAGGCGCGCTTCGAGCTCGACACGAAAGACCCCTGTTCCTTCGGGCCGCTGGTTCCGCCCGCCGTCTACATGGAGATGCGCCATGACATGGCCGCCGCCATGGACACGGCCCTGACAAACTTTGCCCAAATCGAAGACGACTACGAGCGGATCTTCGGCCGCCGGTACGGGGCCGTGGAGGCCATTGCCTGCGACGATGCGGAAATCGTCTTCGTCACCTCCGGCACGATCACCAGCACCGCCCGGCTCGTCCTCGAAAATCTGCGAGCCCGCGGGGAAAAACTGGGGATCCTCAAGATCAAGCTTTTCCGGCCCTTCCCTTCCGAGTTCATCCGCAAGGCTCTCATGGGGGCGAAGAAAATCGCCGTCATCGACCGGAACTTCTCCTTCGGGGCCAGCGGCATCTTTGCCCAGGAAGTCCGTGCGGCCCTGTGCAACGCACCGGTTCATGCGCCCGTCTTCGGCTACATCGCCGGGATCGGAGGCCGGGATGTGACGCCGGAGGTCCTCGAGGAGATCTATTGGAAAACGAAAAACAGCACCGCCCCCGAGCGGGAAAGCGTCTGGATCGGCCTGCAGGAGGTCAAACATGGAAATTGAACTGACCGAAAAAGAATTCATGTACCCCGGCCACGTCGGCTGCCCGGGCTGCGGCGCCGCAATCGCCATGCGATTCGTGCTGAAGGCCCTCGGCGAAAAGATGATGATGGTACTGCCGGCCTGCTGCTGGTCCGTCATCGCCGGTCCCTACCCGACGTCAACCCTGAAGATCCCCGTCATCCACTCCGCCTTCGAGACAGGCGGTGCCACGGCAAGCGGCGTGAGGGCCGCCCTGGACATGAAAGGTGACACGGAAACGACCGTCGTCACATGGGCCGGCGACGGCGGCACCTTCGACATCGGCTTCCAGGCGCTCTCGGGCGCNGTCGAGCGCAACGAGAACTTCATCTACGTCTGCTACGACAACGAAGCCTACATGAACACGGGCATCCAGCGCAGCTCCTCGACGCCCTACGGGGCCTGGACGACGACCACCCCGGGCAAGGACTGGAAGAAGATGCGCAAGAAGAACATCGTCGAGGCCCTGGCGGCCCATCGGATCCCCTACGCCGCAACGGCCAGCATCTCCCACCCGGAGGATCTCGTCCGCAAAGTCCAGAAGGCTCACGCCATCAAGGGCTCCCGGTTTCTTCACATCTTCGCCAGCTGTCCCACGGGCTGGAAGATCCCCTCGGAGATGGCCGTCAAGATCGCGCGAATGGCCGTCCAGACAAACATCTTCCCCCTCTACGAGGTTGAGGACGGCCTGCGGTACACGATCAACCTCAAGCCCAAGCGCTTTCCCGTCCGGGAGTACTTCAAGATCCAGGGCCGCTTCCAGCACCTCAAGGATGAGGACCTGGAGGTGATCCAGAAGATGGTTGACGAGGATTGGGAGTTGCTGCTGAGAAAGGCCGGCGAACACGCCTAGGGGAGTTCATTCCTCTGTTCTTTTCCCCTGAATGCTGTGTCACTATGTCATTGCGAGGAGCGACAGCGACGAAGCAATCTCATACGCGATTGAACCCGCTGAGATTGCCGCGCGCCCGTCGAGCGCTCGCAATGACCGGACCACATGATGGCACATCCTCGGACCTCGGACCTGGCGCCCGTCCACACCTCGCCGGTATCATCGCCTGGCTTCTCACCGTCATTGTGCTCCACATCTGCCCTGCGGCCTCCAGCGCTGACGTCTACGTGTACGATGCGGTGGCCTTGCAGGGGGAGGAAGTCCGCCTGAAGGCCGAGACGCGGGGGACGGTGTTTATCAAGGGAGGGGAGCTCGTCGAATTCTTTGTCGACGACGCCTCGCTGGGGAAAAACCTCTCCGGCGGCGACGGGGCGGCCTACCGGTTCTACAAGGCTTCCCGTACCGGGCTGAAAAACATCCGGGCCGTATCCCGAAACATGGCAGGTACTGGGTTTCTGCTGGTTGTGAAGCCGGGCGCAAGCGTCGTCGCCGTCGACGTGGAAGGCTCCCTGCTGCAGGGAGGCTTCATGTCTCCGGGCCGCCCGGAAAGTCGCGAGGCACTCGAGTTGATCGCAAAGCGCTATCCCCTGATATTCCTTCAATCGGGGGAGACCAACCTGAAAGCGGTCCGTTACTGGCTGCAGCAGAACGAATACGCCGACGCACCTCTTCTTCCCTGGGACGGCGGCACCGTTTTTGACACCCTCGCGAAGAAGGGCGTGAAGATCCGCGCCGTCATCGGCGGAGCCGCGGTGATCGAGTCCGCTGCCAGGCACAAACCGGAGGCCTTCAGTTTCACTCCACTGAAAGGGGCGGTGCGCCTGAAGGACTGGAAGGAATTGGATGGAAAGCTCAGGTGAGACAGCCTCGAAAACGTCAGGAGGGAACAGGGCAATGAACAGAAGAGAGTTTTTACGGCTTGGGATGCTCGGGACAACGGGGGCGCTGCTCGGGTGGGAGGGCCTGGCTGAAGCGGCGCAGCAGACGGCGGGGGGGCCTTTCACCTTTCCCGCACCCGTCTACCGGACCCTGGGCCGTACGGGACTCAAGATTACCATCGTGAGTTTCGGGGCCATGCTGACGCCCGAGCCGGAGGTGATCCGGGTTGCCTTCGAGCACGGCGTCAACTACGTGGACACGGCACGCCGCTACATGAACGGCCGAAACGAGGAGATCGTCGCCAGGGCCCTGAAGGGCATGCACGACAAGGTCTACGTGGCGACGAAGATCATCTCGAGCTCCCGGTCGAAAGAGGACATCGTCCGGGACGTGGAAACGAGCCTCAAGGCGCTCGAGCGGGATCACATCGACGTCATCCAGCTGCACAACGTGACCGGCCGTGAAAGGCTCTTCGAACCCGAAATGCGTGAAGCCCTCGTGAAGCTCAAGCAGCAGGGCAAGGTGCGCTTCTTCGGTGTGACGACCCACACCAACGAGACCGAGGTGGTCAACGCCATCGTCGACGACAAAGACAAGTTCTTCGACACGATCCTCGTCAAATACAACTTCAAGAGCGGCGACGACCTGAGGAAAGCCGTTGCCAGAGCCGCGCAGTCTGGCATTGGCGTCATCGCCATGAAGACCCAGGCCGGCGGTTACACAACCGATGCGCTGGGCCCCATCAGCCCGCACCAGGCGGCCCTTAAGTGGGCGCTCCAGGACAAGAGCATCACCGCAGCCATACCCGGGATGAGGGACATGGGCCATCTCAGGGAAGACATCGCCGTCATGGGGATGCGCATGACCATTGCAGACAGCCTCATCCTGCGGTACTACGGGGCAGCCGTTGCATCCCAATACTGCCACATGTGCGGCAAATGCGAAGAGACCTGCCCGAGGGGGGTTCAGATCAGCGTTGTAAACCGCAGCCTCATGTACGCGGAGGCCTACCGGAGTGCGGAGCTTGCCCGGGATACCTACGGGGAAATCCCCTCGTCGGCATCGGCATCGGCATGCATCAAATGCGGCCACTGCACGGCTCGCTGCGTCAACGGCCTTGACATCGCGGCGAAGATGAACCGCGCCAAGCAGCTGCTGGCGTGAATTTGAAGAGGTTGATCAGTTGATTTGCTAATACAGGGAGTTGATGCGTTCATGCGCTTGCACATGCAGCTTTGGTCAGACGAAAAATACAGGAGGTTCCCAAATGAAACCGAACGTCAATAGCATGATTGCCTTTGCCCTCGCCATCGTCTTTGCCACTGCTGCCCCCCCCGTTATCGCCGCAGGCGATGGTAGCGGCAAGGCCAACCCCGGCACTGTAACGGAGTCTTCCTGGCACAGTCCGTCCCTACGCAGCGAAACCGTCGTCGGGCCGAACGGCGCCGTGACGACGCGCGCCGCGCTGCTCGCCAATGGAAAGTGGGGTATCGGCAATACGAAGCGCGTGGAGCGGGTCACCGACGGCGTG
>JGI20214J51650_10002234_pt1 | contig 12206 bp, 9 predicted proteins | sample WetSurMetagenome_FD_51650 | JGI IMG/M metagenome (IMG submission 51650)
CTTGCCGAGGGAGGACTCGATCCGGATCGTGCCGCCGTGCTGCTCGATGATGCGGTAGACGATGGAGAGCCCCAGGCCCGACCCATGCGAGAACCCACGCCGGAACGGCTGAAAGAACTCGGCGATCTCGCCCTGGCGCATCCCGATCCCGTCGTCCCTCACGTCCAGTATAGCGGTTTCCCCCCCGGCCGTTAACGAGACGCCGATGTGGCCCCCCTCCGAGACCGCCTTACGGGCGTTCTGCAGGAGGTTCCAGAGCGCCTGGCGGAGCTGGTCCGGGTCCACGCTGGCCTGCACCGCCTCGGCGGGCAGCGCGCTCTCGACGTGGAGGTGCCCCGCGATGCCGGGGTCGTTCCCGAAGAGAGTGATCACCTCCTCCACCAGGGAGCGCAGGTCGAGGGAGCGCTTCTTGAGAGGGGCGGGCTTCACGAACCTCAGGAAGTTGTCGAGGGTGCCGCTCAGGCGCCGGCTCTCCTCCTGGATGATGCCCAGGAGGGCGAACTCCTTGCTCTCACCGGTGGACTGGCGTTGGAGCATCTGCGCCGCGCCCGAGATGGAGCCCAAGGGGTTCTTGATCTCGTGGGCGATGTCCGCGGCCATGGCGCCCATGGCGGCGAGCCGCTCCTTGAGCGCGAGCTCCTCCTTGAGGCTCACGACCTCGGTCTGGTCGCGGATGAACACGAGATGGCCGAGGGGCGTCAGCCCGGACCTGAGGGGAGCCACGGCCACCCTCAGGAACCGCCGGTTGGCCCCGAGCACCAGGTCCACCTCCCGGTCCCTGGACAGGCCCTCCTCGTCCAGGTCGATCCGTTGGCACCCGAGCTCCTCCAGGCGCCCGTTGAAACTCCATCCCGAGGGGATGCTCTCCCCCAGCATCCTCATCGCCGCGGGGTTGGCGAAGGTCACGCGACCCTGTGGATCGGTCGTGAGCACGCCCCAGTTCAGCGAGGAGAGGATCTGCTCGTTGAGCATCCGGAGGGAGGAGAAGTCCTTCTCCATGACGCCCAGGGCGGCGCGCGTGGACTCGATGCGCTCCGACATGACGCTCATGAGGAGCGCCACCAGGAAGAACCCGAGGTAGTGGGCCAGGAGCGCGTAGAGCGTGGCGCTGGCCGCGGGGCGGTCGTACGAAAAGCGGTCCGAGACCCGCTCGGGGTTCAGCCAGCCGTAGAAGAGGGCGACGCAGAGGAGGCCGTAGGCGACCGAGTCCAACATGGCCACGAGGAATGCGCCGCGACGCCTGAGGAGGTAGCCGCCCAGGACGATGAGCACGTGGTAGAGGAACGTGTAGATGCTGTTGATGCCACCCGTGAAGAACGCGAGGACGGTGACCGAGAGGATGTCTCCGCCCATCTGGAAGTAGATGAAGACGGGGCGGGACCTCAAGGCTCGGAATAGGAGATAGAAAAGCGCGTAGACGACGTTGAGGGCCAGGACGAAGGCCGTGAAGTAGAAGAAGGGCCAGAGGTTGAACTCTGAGCCCGCGAAAGCCTGGATGCCCAGGGCGCTCAGGAAGAAGGTGAAGGCGATGACCGTCCGGAACACCATCAGCCGGACGGCCTGTTTCTCTAGGGGCTCCATGGTCTACGGGGGAGGCGCGGCCCTGCAGGACGTGGCGGCGTTGCCCGCATCATGCGATGGGGAGGTAGGGCGGTGGGGTGATGGGGGGCGGGACGAGCTGCCGCCTGAACTTTGGCAACTCCCCACCACCCCATCCCCCCATCTCCCCATGCATCGTCACTGGATCTGCTGGATCAGGGTGAAGAGCGGCATGTACATGGCGATGACGATGCCGCCGATGGTGACGCCGAGGAACACGATGATGATGGGCTCGAGGAGCGACATCAGGTTCGCCACCGCCTCGTCCACCTCGTCCTCGTAGAAGTCCGCGATCTTGCTGAGCATGGCGTCCAGCGCGCCCGTGGACTCACCGACGCTGATCATCTGGGTCACCATGCCCGGGAAGACCCCCGAAGCCTGCAGAGGCTCGGTGAGGGTTTTGCCCTCTTCCACCGACTTCCTCGTCTTGAGGATCGCCTCCTCGACGATGGCGTTGCCCGACGTGCGCGCCGTGATGTCGAGGCCCTCGAGGATGGGCACGCCCGAGGAGACCAGCGTCGCGAGCGTCCGGCAGAAGCGGGCCACCGCGATCTTCCTCAGCACGGGTCCGAACACGGGGGATTTCAGGAGGAGCTTGTCGAGGACGTACCGCCCGTTCTCCGTCCGGTAGTACATCCGGAGGGCGACGATGAAGCTCACCAAGAGGATGACGCACAACCAGCCCCAGCGCCCGAGGAAGTTGGAGATGGCGATGACGATGAGGGTCGGCGTGGGGAGCCTAGCGCCCATGCCGGCGAACAGCGAGGCGAAGGTGGGGACCACCTTCCACATGATGATGATGACCACGCTGATGGCCACGCTGATCACGATGACGGGGTAGATCATGGCCGACTTGATGGCGGCCTTCAGCTTGACGGCCTTCTCGATGTAGATCGAGAGGCGCTGGAGGATGGTGTCGAGGATACCGCCTGCCTCGCCAGCGGCCACGAGGTTGCAGTAGAGGTTGTCGAACACCTTCGGGTGCTTCTTGAACGCCTCGTTCAGGGCGGAGCCCGCCTCCACGTCTTCGCGGACCTCGAAGAGCACGCGCTGGAAGGCCTTGTTCGTCTGCTGCGAGCCCAGGATCTCGAGGCACTGCACCACGGGGAGTCCCGCGTCGATCATGACCGAGAACTGACGCGTGAAGATGGCCAGGTCCTTGGTGCCGACGCCGCCGCCGAACTTGGGCAGGGCCAGTTCCTTGCCCTTCTCCTTGATCTTGACGGCCACGATCTGCTGGCGCCGGAGGGCGGCCACCACGGCGTCCTTGGAATCCGCCGTCATGACCCCGTCGACCATCTCGCCGGTGCGCTTGCGGCCCTTCCACTCAAACTGAGGCATTTCCCACCCTCCTCAATCCAACATCACGGCTTGCGCGCCACCACCGGGCCACGAGGCGGGCCGCCGGGCATCCCGGGTCCCGGGACGTTCATCTGGCGTCCGCCGAGGGTCACGTTGCGGTTGATGAGTTCCTGGAGCTCGTCGGGCATGGAGGAGCGCGCCAGGGCGGTCTCCAGGTCGATCTTCCCATGGATGTAGAGGTCGGCGAGGGACTGGTTGAAGGTCTGCATCCCGCTCCCCGCCTGACCCGTCTGCATCACCGAGTACATCTGGTGGATCTTGTCTTCGCGGATGAGGTTCCTGATGGCGGCGTTGGGCACCATGATCTCCACGCAGAGCACGCGCCCCTTACCCCCGCGGGCCACGAGCAGGGATTGGCAGAGGATCCCCTGGAGCACGAACGAGAGCTGCGTCCGGACCTGGGCCTGCTGGTGGCTGGGGAAGACGTCGATGATGCGGTTGATGGTCTCCACCGCCGAGTTGGTGTGCAGGGTGGCGAAGGTCAGGTGGCCCGTCTCGGCGATGCGGAGGGCCGCCTCGATGGTCTCCAGGTCGCGCATCTCGCCGATGAGCACCACGTCGGGGTCCTGGCGCAGGATGCTCTTGAGCGCGTTCTTGAAGGAGTAGGTATCGGAGCCGATCTCGCGCTGGTTCACGATGCAGGACTTGTGCGGGTGGAGGTACTCCACCGGGTCCTCGATGGTGACGATGTGGTCCTGCCGCTCGCGGTTGATCTTGTCGATCATGGCCGCCAGCGTGGTGGACTTTCCCGAGCCCGTGGGGCCCGTCACGAGGATGAGCCCGCGGGGCTTCTCGGCCATGCGCTCGACGATGCTCGGGAGGCCCAGGTCCTTGAACCCCCGGATCTCGTAGGGGATCGTGCGGAAGGCGCCCGCGACGGCGCCGCGCTGGCTGAAGATGTTGCCGCGGAAGCGGCTCAGGCCCTTGATGCCGAAGGAGAGGTCCAGCTCGAGCGTCTCTTCGAACTTGTGCTTCTGCTGGTCCGTCAGGATGGAGTAGCAGAGCTGTTTGGTCTCCGCGGCGGAGAGCGACTCGGTGTTGGGGATGGGGCTCAGCTTGCCGTGGATGCGGACCTGCGGCGGCGAGTTGACGGTGATGTGGAGGTCCGAGCCCCCGTTGTCGACCATGTACTTGAGGAGCTGGTGGATGGAAACGCTCATGGAATCCTCCAGTGCTCTCTAAACAACGGTTTCCCGGACCACTTCGTCCACGGGGCACATGCCCGCGGCGATCTTGATGAGCCCCGAACGGCGCAGCGTGATCATGCCCTCCTCGAGGGCCTGCCGCTTGAGCTCCACCGCGTTCGCGCCCATGAGGACCATCTCCCTGAGCTGGTCCGACATCTCCATGACTTCCATGAGGGCCGTGCGCCCCTTGCACCCCGTGTTGTTGCACACGGGGCAGCCCCGCCCCTTGAAGACCTTCACCGTCTCGGACTCCTCCTCGGAGTAGCCCAGGTCCAGGAGGGCCTTCTTGGGCATCTTCTGCTCCTCCTTGCACTCCTTGCAGACCCTGCGCACGAGGCGCTGGGCCTGGATGAGGTGCACGGAGGTGGCCACGAGGAACGGCTCGATGCCCATGTTCATGAGGCGGCTGATGGTGGACGGGGCGTCGTTGGTGTGGAGCGTGGAGAGCACGAGGTGCCCCGTGAGGGCGGCCTTGACGGCGATCTCCGCCGTCTCGAAGTCTCGGATCTCTCCCACCAGGATGATGTTGGGGTCCTGCCGGAGGAAGGCGCGCAGGGCCGAGGCGAAGTTGAGGCCGATGGACTCCTTCATCTGGACCTGGTTGCACCCCGAGATGTTGAACTCCACGGGGTCCTCGGCGGTCATGATGTTCGTCTCGGGGGTGTTGAGCTGACCCACCGCTGAGTAGAGCGTGTTCGTCTTGCCCGAGCCCGTGGGCCCGGTGACGAGCACCATGCCGTATGGCTTCTTGATGGCCCGCTCGAACTTGTCCATGCTCTCGGGCTCGAAGCCCAGCTTGGTCAGGTCGAGCTTCAGGCCCTCCTTGTCCAGGAGCCGGAGCACGATCTTCTCGCCGTGGAGCGTGGGGACCGTGGAGACGCGGTAGTCGATCTCCTTGGTCTTGTTGTCGAGTTTCATGCGCATCTTGATGCGCCCGTCCTGGGGCAGGCGCTTCTCGGCGATGTCGAGCTTGGCGAGGATTTTCATGCGGGAGGCGATGGCCTCCTTGAGCTTCATGGGCGGCTTGAGCATCTCGTAGAGCACGCCGTCGATGCGCAGCCGGACCCGGAGCTCCTTCTCGTAGGGCTCGATGTGGATGTCGCTTGCGCCCTTCCGGACCGAGTCGGTCAGCACGAGGTTGCACAGCTTGACCACGGGGGCGTCCTGGCTCGCGGCCTCCAGGTCCTCGGCGGAGATCTCGCTCTCGTCGTCCTCCACCTCGAGGTCGGCCACCTCCTCCTTGGAGATCTCGTCCATGACCTCCTTGAGCTGGATGTCGTGGGACGAGCCGTAGTACCGGCCGATGGCCTCGCGGATGGACGCCTCGGCGGCCACCACGGGCTCCACCTGGTAACCCGTGATGAACCTCACGTCGTCCAGCGCGAAGACGTTGGAGGGGTCGGCCATGGCCACGGTAAGGGTGGCGCCCGTGCGCTCGATGGGGATGAGGAGGTACTTCTGGGCCACGTCGGAGGGGATGTGCTTGAGGATCGACTCGTCGATCTCGAAGTGCTCGAGATGGATGGCCGGGACGCCGTACTGCTCGGACAGGAGGGACGTGATGTCCTCCTCCTTCACGTGGCCCAGCTTCACGAGGTTGTAGCCCAGCTTGCCCCCGTTGGTCTTCTGGAGCTGGAGGGCTTCCTCGATCTGCTTTTGGGTTACCAGACCAGCCTTGATGAGGAGCTCACCTAAGCGTTCGGCCATGGCAGCTACACGACCTCCCTAGTTCTCCGTCCGGCGCAACAATCAAAGTATAGGGAAGCACATCGCCGCCTGTCAAGGATTGCAAGCACTTAGGGGAAAAAAGCTGAAGCGGGAGGGAAGAAGGTGCCGAGGCCGCACACATTAAAGCAAATCGGCCCGCAGGCGCGGGCCGATTTACTCATCCTGGGGCCGGGTCCCTCGGACCCATTACCCCGGCCGCCATTCTTCATCCATGGGGGTCAGAAGGCCGCGAAGCCCCCCGTGTGCCAGAAGTCCTCCCGGACGCTGTTGAAGAGGCCCTGCAGCGCGTCGAAGTGCTGCTTCTCCCAGTCCGCGAGGAACTGGTAGAAGGCCTTCACGTCCTTGTCCTCGGCCTCCCGGGCCGCGGTGCCGAAGTGGGCGATGGCGTTGTTTTCGAGGGTCATGCCCACGGAGAGCACGCCCATCTCGAAGGAGGCGCCCTTGGCCTGCTCACGGAAGCGGTCCGTGAAGATCTTCTGGCTGTACTCCGTCAGGTCGAAGGCGGCCTGCTTGGCACGGTAGGCGCCGGTGCCCACCTCATCGAAGTTCTTCATCACGTCCTTGAGGTAGCCCTGGTGCTGGACCTCGTCGTGGGCGAGCTTCTGGAAGAGCTCCTTGACCGCAGGCTTGGTGGCCTTCTCGGCGGTCATGGAGTAGAAGGTGAACCCGTCCACCTCGATCTGGTAGGCCTTCTTGAGGATCGAGAGCATCTTGTCGGGAGCCTGCATGGTGTGCCTCCGCGCTCAAACGCTGGCGCCAGCCAGCTGGTTCACCTGGGCGATGACCTCGTCCGGGCCCATGACCACGCCGCCGGTGCGGCCGTAAAACGCCACGGTCTTGCGCCCCATCATGGCGTAACGCACGTCCTCCACCATCTGGCCGCAGGAGAGCTCGCACGTGAGGACCTTGCCCGCGTTCTGGGCCGTCTCCCACAGCGCCTCGGTGGGGTAGGGCCAGAGGGTGATGGGCCGGAAGAGCCCGACCTTGACCGGGCCGCCCTTCATCTCGTCGATGGCCGTGCGGGCGATGCGCGCCACGGTCCCGTAGGCCACCACGAGCACATCGCAGCCGCCCTCCGTGTTGTAGGTCTCGAAGCGCTTCTCGTTCTTGGTGATCTCGGCGTACTTCCGCTGGAGGTGCCAGTTGTGCTCCTCGAGCTCCTCCGCCGCGAGGTAGAGGGAGTTGATGATGTTGGGATTGCGGCCCTTGCACCCGGTGGTGGCCCAGGGCTTGGGGGGCAGGCTCGCGGGATCGATCTCGGTCTTGAACTCGACGGGCTCCATCATCTGGCCGATGAGACCGTCGCCGAGCATGAAGACGGGGTTGCGGTATTTGTCCGCCAGGTCGAAGGCCTCGTGCATCAGGTCCGCCGCTTCCTGCACGGACGCGGGTGCGAGCACCAGGCAGCGGTAGTCGCCGTGGCCGCCGCCCTTGGTGGCCTGGAAGTAGTCCGACTGGCTCGGGAGAATCCCGCCCAGGCCCGGCCCGCCGCGCATGATGTTCACGATGACCACGGGCAGCTCCGAACCCGCCATGTAGGAGACCGCCTCCATCATCAGGCTGATGCCCGGGCTGGAGGAGGAGGTCATGACGCGGCACCCGGCGCCGGCGGCGCCGTAGAGCATGTTGGACGCGGCAACCTCGCTCTCGGCCTGGACGAAGGTCCCGCCCACCTGGGGCAGGCGCGCGGACATGTACTCCGGGATCTCGTTCTGGGGGGTGATGGGGTACCCGAAGAAGAGGCGGCAGCCGGCCTTGATCGCGGCCTCGCCGATGGCCTCGCAGCCTTTCATGAGTTTCTTAGCCATGGTGTCTATCTCCTCAGCGGGCGGCGGTGGCCGGAACCAGCGCCATGCCGATCTCGTAGCCCTTGGAGAGGGCCACCAGGTTGATGGGGACGAGCTTGGGGCGTGCGGCGAAAGTCTCCTCGAGGGCTCCCTTCACCAGGTCCACGTCCACGAGCTGCGAGGCTCCGAGGAAGGCTCCCAGGCCCACCATGTTGGCGGCCTTGGCCGTGCCCGCGTCCTTCGCCACTTCGTTGCACGCCACAGGGACCACAACCACGTCGGTCCTGTGGGGCAGCCGGTTGATGAGCGACGTGTTCACCACGATGACGCCTCCGGGCTTCACCGCGTCCTCGAACTTGTCCAGGGAGGGCAGGTTGAGGGCGATGAGGCCGTGGGGGTGCTTGGTGACGGGCGCGCCGATCTGGTGGTCGCTCAGCACCACCGTGCAGTTACAGGTGCCGCCGCGCATCTCGGGTCCGTAGGCCGGCATCCAGGTCACTTCCTTGCCGGCCTTCATGCCCGCGTAGGCCAACAGCTTCCCGATGAGCAGGACGCCCTGCCCGCCAAATCCCGCGAGAACGATCTCGTTATGCATGGCTCACCTCGCCGTCTCAGACTGCTGCCCCAGACCGGCGGGCCACAGGACGCCCTTCTCGGGGGTCTTGACGTCGCCGACGGGGTAGTAGGGGACCATGTTCTGCTCGAGCCAGTCGCCCGCTTCCGTAGGCTGGAGACCCCAGCCCGTGGGGCACGTGGAGAGGACCTCCACCAGGGAGAAGCACGTGCCCTCCATCTGGTATTTGAAGGCCTTTTTGATGGCCACGCGCGCCGAGGCGATGGCCTTGGGCGTGTGGACCGCCACGCGGGTCAGATAGGCGGGGGTCGTCAGCTCGCGCAGGAGCTCCACGATCTTGATGGGATAGCCCGCGAGGCTCACGTCGCGTCCTAGGGGGCAGGTCGTGGCCACCTGGCCGGGCATGGTCGTGGGGGCCATCTGGCCGCCCGTCATGCCGTAGATGGCGTTGTTCACGAAGATGACCGTGATCTTCTCGCCGCGGTTCGCGGCGTGGATCGTCTCCGCCATGCCGATGGAGGCGAGGTCGCCGTCGCCCTGGTAGGTGAATACCATGAGCTCGGGACGGCCCCGCTTCACGCCCGTGGCCACGGCCATGGCGCGCCCGTGCGACGCCTCGTGCATGTCGCAGTTGAAGTAGTCGTAGGCGAGCACCGAGCAGCCGACGGGCGCGACGCCCACCGTCCGCTCCCGGATGCCCAGGCCGTCGATGGCCTCCGCGACGAGGCGGTGGATCGTGCCGTGCGTGCAGCCCGGGCAGTAGTGGAAGGGCTTCTCCGTCAGCGCCTCGGGGATCTCGGTAGTCTTGCCCTTGTTCTCCACCTCGATGGCCGTGTCGGGGCACACGAGGAAGCAGAACCGGCACCCCGTGCACTCCTCGGGGTGCTCCATGTACGGGTAAAAGTACCCCTTGGCGTTGATCTCGTCGGACATGGCGAGGACGTGCGTCGGGCAAGCGCTGATGCACAGCCCGCACCCCTTGCAGCGGTCCCTCTCAACGTTCACGGTCGGCATTCGGAGCTCCTTTCTCAGCCCACTTTGAAGAGCGGCCCGACCTTACGGACCTCGGGCTTCTCCTCGAAGGGGGGCTTCACCACGGGATCGAGAGCGAACAGGGGGCAGCCGAAGGAGGCCGCCTCCAGATCGGAAGACAGAGTGCGGAGGGCGGCCACAGCGACCAGGGGGAGGCCCAGGCGCGAGGCGGTCTCACGGGCCATCTCGTAGCCCTCGCGGACGAGCGCGGGGGTGGTCTCCCGCATGAGGTGCGTGTTGGACACCACGCCCGTGAAGGGGCGCCGGGCCATGGCGGCGATGTCGTGGGCCATCGCCACGGCGCTGTCCACGTCGGGGGTCAGGGGACGCCTGAAGTTCAGGACGAGCAGGAAGGCCGTGTCTGCGGGGAGGGCGTCGCTGACGGAGCTGAGGGCGCGCACCCCCGAATCGTTGCCGCCAGCGTCCACGAGCACCTTGCGGCCCAGGTCCTGGAGGTGCGTCCTGACGTCGCCGCAGACGATGGGCAGGTCGCTCGAGAAGTACTCGCCGAGGGGCGCCACGAGGTCGATCCCCGAGCGCTCCAGAAGCTCCTGGGCGGAGCGGGAGCGGAAGTAGGGCTTCACCACGTCGAGGTCGAGGAGGGAGACTCGGTGCCCTGCGGCGGCCAGCGCGAGTGCGCCGTTGAGCGCGATCTCCGTCTTACCGCTGCCGAAGTGGCCCGCCAGGACGGTCACCCGCTTCGGGAACAGGAGTTCCTCCACCCGGCCCCAACCGGACCCGGGCGCAGGACGACCCCCATCGCCGCGTTCGCTCATGCTCCACTCCCCCTTGGGAGAACCGGTCGAAGAACCAGTCCGGTTTTCTAATATAGCCCATCGGGGATGAAAGGCCGAAGGGGTCCATTAGGCCGTCCCCGCCTTGGGGCAAATGCCCCCACACCCTGGTGGGCCGGGTTGGGTGGTGCGATGGGCCTTCAGGGGCCTGGTGTCGGCAGCGGGCAGGTGAAGACCGCACCGCCGGGCAGAGCGGCGAAAAGGGTCACCTTGCCCTCGAGCTCCCCGGAACACAGGGCGGTCGGGGCGGCCGTGAGGAGGGGCGAGGTCCAGGAGGATCCCCAGGAGTGGTCCGGCTCGAGCGCGTAGCCCTTGACGACGAAGGGCGCCTCGGGGGACGCGACGAGCAGGATTGCCCCCGCGCTCCCCACGGCACCCACGGGGCCTTTGGCGGGACCGTCCTGCACGGCCAGGGTGTCCCCCCGGATGACCTTCAGCGCCCCCTGCGGGGTCCTGCAGCCGAAGCAGGCCGAGGAGGCTCCCGAAAAGCGGACGAACTGCGTGCAGGAGCCCAGCTCCTTGTCCTGGTAACTGGTGACGCGGAAGGGCGACCCCGGGCCTTCGGTGGACGCCGTGAAAAAGCGGAGGGTCCTCTCGGGCAGCGGCAGCCCGTCGAGAGAGGCTCCGGGCGCGAAGCCCTCGGCGCCGCTCTCGTACCAACGTCCCTCGGCGCGCCCGAGGTCGAAGAGGCCCACGCGCACGGGCTTTCCCTCGTCCGCGACGACCCCGAGGATGACCGGGCCGGCGGCCTTGCCGGCCGCGGGGGCGGGGAGGTCCCAGGACTGTTCGGCTTTCCTGGTCGCGAGGTCCAGGCGCATCAGCCGCTGCGCCGTGCACGCCCAGAGCCGTCTGGCGCCAGGTTCCCAGGCGAAAGCGAGCACGTCGCCGCCCAGGTCCGTCCAGGGCTGGAACCCCGGCGGCGGAGGCGGTGCGGGGCCGCGCAGGGGAGGCGTGCACGACACCTCGAACAGGAGGGGAGCCTTTCCCTTGATGGGGCGGCAGGCTACCTGCAGCATGCTCACACTGCCGTCCTTGGCGGTCACTGGGGCGACCCACACGAGGGCCGAGAAGCTGGCGGCGTCGATCTGACCGAATGCCTCGACCTCCGTCGAGGCGCTGACGCCGAGGTCGGCCAGGAGGACCGTCCCCGGGAAGGCGTCGGACCAGCCCCTACAGAGGGGTTCGAGCCAGACCGCGGTCGCGGGCCACGCGAGGGCGAGGCGCCCGGACAGGGCGCCTCCCGAATGCGCCAACAGCTGCGTCCCGAGGCGCTGTCCAACCAGGGCGAGCGAGCCGTCGGTCTTGAGCGTCTCGGTCTTCACCTGGGGAGGCGACGCGGTCTCCGCGGCCAGGGCGGCCGCGGTCACGGCGGAGGCGACGAGGAGCGCGACGATGCGGGCGGCCGCGCTCATGGCCGTCCACCGTAGCCGGCGAGACGCTCGAGGAGGACCGCGCTGTCACCGGGCAGCAAGGTCCTCAGATGGATGAGCAGGCGACCCTCGCCGAGAACGCCCAGGACGGGAGGCTCGCCCCCGGTCCGGAGGTAGGCTTCGAGGTCCTCGGCCTTCCCGCCCTCCGGGACGAGGGCGAGGGCCGGCGACGGGAGAGGCGACAGGGGTGCGGAGCCCCCGCCGGCGCGTCCCTCGGCGTCCAGGACGGCGGCGTCGAAGCGGCCGGGGGCCCGTCGCTCCAGGTCACGCTTGAGCCTCAGCGCGCGCGCCCGGAGCGTCTTTTCCGGGGTCGAGAGCATGGCCAGCGCGGGGATCGATCCGGTGCGGCCCCTGCGGTACAGGTCGAGCGTGGCGCCCAGGAGGGCGTAGGTCACCTTGTCCGCCCTGAGCGCGCGGAGTAGGGGGTTGTTCCGGAAGGCCTCGGCGAGGTGGGGGGCCATGAGGAGGAGGCCGCCCTGGCAGGCGCCGAAGAGCTTGTCGGTGCTGAAAGTCAGGACGTCGGGGCCGGCGGCGAGGGCCTCGCGCAGCGTCTCCTCACCCTGGAGTCCCAGGGGGGCGCCGTCCGATGCGAGACCCGTCCCCCAGTCGTACCCGACGGCGAGGCCGAGCTCGCGCCCGAGGGCCGCGAGGCCGCCGAGGGGCACTTCCTCCGTGAACCCCACCACCCGGTAGTTCGAGGGGTGCACCTTGAG
>JGI20214J51650_10002239_pt1 | contig 12198 bp, 8 predicted proteins | sample WetSurMetagenome_FD_51650 | JGI IMG/M metagenome (IMG submission 51650)
AACTTAATCCTCCGTTAGTTGTTTTTTTTACATTTACAAATGACCTGTATCCAATTAGACTATCAACAAATACAATATCTCTGAATGTAGAGTCCTCAGTAGTTATTGACCAATTAAATCCCCCATTTGTCGTTCTTCCTGTGTAACTCTGGTCACGACTTATAAATCCAAAATTTTTATTCACCATATAAATCTTATCGGGATTATAATTATATGCATATAATTGTTGAATCCAGCTCTGCCCGCCGTTAGTGGTGCGGAATATACCGCCAACAAGTCCGTCACCATCCGCAAGCCAAATTGTATCATTATTTAGAACACTCATGCCATCAAAAAATGCCGTATATGGTGCATTAACTAAATTCCAATTGTTCCCTGCATTTGTTGTTTTATAAAAATAGGGAGTCCCACTTTGATTTCCACCACAAGTAAATCCGGTATTCGAATTGATAAAAGTTATTTTGCTTAGATCCATTATATTTTTAAAAACAACATTCCAATTTGCTCCTCCATTTGTGGTTTTAACAATATATCCTGTGTCTAAGGGGGTATTATTGTTTGTAACCAAATAACCTGTTAAACTATCTGTGAAAAAAACATCCGATACCGGTCCATATGGCTGAATTTGTAAACTCCATCCTTTGAATTTATTATCCTGAAAATTTAATGCGATTATGAAAAAAAGAATAGATAAATAAAAAGTAATATCAACTATTCTTTTTAGCATTCCGAAGTCCCGATTCTCTTCTTTCATACGGGATTTGCAACTGGAGCTTCGGAACGAGGGGAGGTGGATTTTATTATTTTGTGAGTTGTTCATAAAATAAAATTTTTATTGTTAGAAATAAAATAAATAGTTCTATAACCACAATACAATCGTGAGAAGAAAATATAACAAAAATCAATTATATCCATTAATATTTGCCTTTTTATTTGTAACTTACACATAACAAATTTTCATATCAAGATTATAAATAATCTTTTTTATGATTAAAGGTGGGGTGTTTTCAATACCATTAACATTTGTTCAATCCAAATATATTGATAATGAACTCAGCTTAGCAAATCTTCAAACAAAATCATATTATAAACAGAACGCAGATAAAAGCGGATGAAACAGGTATACGCAGATTATAATTGTCTGAATTCCAGATACGTTTCACTATCGGGATCTCGCTTCGCATCCAGAGTGTGGGAGGTTTCCCAATCAGGGGATTGGGAAACAGGGAAGGATGCGAAGCCGGGGCTTCGCATCCAGAGTGAAACTTTTCAGGGGAGTTTTCGTCTATAAATTTAACGGATTTTATTCCTGTTACAATTTCTATTTTTTGATATAACTTGTTTATGGATTTATTTTTAATTATTTTGGAAACTTAAAAAACGATAATAGTTTCGAATGAAGGTGATTGACAACTCAAATATTGACAGATTAAAGATATTAAAATTCATAACCGTTAAATTTCACATGGAAGGATTTTATAAAACCTCTATGGATGAAATCGCACAGGAATTGAGGATGAGTAAAAAAACGATTTACAAATTCTTTCCTTCAAAAGAAAATTTACTGGAAGTAATCTGCCGGAATACAATGGATGAATTAGAATATGATATCAATAAAATCGTGAAAGGAAAAGGTGATGTAATAGACAAAATAATAAACATCTTTAACATGTACTGCAATTATATTTCAAATATAAGTGAGAAATGGATAAATGATTTAAGAATTCATTATCCGATGATTACAAAAGATATCGAGAACTTCAGAAAAGGTAAAATATACGAAATACTTGTAAAACTGATTGAGAAAGGTAAAAAGGAAAAATTAATAGAAAATTATCCCGGTCCGATTGTAATCAATAATTTCACTGTTACTATTCAATCATTATTACATACAGATTTTATTATTAATAACAAGTTCTCAATGCAGGAAGCGTTTAAATATACATTTGACATGCTGTTTAACGGAATCCTTACAAAAAAAGGAAAAGAAAGATATAGAAACCGTAAAAAATTAAATAAACCGAAATAATTTTTATAAGTATATAATTAAATATTCAGGAAATGAAAATTTTGAAAATAATACCAATAATATTCTTTATATTACTGATTAACACTCATAGTTACGGTCAGAACATAAGAATATTATCTTTGACCGAAGCAATATCTCTGGCATTATCGAATAATTCGGATTTAATAACCGCAAAATATGAAAGGGTAAAAGCACAAAAGAAAGTATCGGAGACATACAACGAAAGTCTTTTCCCCGCAGTTAATCTGAACACAAGATATAACAGAGCATTCAAGAAGCAGGTATTCGATATTTTCGGGCAGAAGTATGAAATAGGTAATGACAATCAGATAACAAATTCATTAGACGTTACTCAAACGATACCATTTCTTGGCGCACCTGTTTTCTCGGGTATCCGGATTGCAGAATATTATGCAAAATTACAGGACGAACTTATTGCCTCAATCGAAGCAAAAACAAAAACGGATGTAAAAAAGTCTTTTTATAATGTCTTATTATTAAAAGAGTTTATATACGTAAATGAACTTTCTTTAAAAAACGCTGCTGACAATTTAAGTGTTGTGGAAGCAAGGTACAGAAATGGTGTTGCAACGGAATTTGATTATTTACGGGCAAAAGTTAAATTAGAAAATATCGAACCGGGATTATCACAGTTATATAATAATCTGAATATTTCAAAACTTGCTTTAAAAAATGTAATCGGACTTAAAGATAAAGATGAAATTGATGTCACCGGTAAATTGGATTTCGATACTAATGACGTTTACGATAATATAGATAAAATCTTAAATCACATCGCAGAGAAAAATGTTTCTATCAGACAATTAACGCTGAGTAAACAAATAAACCAGGAAGTAGTAAATATTAACAGTGCGAATTATCTTCCGAAATTATATTTATTCGGGCAATATCAGCTTAATGCAAGTGAGAATGACGGCAAAAGTTTTTTCAACTACAGGTATTATAATGTAATAAACGCCGGAGTAGGACTCACCTGGAACCTGAATCTCATAAGAAATACTTATGCAGTAAATCAGGCTGAAATAGATGTCAAAAAAGTTGACGAACAAATTATTGACGTAAAACAAAAACTTAGAATTCAGGCAAAGAGCATTTTGTTAAGAATGGAAGATGCAAGGAAAAGGATGAAATCGCAAACAGAGACAATCAAACTTGCAGAGAAAGGTTATGAAATTGCACAGATAAGTTATAAAAACGGAGTATTAAATCAGATTGATGTTTTAGATGCGGAATTTATGTTAAACCAGAGCCGTCTTGGATATCTACAGGCTATTTTTGACTATTTGACGGCAAAATCGGAATTAGAAGGACTTTTAGAAATATAAAAACATTATTATAATAATGAAAAGATTAATCGTAATATTTATTGCAGTTTTATTTACAATCACATTTTTTTCATGTGGTAAAAAAACAGAGACACAAAATGGCAATAATAAAAAATTACCACTGATACAATACAAGGAAATTATTCCTGAAACGTTCAGTGAAAAATTTAAGATTATTGGTACAGTAAAACCTTATGCAAGTGCAAAACTTTCTTCTGAAGAAGGAGGTTTAATCACCTGGTTATCTAAAGATAAAGGAGACCGGGTTTACAGGGGGGAAACAGTTATCAGGCTAAAGAGAGATGTGGACAATGCAATCTATCAACAATCGATTGCACAGTATAACCTCGCAAAGGACAATTACGAGCGTGCGGAAAGATTATATAAAGAAAATGTTGCAACAGAAAGAGATTATATGAATGCAAAGTTAGGTCTTGATATTGCAGAGAAATCACTTGACCTTTACAGGACGAGGTTATCAAAAGGATATGTATCATCTCCAATCAGCGGAGTAGTGGATGCAAAATTTATGAACAGGGGTGAAATGACAGGACCGGGTGTACCAATAATCAGCATAGTAGATATTTCCAGAGTAAAGATATCAGTAGGTATCCCTGAAAGATATATGACAGCGGTAAAAACAGGGCTGAGTGTTGATATTACATTTGATGTATTTCCGGATGAATCATTCACAGGAATTATCAGTTATGTTTCCCCGACAATAAGCACATCGAACAGAACATTTGAAATAGAAATCATATTAAATAATTACGATAGAAGATTCAAACCTGAGATGCCCGCAAATATTACTATAACAAAAGAAACTTCCGATGATGCAATAGTTCTGGAACAGGATATGGTTGTAGATAACGGAGATGAACAATTTGTTTTCATTCTTGAGAACAATGAGATTGCCAGAAAAAAGAATGTAAAATTAGGAGGAAGAAACGGGAATAAAGTTCTCATAGCTGAAGGACTGAATGCAGGGGATAAATTAATCAATGTAGGGTTTCAGGTTCTGACTGACGGCGATAAAGTACAATTAGGAAATTAAAAATTATAATTTTATTTAAATGAAATTTTTCAAATTATTATTAGGAAACCGGGTTACAATATATATACTTATACTAATAATTGTAATAATGGGAATTATATCATATGTAAGTCTTCCGAGAGAAGCTTCTCCTGATATCAAAATTCCCTATGTTTTCGTAACGACTGTTTATCCCGGAGTTTCACCTCAGGATATTGAAAATTTAGTAACGCAGGAAATAGAAAAAGAAATTAAAGGAATAAGCGGTGTCAAGAAAATAACATCAGTTTCAAGAGAAAGCTTTTCATCAATTTCTGTTGAGTTCACACCTGACATAGTAATAGACGATGCATTACAGAAAGTCAGGGATAAAGTTTCGGTTGCAAAGACAAAGATGCCCACAGATATTAAAGAACCTGTCATAACAGAAATAAATTTTTCTGAATTACCCATGTTGTACGTTAATCTGACAGGTAATATCGGATTGCCAAAACTAAAAGACGAGGCTACAAAACTAAGCGATAAAATAGAACAGATACCGGGTGTATTATCTGCCGATGTGGTGGGTGGTATTGAGAGAGAAGTTAAAATTGATGCTGATGCTGACAGACTGACATACTATAATTTAAGTTTTAATGATATTATTAATGCTGTATCTGCAGAACATTTAAATATTCCGGGAGGTTCTATTGAAGTCGGAAAATCAAGTTACCTGATTCGTGTCCCGGGTGAATATAAAGACCCGGAAAAAATGAGTGATATTGTCGTTAAAAATATTAATGGCCAGCCGATTTATATTCGTGATGTTGCCCGTGTAACTTACGGTTACAAAGAAAGGGATACGTACTCAAGAGTAAATGGCAAAGAAAGTGTAACTATTGTTTTAAAGAAACGAAGCGGTGCAAATATTATAGATATTGCGGATAAGACAAAAGAAATACTTGAATCATATAAAAATACAATTCCGCCGGGTGTCAATATTATTTATACGGGTGATGCATCCAAATTTATTAAAACAACCGTTCACGAATTAGAAAATGGAATCATTACAGGAATCGTTCTTGTTTGTTTGATTCTGTTTTTCTTTATGGGACTAAAAAATGCGATATTAGTAGCAACATCAATTCCACTGTCTTTCTTAATTTCATTCACTGTATTAAGTATGATGGGAATTACTCTGAATATGATTGTATTATTTACACTTATACTTGTGTTAGGCATAATTGTTGACGATGCAATTGTGGTTGTAGAAAATATTTACAGGCTTCAGGAAACAGAAGATTATAACCCGCACGACGCAAGTATAGAAGGACCCAAAGAAGTATTTGCACCTGTATTAATTGCAACTTTAACTATCATAGCTTCTTTTCTCCCGTTATTGTTTTTCCCCGGGATTGTAGGAAGTTTTATGAAATATATGCCTATCACTCTGATAGTATGTTTGCTTTCTTCGCTATTCGTAGCGATGGTCATAAGCCCTGTTCAGGCATCTGTATTCATTCATTTTAAAAGGGATAAAGAGAAATCACAAAAAAAGAAATTCAGACCAATTGGAAAATTTCTCGAGTTCTTCGATGCAAAATTTTTCGGAACATCCCTGAAATATTATGAAAAAGCATTACGGAAATCTTTAAAGTACAGAAAAACCAGTATTGGATTGGTTTTCGCTTTGCTGATTTTCGTCATTATTATTTATGGATTGTTTAACAATGGTGTTGAATTCTTCCCTGATACAGACCCAAGACAGGCAAACATAAATCTGAATTTACCTGTCGGTTCGAATATAAAAACGACAAATGAACTCTCAAAGAAATTAGAAGAAAAACTTCCTCAGTTTAAAGATATAGAATATTACGTATCTAATGTCGGTTCATCAAATAATCCTCTGGATTTCAGCGGTGAAGGCATATCAAATAAAGGAACAATTGCTTTAAACTTTCTGGATAAAGTGGACAGGTCTCAGAGTTCAAAATTAACAATGGAAGAAGTAAGAAAAGCAATTGAAAATATTGCGGGCGGAGAAATAGAAATAGAAAAACAAGCAATGGGACCTCCGACAGGACCTCCTGTTAATATTGAGATATCAGGTGATGACTTTGTTAAATTAGGTGAAATTGCAGAAAATATTAAAAGAGAAATAAAAGATATATCCGGTTTAAAAGATTTAAAATCTGATTTTGACCCCTCGAGACCTGAAATTAAGGTGACTGTAAACAGAGAAAAAGCTGCTTTATATAATCTCAACACAGCTTCAATAGGTATGGCAATCAGGACAGCTATAAACGGAACTACCGCAAGCAAATTCAGAATAGGTGAAGATGAATATGATATAACTGTCAGGTTAAACAAAAAAGAAAGAGATAACATTGAAACCATCAGCAATTTATTTTTAACGAATACTCAGGGACAAAAAATTCCTATTTCATCTGTTGCCGATGTTAAATTCGCAGGAGGAGTCGGAAAAATAAACAGGAAAGATTTAAAACGGGTTGTTACAGTTTCCGCTTTCGCAGAAGGCAGATTAGGAAATGATGTTTTGAAAGACGTTATGAAAAAACTTGAGAACTTTAATATGCCTGCAGGATATAATATGATATATACCGGAGAGCAGGAAGACCAGAAAGAATCAAGTGATTTTCTTGCCAAAGCTTTATTAATTTCACTCTTGCTAATTTTCTTCCTGATGGTTATCGAATTTAATTCAATAAGAGTTCCGATAATTATAATGATATCTGTAATTCTGTCACTGATTGGAGTACTGATAGGATTATTAATAACACGAACACCACTCGGTATTATTATGACGGGAATAGGTATAATTGCACTCGGTGGAATAGTCGTCAGGAACGCAATTGTAATGCTCGACTTCCACAAAGTACTTATGAACAGAGGAGTTGAAAGGGATGAGGCATTAATAAAAGCAGGTTTAATCAGGATGAGACCAATATTCCTTACTGCCGCCGCCACGATTCTCGCAATCGTTCCTCTCGCTTCGGGTATTGATTTCGACTGGCGTTCATTCAGTTTTATTGTAGGAGGTCAAAATGCAGCCTTCTGGAGATCAATGGGTGTTGCAATTATATTCGGATTAGCTTTTTCAACTTTCTTAACCTTGATTATAATTCCTACAATTTATTCTCAAATAGATGAAATAATATTAAGATTAAAAAGAAAAAAGAAACCGGTTGCAGAGGGTAAAGCTGAGATACTTGAAACTAATTAAAAGATATTAATTTTTACCGGAAATGCTGTTTTATAACAATATAACAGCATTTTTTATATTCACAAAAATGTCAAAATGATACCTATAATGTAATTGATAAATTACAAAAAAAATAATATCTTGAGGATTATTTTAAATCTATTGATAGAAATATGTCAGAAATACAATTAAAAGCAGAAAAAAGAACGGAATTTAAAAAATCAACCGCAAAAACTTACAGAAGAAAAGGTTTTATACCGGGAATATTTTACGGGTCCGGAGAAAAAAACATACCAATTGCAATAACAGAATTAACTTTGAGACCTTTAATTTATTCCTCAGAATCACACGTTATAAATCTTGAAATCGAAGACGAAACTAAACCTTTCAGCTGTATTTTAAAAAATGTACAATTTGACCCGATAAAGACTAAACCTATACATTTTGATTTATTTGCACTTAGAGAAGGTGAAGTCTTAACCATTGAGGTTACGGTTCAACTGCAGGGAACTGCTCCCGGAGTTAAAGAAGGCGGAATGCTGCAACAGATTCTTCATAAGCTTGAGATAGAATGTCTTCCTCAGAATATTCCTGCACATATTGACGTAGATATTTCAAACCTTAATATCAGCGACTCAATAAAAGTAAGTGATATAAAATTAGAAGGTATTAAAATTCTAAATGACGAAAATACAGCAATAGTAAGTGTGTTAGCACCGACCGTAGTCGAAGAACCGGCGAAAGCGGAAGCAATTGAAGAAACAACAGTTGAACCGGAAGTAATTACAAAAGGAAAGAAAGAAAAAGAAGAAGAGGAATAATCTCCTCCTTGTTGTTTTAATATTTTTATTAATTTATGAAACTTATTGTTGGATTAGGCAATCCCGGAATCAGATATGCTTTTACACGACATAACATAGGTTTTATCGTTATAGACTATATTACTGAATATTTGAAGCAGGAATTGAAACCGGCTAAAGATGAATGGTATGGAACAGAATGTGAATTTGAAGGAGCAAACTGTTACTTTATGAAACCAACGACATTTATGAATAACAGCGGTTTAGCAGTTTTAAATTTTATGGTTAAAAATGAAATTGATTTAAAAGATATTCTGATAGTTCATGATGATTTTAATATACCGCTTGGAAAGATAAGAGTGAGGAATCAGGGCTCAGATGGCGGACATAACGGTTTATCCAGCATAATTTATCATCTGAATACACTGGATTTCCCGAGAATGAGAATTGGCATTGGCAGCGATAACCAGGTTACAAAAGAAGAATATACAGAATATGTTCTTTCCCCGTTTTCCGAAAAAGAGGCAGAAAAAATAAATGAAATGATGCCGCATTACAAGGATTGTATTCTTAATTTTTTAAAAGAAGATATTATAAGTACGATGAATAAATTTAATAAAAATTTTTTTGATATTGAAAGTGATTTAACTAAAGATAATTTACAAAACTAAATAATTTATTTATGGAATTCATTTTTATATTTGGTGTAAGTATTTTGGCTCTGCTTGTAGCCGTATATCTCATCAGGAACGTAATGAAAAGAGATACCGGCACAGAAAAGATGCGCGAAATATCTAACGCAATAAAAGAAGGTGCGGAAGCATTTTTAAGAAGGCAGAACAGGACAATTATAATTCTTGCCGTTGTATTCGCATTCCTTGTTTATCTTTTATACATTATTCAAAAACCTGAAATAGCAGTATGGGCTGCCGTTTCATTTTTCCTCGGAGCACTCAGTTCGGTTGCATCCGGTTATATAGGAATGTGGACTTCTATACGGTCTAACATCAGAACTGCATCCGAAGCAAGGACAAGCTTAAACGGAGCACTCCAGACTGCACTTCGCGGCGGAGCAGTATCAGGATTATTTGTGGTAGCTCTTTCATTACTTGGTGTAGTCGGATTATTCTTTATAGCAAAAAATATCGGTGGATTTGAACCCGATAAAATTCCGTTTTATATCGCCGGTTACGGATTCGGCGCAAGCTTTGTAGCTTTGTTCGCACAGCTTGGAGGCGGTATTTATACAAAAGCCGCTGATGTAGGTGCTGACCTCGTGGGTAAAGTTGAAGCAGGTATTCCTGAAGACGACCCGAGAAACCCCGCGGTAATTGCAGACCTCGTTGGTGATAATGTAGGTGATTGTGCAGGAAGAGGTGCAGATTTATTTGAATCAACCGCAGCTGAAAATATTGGTGCAATGATACTGGCAACATTATTATATAAATCAAATCCCGGTATTTTTGGTACAAGTCCCGAAGTATTACTCGGTATAATATTATTCCCGATGGTAGCAAGGGCTTTCGGATTAATAGCTTCTATTATAGGAATTATGTCAGTGAAGACGAAAGAAACCGCAGACCCTATGAATGCACTAAACAGAGGATATTATCTTACTGCTATACTCGCAATGATAGGATTTGGAGTAGCATCATACTGGACATTCGGAAATCTAACAGGTGCGGCTTCGGTTGCCTGGTGGCACTTTTTCCTGTGTGGTATTATCGGTGTGATAACTTCAGTTTTATTTTTATGGATAACACAATATTATACGGAATATAAATATAAGCCTGTATTAGATATTGCAAATGCCTGTAAGACGGGACCTGCAACAACAATTATTCAGGGTGTTGCAGTCGGATTTGAATGTGTTGCGATGCCGGCATTAGTAATTGCAGCGGCAATTATTTCTTCATACCTGCTTGGAATGTCAAGTGGATTACAAAATGCAGGTTTCTTTGCAACGGCAGTTGCAACGATGGGTATGTTAGGACCTGCGGCTTATGTACTTGCGATGGATACATTCGGACCAATAACAGACAACGCCGGCGGCATAGTTGAAATGTCCCAGCAGCCTGAAGAAATACGAAAGAAAACTGACAGGCTTGACGCAGTTGGAAATACAACAAAAGCATTAACCAAAGGTTATGCAGTCGGTTCAGCCGCACTTGCGGCATTCTTATTATTCGAAGCATTCATAGTTGAGTTGCACGAATACGGACTAAAAGATTTTGCCGGAGTAGATATATCGAAACCGGAAGTATTCGTAGGTGCATTAATGGGTGCAATGATGGTATTTTTATTCTCCTCGTGGGCTATCAAAGCAGTAGGAAATACAGCACAATCAATTATTCAAAATGTAAGAGACCAGTTTAAAGCAAAACCGGGAATCTTATTGGGGACAGAAAAGCCGGATTATGCACAATGCGTTGACATAGTAGCAAAGCAAGCATTAAGAGAAATGGTAAAACCCGGATTGCTTGTAGTATTAATGCCTGTAGCAGTCGGATATTTATTCAAACTTTTATTCAAATGGGAAATAACAAAAGCAACCGGTGCGGAAGTCGTTGCAGGAATGTTATTGATTGGTACAATCACAGGTGTTTTAATGGCTTTATTCTTAAATAACTCCGGCGGTGCCTGGGATAATGCAAAAAAATATATTGAGACAGGAATGCTCGGAGGAAAAGGCTCTGATGCACATAAAGCCGGTGTTGTTGGAGATACCGTTGGTGACCCGTTCAAAGATACAGCGGGACCGTCATTACACGTATTGATAAAATTACTGGCAACTGTTACATTAGTACTTGCACCGCTTTTCATTTAGTTAAAATGTTGAAAGGTTGAAAAGTTTAAATGTGAGACGTGAGATGAAAAGATTGTCTGAACAAGATTAACAGGATTTAAAGACAAAGGAATGTAGTAAAATAAATTTTTAATCTCGTTCCCAATCCCCTGATTGGGAACGTTTTTTTTATCACTGATTTAAATGATTAGACTGATTACGCTGAAAATCATAATTATAGATTGTCTGAACAAGATTAACAGGATTTAAAGACAAAGGAATGTAGTATCTTCTGTTTCCCAATCAGGGGATTGGGAAACAGAAGATCTCGTTCTCGAGTAAGTATTTGGGAAACAGAAGAGTAAAAAAGGTGTCCGGATACGGGCACCTTTTTTTATTGTTCGTTTTTTTTTAATTATAAATTAGTATTTTAACAATAAACTTCCAATAGATGGATTTATTAAAAGAATTCTTACGAAAAGAATTAAATATAACAGATTTAAAAATAACTGAAGAATTTGAATGTTACAATAAGTTACTGTTAGATTGGAATTCGAAAATAAATCTAATTTCGAGGAAATTAGATTCAGTTGAATCGACAATTCTAAATTCGATTTTCTTTCTTACCAAGTATGATATTTCAAAGTACAATAATATTCTTGATTTAGGAACGGGTGGAGGAATACCGGGGATACCACTTTCTATTCTTTACCCGGAGATACAATTTACATTATTAGATTCAATAAGAAAAAAAACGCTCGCAGTTGAGGATATGATATTGAAACTGAAATTAAAGAATATTCGTATAGAAACAGGAAGAGCTGAAGATATTTCGAAAGAGAAAGAATACAGACATAAATTCGATTTAGTTATAGCTAAATCTGTTTCCTCATTGAAAAACCTTTATTGGTGGGGAAAAGATTTTTTAAAAAAAGATGGGAAAATAATTTGCATAAAAGGCGGGGATATAAGTGATGAGATTAGAGAGTTAGGAAAACAAACA
>JGI20214J51650_10002240_pt1 | contig 12197 bp, 10 predicted proteins | sample WetSurMetagenome_FD_51650 | JGI IMG/M metagenome (IMG submission 51650)
ACCGCAAACGGGTACCGGATTATCCTGAAGAATGCAAAAATCACTGCGGAAAAAGTGATCATCGTGCCAATCAGGGCCACGTCCCCGGGCGGAGGTGAGCATCATGGTGCACAAAAAAAATAAGGAGCCGGTTCCGGCAGGCGGGAACGATGTACTCAGCCTGGCCCCGCGTATCCTTGAACTCTTGCAGGGCGTCCGGCAACTGGAGCTCGATAACTTTTCGATGGAGATCGGCGACCTTGACCTGTTCATCCCTTCCGGGAGCCTTGCACAGGCCCTGGGTACTTCCTCCCTGCACCCGCTGCTCCCGCAAAAACCCACGGAGCTGCTCCGTGAAACGTACCAGCCCCGGGCGGTCAGTTATCCCGGTCATATCCGGGAAGTAACGCTCGGCGCGACAAAAGCAGATGGCGGGAGCAGGTCACGGGCAATCACCATTGGCGGGGCAAAAACACCCGCGTATGCCGATGCCCTGATTCCCCCGGTCCATCCCCCCGCCATATCCCTGGACGTCTTTGACATGAAAGTTGCGCTTCCCAAAGTGCTCCGCGAGCATGTCGCGGAGGTCATGGAGGATCCGGCCGAATGGGCACGGATGAACGTGAAAAAGTTCGGTGCGGACATCATCACGATTCACCTGATGAGCACGGACCCGCTCTTCCGGGACGCATCGCCCCGGCAGGCCGCAAAGACGGTCGAGGAGATCCTGCAGGCCGTTGATGTCCCGCTCATAATCGGNGGTTGTGGCGACCCGAAAAAGGATGCCGCGGTATTTGCTGAAGTAGCTGCAATGGCTGACGGGGAACGGCTCCTCTTAAACTCGGTTACGCTCGATATGGCGGAAGCTAAAACGCTTCCGACCGTTGCAAAAGCAGCCCGCGATCATGGCCATATCCTGCTCGCGTTCACCGGCCTTGAACTGAATAATGCCAAGGAACTCAACCGAAGGCTCTACGAGTATATCCCCCCGGAACAGATCGTCATGGACCTGACAACCGTTGCGCTCGGGTATGGTCTTGAGTATTCCTTTACCATTCACGAGCGGGCACGGTATGCTGCCCTGATGGGCGACACCGAACTTGCCCACCCGGTCATTTCTGCGGCCACGAATGCATGGGCTGCCCGCGAGGCATGGATGACGATGGCACCTGAATACGGCCCCCGCGAACTCCGTGGCCCGGTCTGGGAAACCCTGAATGCCCTGACCCTGCTGCTTGCCGGTATCGATCTCTTTATGATGATGCACCCGGCATCGGTTCTGACGCTCAAGGATGTAATCCACCGGCTCGGAAACAACGGGACAACAGGTGCGAGACCGGTGCGTGACTGGGTGGGTGCGAGGATATCATGACGAACGGGGCGATACCAAAAGAACAGCGGAAAAAAAGCATCCGCGAGATAAGCCCGATTGATGTTTACAAACTGCTGCCAAAGACCAACTGCCAGGAATGTCATGAATCCAACTGTATGGCATTTGCTACCAAGCTCGTAAATGGCGAACTCGTGCTTGCAGACTGCCCGCCTCTCTTCACGGTTGAATACCGGGTCTCCCGCTCTGATCTCGGGATTCTTCTTGCACCGCCGGTGAGGGCTGTAACATTCGGCACAGGCTCCCTGCAGTGTACCATTGGCGGAAAATATGTCCTGCAGCGCCATGAGTTCACGTACCACAACCCGACCTCCGTTGCTATTGATGTGGATGACCTGATGACCGATGAGGACCTGCGTGCGCGGGTCCACCGGATTGAGCAGTTCGCCTACAATTATATCGGCAGGAAACTGGTCCTTAACGCAATTGCCATCCGTTCGATATCCGGAGATCCGAAAGCGTTTGGCAATGCAGTCAGGACGGTTGCCGGTACAACAAAACTCCCCCTTATCCTTTGCACACCCGATCCGGCCGTTATGGAAGCTGGCCTTGCGGAGACCCGGGACCGCAGGCCCCTCCTGTATGCCGTGACAGAAAAGAACTGGAAGGCCATGACAGATCTTGCGCTTGCCTTCCATGCCCCGGTCGTTGTTCAGTGCGACGGCGATCTTCCGCTCCTGCGCAGCCTGGTAAAAACCCTGAATGCCTGTGGTCTTGCCGATCTGGTACTTGATCCCGGGACTCTTGCGGAAGATGGCCTTTCTGAAACCCTTCATACGTTTACTGCCATACGGGCGGCTGCCTGCCGCGATCTCGATGAACTCTTCGGTCACCCGCTGCTGGGCGTGCCGCTGGCGGTCTGGACCGGCGAGGAGATCTCCATGGACGTGCTGAAATGGCGTGAGACGATCACGGCCTCCATGCTCATGTCCCGGTACGCGGACCTGCTCATCATGCACAGCCTCGATGGCTGGGTACTCCTGCCCCAGCTGATCTGGCGCTTCAACCTGTACACGGACCCGAGAAAACCGGTATCCGTGGAATCCGGTATCAGGACCTTCGGTCATCCCAACAAGAATTCCCCGGTCCTTATTACCACCAATTATGCCCTTACGTTCTTCACCGTGGAATCGGATATCAAGACCGCCGGTCTTGACTGCTACCTGATCGTTGTTGACACCGGGGGCCTCAGTGTGGAGAGTGCCGTTGCCGGCAGGTACTTCTCCGCAGAATCGATCGTTTCTGCCCTGAAAGAGACCGAGGCAGAAAATTTTGTAGATCATAAAACTCTCATCATCCCCGGCCTTGCCGCCCGGCTGAGCGGCGAGACTGAAGAGGCGAGTGGCTGGAAGATCCTGGTCGGTCCCAAGGACTCATCGGGACTGCCGCAGTACCTCCGCGAACGCTGGCCACCCAAATCAGTCTGACCTGTTACTTCCGGATTACCCGGACCTGAGTTGCTACCATGCTCTGCCCTCACTCACAATTTCCCGATCCCCTTCATGACGAGGCAGGGTATGACTGACACAGCCCGTGTTCTCTTTCATCCCGTGAACAAGCTTGTCACGATTCATAAGAATTCCACGGTTCTTGACGCCATACGGCTGGCCGGGATACCGTTTGAGAGTATCTGCGGCGGAAAAGGGGAATGCAACAAGTGCAGGGTGATCTTTCTTTCCGGCTCCTGCACGGCAGGTTCTCCTGCAAGCATAAAAGGCCTGACACCGGTGGAGATTGAGCGCAGGTACTGTCGCGCCTGCCAGACCCTGATCACCGGTNATTGCGAATTCGCACTGCCGGTTGAAAGCCGTATTGACACACCCCGGATTCTGCTGTCGTATTCTGATCTTCATACGCCCTTGTCACCCGCAGTAAAAAAATATCTTCTCCAGCCAAAACCGGAAAGCCANNTCTCCCCCGTCCACCGCTCNCTCCGTCTTGAGGGTTATTCCGGTACCCGCCCGCATATGACCCGGCAGCAGCACGATGAACTTCTCTCTGCTGAAAAAATTGTCACGGTCACTCTAACGAGCGCCAAAGGGTATCCCGAAGTAATCCGGATTGAAAACTGCGATACAATGAATCGTCTGTATGGCGTTGCGCTAGACCTTGGGACAACAACGGTTGCGGGTGTTCTTGTCAACCTTGCAGACGGCGCTGTCCTTGCTGAAGCATCAGCCCTGAACCGACAGATCACGTATGGGGAGGAACTCCTGACCAGGATTGCGTATGCCAAGATCCCCGCCGGATTAAAGCAGCTCCAGGAAGCAGCCATAGAGAGCATCAACGAGGTGATTGAGAAACTGACAGCTACGGCACAGGTTCCTGCATCATCGATAACCGATGTCTGTCTCGCCGGCAATACCGTCATGAGTCACCTCCTGNTCGGGCTGGATACGCGGGGGCTTGAACANCCAGACCCGGACATTTCCCGTGATCCGGTGATTATTAAGGCAAACCCCCTGGGGATCAAATCGGATCCGGATGCATACATCTACATCCTCCCGGCCGTAAGCCGTTTCATCGGTGGCGATGCAGTCGGCGATGTTATCACGAGCGGTATGNCGGCATCACAGGATATTTCACTCATGATCGACCTCGGGACAAACGGGGAGATTGTCCTTGGTAATGCGTCCTGGCTGGCGTCGGTTTCATGCGCATCCGGTCCGGCATTTGAGGGAGCCGGTATCTCATCCGGTATGCGTGCAATGCGGGGCGCCATCGACCACGTTACCATTGATCCTGCCGGTTGCAGGGTCTCGTATACAACAATACAGAACGAACCCCCCCGGGGAATCTGCGGTTCCGGCATTATCGATGCAGCAGCAGCAATGGTATCGGCCGGCATCCTTGACTTCACCGGAAAACTTGTTGACACAAAACCCGGTGTCAGGCCGGGCGACGATGGGCCTGAATTTGTACTTGTGCCCGGGGATAAGACCGGGACCGGCCGGGATATCTGCATCACCAGCCAGGACATGGTCTACCTGATGGACTCAAAAGCAGCGGTATGCGGTGCTGTCGGGGTGCTCCTGAAAAAGTACCGGGTGGGTATCCGGGATGTCCGCCATGTATACCTGGCCGGAGCGTTCGGGGCATTCTCGGATATGAAAAATATTGTTGCGTTTGGTATCATTCCCGATTTTGCAAAAGCACAATACCGGGGGATTGGGAATGGCTCGCTGGCCGGTGCTATGGCATGTCTCATCTCACAGGAAATTCGTAGGAGAGCACATGATACAAGCCGGCAGATGGTGTATATCGATCTCCTTATCGATGCAGATTTCATTGAGGAATATTCGGCTGCACTTCACATCCCGGGAAAAAAAGAGTACTTCTCCCGTTAGACAATTTTTCTTCAGATATTTCTGTTGCATCACATACGCTCCTGGGAATGACCAATACGAAATTTAGGGCTGGAGAAAAACCCGATGTCCTTTGACATGCAAAACGTGACGGAACGTGGGATGAAGCGCGAGAAGCGATGCCAATGAACCGCCTGGGTTCATGAGCAAACGAGAATGATGTCCGAAGAACTCTGAAGATTTCTGTCGAAGCACTTTACGATTCTTTTATTGTTTCTGACCTGATGAGCCATTCATTACTCAAAGAGCCAGCCCAAATCCTGCAGTTCTTCTATGTGAGCCAGTTGTTTGTTGATATCTGTCTTTTCCGGGATCTCGATCTTGGCAATAATCTTGTTCGAACCGCCAAAGGTATCGAGCGTTGCACCGAGGGCAACGAGATCGCGCAGGATCTCGTCCTGCATCTTCTTCCGGTCACCGTCTCCAAGTTCCGCAACCAGCTGGAATTCAGGATGCTTGAGGATGGCAGTTTTGTTGATGGTAATACCGTTATGGCTTTCGACCACAGAATCGAATGACTCCCGCCGCATCCGCTGGTTTTCCATATGGGATGAGATCCGGTACCCGCTCTGGATCGATGTTGCAATATCGTCAATCTTGCTGACTATCTGATCGACAATTGCATCAAGGTGTTCGGTAGCATGGGTGATGGCGAACAGGTGGAAATCATCCGTGTAGATCCACTGGATCTCGGTTGTGTTGGCTTTTTTATAGATCCGTTCGATGATCTCCCAGGTCCCTTTTTTCAGGGTAATCCCGAGAAGTGAAAAATTGGGATTCTGTTTTGCCAGAACCGGGTATATGTGAAGGTCATCGATCAGGGAAGAGTTGCTGTCGCGGTACTCGATAATAACCAGTTCAAAAAAGCGGGTCCTGGGGTGGGGGGGTTTTAAGACAACGCTGTCAAAGACTTTCCACTTATATTCCATTATCTGCTGGACTTCGATCTCTTCCCCGACATCGATCAGGTAGGAATGACTGATATGGTTTTTATCAACCTTCTGGTACTGATGATAGATGATCTCAGTCATTCGGGGACCCCGGAGGACGCGGACTGGCACTCATGATATAGTAACTGGAATAATGTAAGGTGCGTATGTCTCTACCTATCCTGATTTATCTTTTTATTCGTACTTATATGAGTGCTTTGGTTGATAGCATGCAGAATTCTCTTAAAAAGACCTGAAAAAGCATTATGGTGCAATTACCGGAATACGGGCACGGCTGTCAGATTTTAGCCTTATCCCGAAGATGCGTGCCTGAAAAGACCGACGGGTATATATTAGAGAATAAGGCACAATATGAACCATCATGACCCGGGGAGAGAATCCATGGGATGAGGATTACCAGCGCCGGGGCCGGCTCTGGGGTGGCAGCGCTGCTTTCCTTCCTTGTCTTCTTCCATCATCGCGGATTCTCGAACTTGGTTGCGGGAACGGAAAAACCGTTTCATCTCTTGTCCAGGCCGGATGCTCTGTAACCGCTATTGACTCATCCTTTCATGCTGCATTGCTCTGCCGGGATAATTGCCCGGATCCGGATCGGGCCGGGATCCTTATCGCTGACAGCCGGGCAACTCCCTTCCGGAACGAATCGTTTGATGTCGTCATTGCCTCTCATATTACCGGGCATATTTCCCATGCCCACCGCGCTCTGTTTGCCGGGGAGATCCAGCGGCTCCTCCGCCCCGGAGGTACGATGTATTTTCGTGATTTTTCTACCGGTGATTTCCGGAATGGCCGGGGCATTGAGACCGAGACGGGTACATTTGCCCGAAAGAATGGTATTGCAACGCACTATTTTACGGAAAATGAAGTACAAACCCTCTTTTACGGACTTGCAATACAATCTATAGAACAACACCGGTGGGAAATGCGAATCCGGGGAACGGTTTTCCCGCGTGCTGAAATTGTGGCGGAATTTAAAAAATCACTTTGATCCGTTTGTCATCGCCACAAACCCTTTGTTATCGTACGATCAACCTTGACCAGAAGCATATCGTATGAAAAGAACAATCCTCCTGCTCTCAGTATCCGTCTGCCTGTTCCTTATTATCCTGCCTGATGTCAGTGCAGCCTGCCTGCCCGTCCAGACTGCGACACCCACAACCGCCCCCCCGGGCCCGGATGGGACGATCTATGTTGAATCATCACCGGCCTGGGCGGTTGTCTATATCAATGGTGACAATAAAGGTCATGCTCCGGTCACGATCACCGGACTCTGGCCCGGGAGCTATTCCATTTCTGTCGAGATGCCCGGGTACCAGGATTTTACTACTACCACATCCATTTCAGGAGCTACCCGATCCGCAGTTTATTGCACGCTGATGCCTGATGTTACCGGCAACGGGTTGTTTGTCGTGTCAACTCCGTTAAAAGCCCATGTTTATCTTGATGGCGCCCTCAAGGGACTGACCCCGTTAATGCTGAGCGCTACTCCCGGAACCCATACTATTCAGCTCAAACTTTCAGGGTATTCAGAATGGAAATCAACGGTCGAGGCTCCTGTTGGCGGCACAAAAACCGTTTCAGCCATCCTGGAAGAGACCGACGTCAATTTAATTCGCGGAATCAATATTTCCACAAACCCGAAAGGTGCCAGGGTGATACTTGACGGTGTTGCGAAGGGAGTTTCACCCGTAACCCTGAATGATATTGCTGCCGGCATTCACGTCCTGGAGATTGAAAATCCCGGGTATGTATCGTGGAAATCGACGGTTGATGTTCCGGAAGCTGAAATTAAAGATATTTCAGTTAACCTGGTACCAAATCCTGAAAGGATGCCCGGGTGGATTGTCGTATCCTCAAAACCAGAGAATGCTTCTGTAACTGTTGATGGAGACTACGCTGGCCGGACCCCGGCTAACAGTACCCTGAATCTGGATACTATCACGCCCGGCGAATATACGATCGTCCTGTCACTTCCCGGTTACCGGCCGTATTCCACGAAGGTTACGGTATCGCCAAACCTGGTCACCCTGGTAAATACAACTCTTATACCCGTTTCCGGTCCTGGNGCAAAAGGCGCGTTATCGGTAACATCAGAGCCCGCTGGTGCAACAATATTTGTCGATAATAAATCCATGGGTATCTCCCCCCTCACGGTTAATGATATCTCTGTCGGAAACCATGTTGTTGCTGCCCGGATGGATGGTTATGATGATTATTCAACCAGTATCCTTGTTTCCGCTGGAGCCACCCGTACCGTTTCAGCAACCCTCCTGAAGGTTACCCCGACGTTACATTCTCCGGTTTTCCCGCTGCTGGCACTCGTTGCCCTGGGAATCTTTGGTCTTTTCATCCTGGGGAAAAAACGATAAATCTTCTTTCATGAACAGCCGTTCCGCATGACCGGAATTTTTGCCTGGCATGCCATGGATACACCAGCAAATATCGACAGAATAATAAGAATCTCCAGCCATTTCTCTCCCGAACATTTTTTATCAGGATGCGTTCAATCATCCTCCGGATGAATATACGTATGAAACGATCAGGTTTTCTGTTCTGTATAGCGATCTGTCTGTTCATTGTACTTCTGCCGGTTGCCAGTGCGATTGGCGGGGGTGAAGGATGGATCCAGATCCAGTCTAATGTCGACGGGGCATCGGTCAGTTTTAATGGTGAGCATAAAGGAATCATCAGCGGCGGGTCTCTCACGGTCCCGGTGTACACGACCGGGACACCCTATACCTCATTCAGTGTCACAAAATCCGGGTATATGTCATATGATGGCGGGCTTTCGATGCCCGCTGAAGGTCAGACCAGCACCTATTATGCCACGTTAAATCCTATCGAGACACCGACCATCTCTCCGCCCGTGCGATACGGTTCTATCTCCGTGGAGTCATCACCCTCCGGTGCGGAGATTTATTTTGACGGGAATTACCGCGGCCGTACCCCTCTCACGATATCGGATGTCTGGCCCGGTGCATATACGATCGCGGCTGAGATGAACGGATACCGGACCTATACAACAACAACCGCGGTCTCGAGCGATGAACGTTCGTCGGTCTATTGCGCCCTGACACCGGAAAATACAGCCGGTGCACTGTATGTCATCTCATCACCTGCTGATGCGATTGTCACTCTTGACGGGCTCTACAAGGGAAAAACGCCGATAACCCTGAATAACCTTGCAGCCGAAACCCATATTATCCAGCTCGACCTGCCCGGGTATTACGACTGGAAATCATCTGTTGATGTCCCGGCGGGCGGAACCAAAACCATCTCGGCGACAATGAACCCGATGCCTGTCAGTTCAACCGGATGGATCTACGTCTCTTCAAGCCCGGGCGGTGCCTCGGTCACGCTTGACGGGAATTCCGTTGGCCAGACCCCGGTAAGCGGTTCACTGAAACTGAACAACATTGCTGTCGGAGAACATACCGTAATGCTGGCTCGTTCCGGTTATAAATCACAGTCCTCGCGGACAAGCGTATCGTCCAATACCGTTTCAGAAGTGAGTGCGGTACTCGTGCCCGAGGGTACATCTCCCGGAAAAGGATCTATGTCGATCTCTTCGAATCCGTCCGGTGTGAATATATTCTTGGACAACAATTTCATCGGGGTATCGCCGCTCACCGCCAACGATATTGCCGCAGGCAATCACCTGGTCACGTTCAGGATGGATGGTTACCAGGATTATTCAACTGACGCCCTTGTCAATGCAGGAGCAACCAGTTCTGTATCAGCGGCGCTCCTGCCGGTCACACCAACGCCGAAATCGTCAGTACAGCCATTGACTGCACTGGCGGCTCTGGGAATTCTGGGTCTTATTATCCTGCGGAAACCAGAATAACTTTTTTCTATCTTACCGTTTCCCGGAACTGTATATTTCCGGCAACCCTGCTATTTTATCAAAAGGCTTGTTTGAAATCTGAATAAAAACCTGATTTGTTTTCTGTTGGAAATCTTTCTCGTTTGATACGATACCATCCATTTGCGACAGTCCGTTTAAGGCTGCAGGTAATACGCCACTATCGCAATCGGGAACTGCCCCCGTGGCGGGGGTAAACCCCCCGGGGAGCGCCGGAATGTTCTGAATGTTCATTCCTGAAAATCAAATCATTTAAGGCAGAATGATGGGGGTTGAGACCCCCATACCCCCAAATACGATATTAGCCACCCCGACCGGGTACCGCAGCAGCGGATCAGGGCGATTGAAAAATTATCTTCTGATGTTCATGACCCGGGTGTGAACCTGATCGGTTTATGTTTGGTTCTCCAGAGCATTTTTTTTAAGTCTCCTCTCCCATCTCCAGCCGGGAGTGCACCGGATGATTGAAAAAAGATGGGAAAAAAAGATGAACTGTTTTACTCAGGCTTATCCCGGGTATCGTTATTTTCCGGTTCTTTGTTGGTAATATCTTTGAGCATTGTTACTCTGACAACGGTATTACTGACTTTTGGTTTACGGGCCGTTGGAGCGTGGGCTGTAGTTTTCCTGACTTTCGGTTCATGGGCATCTGTCTCGCTGACAACCGTATTACTGCCGTCAGGATCCGGGGCGGGTGTATCGCTGATTGCAGGCTGACTGACTTCCGGTTCAGGTGCAGCGGTATCGTTGATCACGGTATTGCGGGTTCCAGGTCCCGGATCGGGGGTATCGCTGACTACCGGATTACCGGCATCAGGTTTCCGGGCTGTTGCAGTAGTTACGGCCGTTTTCCCGGCTTCGGGTTCGCGGATGATAATATCTTTAACTACCACGTCTTTACGAACCGGAACATGGCTTTTGGTCTCGCCCGTTTTCGGGGTTTTCCCCATGCCCCATCCATTCTTCTTTTTTTCAGACCAGTAGTAATACCCGCCAATGGCAATTACCATTAGGCCAATCATTACAACCAGCACCGGAACCCAGGGGAACGAAGAGGTATTTTCCGTTGTCGCAGACTCCCCATAGGAAAGCGCTACGATAACATTTGTGGTTTTTCCTGAAATTACCACTACTTCTTTTTTAACGGGTGAGAATCCGTCTTTTGAAAATTCCATGGAATGGGGACCGGCAGCAATCTCCGGAAAGAGGGCGGGGGCTTCACCAAGATACACGGAATCCAGGTACACCTTCACGGCTGAAGGTGTTGAGGTAACATAGACGGAACCCTTACCGGAGGTTGTTGGAGTAACGGCTGGTGTTGCGGCAGTACCAGTTGAAGCCTGTGCCTGTGCATCCGCCAGTGCTCGTGCTTCTGCTTCAGCCTGCAACCGGGCAATCTTTACCGGATCTTCAATAATATGGGAAACTGCAGGGAGGACATCGACATTGGAATATTCTTTCTTATACGAATCCGGGAAGGTCAGGGTAATCTTTTCCGGTGAAAAATCTGCAGATACCACACTGCTGAGCCCGGAATTCTCCAGAGCGATCTCGGCTTTTTTAAAGTCCATGGTAGCCGTGAGATAATTGGTCCCTGTCGGCACATCGGAAATATCGGCAAATTTTTTCATCTGGAGGACGGCTTTTGACTTGTCCATGGATTTGAGGACCGGCGGGTCTGAACTCGTTGCGAGCCCCCCGATGAGTTTTTCCTCAAGAACAGACTGGGGGATGGCATTCTCGACAAAACCCTGGAGCGTGAAACTGAACGTTGCTATTGCGTCGCCGTTTTCATCAATGATTATATCAAGTGAGTTTGCTGTAAATGCATGCGCCGGAATGACGGTAAAAAAACTGAAGCAGGCAAGGATCAGATAGCAGAGGAATATTTTATTGGTGTTCGACATGGATGGTTTCCTACCGGATCTGTGTTCTGGTATTCTAGTACTCAGCACTCATAAACGATAATCATTTCAGTAGGTCAAGTCAGACCGCACGGTGAATATCCCGGATCCACCGGTGTTATGGTAACGTTCTCATGCGACTCTAAATTAATATAGAAACCGAGCGCATAATTTTTCAGCACATATGATTGATTCCCTTCTCACCATTTTTCTTCATCTTGACCAGAATATGGCCACGGTCGTTTCGGAATACGGGTTCTGGACGTACTTTCTCCTGTTCTTTGTAATCTTCTTTGAAACGGGGTTTGTGATCTTCCCGTTCCTGCCCGGGGATTCCCTTCTCTTTGTCGGGGGTGCTGCGGCGGCAAGCGGGATTCTTGATATCCGGTTTCTCCTTATCGCGATCATTCTCGGGGCAGTTATCGGCGATACGGTCAATTACTGGATTGGGAATTATGTCGGCCTCCACGTCTTCCTTGAAAAGTTCCCGACACTTGTCAAGAAAGAGTATATTGATCGCACCTACGGTTTCTATGAAAAATATGGCGGGGCAACGATTTTCATTGCCCGCTTTGTCCCGTTCGTTCGTACATTCGCACCATTCCTTGCCGGTGTCGGCTCCATGCACTACCGGCGTTTCCTCCTCTACAATGCTCTCGGCGGTATCTGCTGGACACTTGCGCTTGTCATTGGCGGGTATTATTTTGGCACCCTGACCGTAGTCCAGGAAAATATGGGCCTTCT
>JGI20214J51650_10002242_pt1 | contig 12193 bp, 13 predicted proteins | sample WetSurMetagenome_FD_51650 | JGI IMG/M metagenome (IMG submission 51650)
AACACGAAGGCCCCTAAGACAGGCTCGTCGGAAAAGATATCGAGCAGTTCCCAGAGGTAATCCGCCTGGACCGATTCGTCCCGGACGAAATTCCCCTTCAATTCGGGCCGGTCCCGGTCCCAGTGCACGATCATCCACCCGGTCGGCCCCTTGTCCTCAGCTCCCCGGTAGCAGCAGCACCCGAATTCCAGAACCGCTACCGGCTTGCCATACCGGAAATACCGCTTCAGCTGGTCCCGGTATACGGACCGGTTGTACGATGAACGGTAGTGATCGATTCCCACGATATCGAAAAGACCCCATTCCACGTTCTCCCAGGTACCGGATGCATACGTGACTTCACCTCCGAACAGCTTCCGGATCTCCGGCAGCATTTTTTTGAAAAACGCGTTCAGGTTTTTGTTATATCTCCGAGGGATCCCGGCGGCGTTCATGAGGATCGAGAGTGGTCCGAACGTCCGTCGCAGCCGGGTGTCTGTCGTGTTTCCGCGGATAAAGCCCTGCGAGAAGAGACTCAACTCGCATCCCGCTACGTAGATGACTTTTTCGTACTTTACCCGCAGCTTTTCGGCTGCCCGTGCTCCCTGGAGAATATAGTCTTCCGTNTCNTTCCGGGAAGCATTGATGTTGGACGGGGAGAAGAGGACCGTNAGATCGTGTGNTAACGCACATTCGGACGCCACGACCAGCCGGGNGATATCGTAGCCGGATATCCGGATTGCATTACAGTGCAGTTCGGAACGGATAATCCCAATCTCCTGCTCGATGACTGCCAGGTCGAACTCTTCCCGGGATGATCTTCCCTTCCGGTAATTGTTCCCGACATCGTAGTTTATACCCCGGTACTTCATTGACTTCTCCTTAAAAATCGGTCATGTAAATACTTTCCGCATTTCCCATGCTCGGATAATCTCTTCTATCATCCTCTCCCGGTTCATAAAATAACCGGCGTTTTTTCAGTGCCCTTAGTTCCGGAGAGGCACGACGGGTCCGCGCAACAAGTTCCATGAAAATATAGTGTAAGAGGCAGTCGCTTGTAGCCGCTGGCGCCGGAACCACGTGACAAGTCAGAGGCGTCATCCTACCTACAGAAAACTCCTGAAAACAGTGAGGTGATGTGAAGCGAGCCGGAGCATCAGCGAGGACGAGTGAACATGACCGACCGATCTTCATCTCGCTCGATCATCTGAGGGAGGATCGCCGCCCCGCTCCGCACGCTTCGTGCACCTTCGGCGCACTCGCGCCTGCTCCGCGGTTCTCTCGTGAAATGGATCTTCAGGTTGGATTCAGGATTTGATGTAGCTGAGATATCGCAGTTATCGTTTTGTAACCCTTATCGGTGATGATATAATCACCCCTCTCATGGCGCTGGAGTATCAGGCCTGACTCGGTCAGTTTTTTGATATGAAACAGAAGGTTTCCACCCTTAAGCCCGGTCATCTGGGAGATATCAGAAAACGTCCGGGTCTGGATCATGAGGGATTTCATGATCTGGAAACGCTGGACATTTGCCACGGGTTCGAGAATATCCTTCACCACGGATTCGTCAGCAATTTCTATTGGTCCGTCTCCCTTGTCACTGGCATTTTTGTAAATCTCCAATGACTGCATCAGGTCCACCTGTTTTTCAAAGAGCCGTTGAACTTCGGTAAAACAAGTAGTGCACCGGTCGTGGGGCCCTTTCTTCCGCATGACCTTCATCTGTTCGCGGTAAGACTGGATAATCTCGTCCGAGACTTGTCCGTTCTTGATATGCTGTGAAGTATTCCGTAAAAAATCCATGAACCCCTCGTAACATTTCTCCTGCATTTTGCAATCGCCAACCATGTGAGCAGAGAGATCTGTTTTTGCATTCTCGACCAAGTGATCAGTGAACAGGACGGCGTAATTCTTCTTCAGGTCCCCAAGTACGCCATCGATATGTTGCTGGTTTGCCCTCTCGATGAACCGCTTCAGATCGGTCCTGAGCCCGGTTATCTCAGTTTTGAGATCGCGGATCTCCGTTAATGTTCCCAGTGCCGCTCCCATATTTCTCCGTTCCTTCTATCATTATATATCCTCATTACCTTGCGAGTCATTTTTCTGTATCAACTGGTTTTGTATATTTTAATGACGCTCAAGTATATATTTGTAACAACCGAATCATTGTATTATGGCGAAATTAACCGCAGAAATGAAAGACGCGTTTAGCAAAATGAAGATCTTCCCGGTCGCAACCGCGTCAAAGGATGGTACGCCAAATGTGGTTCCCATCGGGGTTGTCGAACTCGTCAGCGACGATACCATCTGGATCACGGACAATTTCATGAACAAGTCGTTGGAAAATCTTGTGGCAAACCCAAAGATTGCCCTCTACATTTGGGGCCCGGAGATCAAGGGTTGCTTCCAGATCAAGGGCCATGTGACTGTTAAGAGCAGTGGCGCGGATTTCGACAAGATGAAAGAAACAATCAATAAGAAGAATCCTGCCCTACCTGCACGTTCCCTTATAATCGTGAAGATCACTGAGGTCTTCGAATGCCAGCCGGGCCCAAAAGCCGGCAGCAAAATTCTTTAATTTTTCCACGGTTTAACGTCCATTTAACTGATGTACCTGGCTGGATCTCGATCGACGTTTATTTCTTCTTCGATGGTTCATCATCAGAATCCTATGTGCAGAAATTAATATGTTGTCAGATTTGCCTGCTTGATGGCTGAACAACTCCGTAGATACAGCCCTTTTCCTGCTACCTGCGCTCCCCCCCCTCGGCTTGGTGGGGAGGGGTGCGGGTGGGGCGGTCCGGAAGATTGAAAAAACCGCGCGATGGGCCCGGATTCGGTTAAAGATTCTAACTATTTGTCGGGAATCTGGTCGGGGGTATTTTTTCCCTATCGTATCTCTTTTATACCATCATGAAGAAGAACAGTGAACAATGAAGACCATCAGTTTGCGATTCCGTATCTACATCNCTCTCCTTGCAACCGTCCTTCTGGTCGGGATAATCGGTCTGACAGTGTTCGAACATTTATCCCCGCTCGATGCATTTTACTTTGTTGTGGTGACCATATCGACGGTGGGTTATGGAGATCTGAGCCCACACACTCAGTACGGTAAGATCCTCGCTATTGTGATCATTCTCATCGGTGTCGGCTGCTTTGTAGGTCTTGTGGCAAATTCAATAGAATACCTGATTTTTACTCGGGAACGCAAACAGCGGCTCGAGAAACTGAACATGATTATCGGTGTCTTTTATTCTCAGATAGGCACGAATCTGCTTAAGAAGTTCAGCGGGATCGACCCGGAGATCCAGGATATCCGCTCTGCACTGATTGTCTCAAACAACTGGTCTCCCGCTGACTTCACAGACGCATTTGTCAAACTTAAGCGCCATAATTACCAACTTGACAGTCACAAAATCTCTCTGGTTGAACTGCATGAGTTCCTGCGGCAGCACCAGAGTTTGATGCTGGCTCTCCTCGAAAATCCCCAGATCTTCGAGCACGACAGGTTTACCGATCTGCTCCATGCAGTTTTTCATCTTGGTGAAGAATTGAACGCCCGCGAGCGTCTTTTCGATCTTCCGGCCACGGACTATAATCATCTGTCCGGAGATCTGGCCCGGGTATACAGCCAGCTTGTGATCGAATGGGTCGAGTATATGCAGCATCTCAAGAAGAAATATCCCTACCTCTTCTCATTGTCAATGAGAATGAATCCTTTCGATACAAATGCTTCAGCAATTGTAAGAGAATGACACGTCGGCATGCTTAAAAAAAGGTCATTCTCTTTTCAGAAGTTGCATACTATGTGTTTTCCCATAAAAAAAAGTTAATTCAGTACCGTAAGGACATTTTCGCAGATCCGGGATGTTGTGTGCTGCTGGTATGGTTCAACCCGNNGAGCGGAAGGTTCACCGNGCAACATCCTGCGCATCTTCGCCTTCCCCGATTGCTGGAAATTTTCCGCCAGTATAGTTACCACATTCTCCTGGTCTGCCATTCGCAGNGGACTCGTCGCAATATTGAATGCTGCGTTTACNTCCGCATGCCCCGCGAAGCCGCAGTTCGGGCATTCAAAATGTTTCGAGTGTCTCCTGCCAAACTCCCCGCACCGGCAACACCGCTTTGATGTGTATGCCGGGTTTACATAGATGACAGGAATACCTTTGTTGTGTGCCCGTCTCTCCACCATTTTCTGGAGGGTGAAAAATGATCCATTCCCGACAGAGAATTCATACGGGGAACGTGGCGATTCATGGAACGAGTATCCGGCAGAAAAGAGCTGTTCAAACTTGATACCCGAATCGAGCGAATCGGCAAAGGATACGATCTGCCGTGCGATGGTGGCAAGGGCTGTTTTGAATTGTTTTCGATCTTTTGATTTATTTTTTTTTATTTTCCAGAGTTTATCTTCTTTCAAGAGTTTTGTGCAGTTTTTGACCGCATGATGGTGAACATTATGCATGTTTTTTCCCAGTTTGACAATTTTTCCGCTTTTTGGATCAGCAGCAACTGCCACATGACCGGTTGTGTTGAGGTCGACGCCGATCCAGTGGATTTCATTGAGAATGGCGATATGAACTCCAATCACCTCTCTATCTGGAAGTCTGACTGCGATACACCACAAAGCAATCCTTTCTTAAAAATCCTTCTTTCGGCAAATCCTCCTGTATTTATTGAATAATACTCTCTGAAAAGAAAATAAATTTTTTGGTCGGTAAACCCCCACAGAATATTGATATCCCGGGGAGTTCCCGTTCCAGACATCGTGAATACTCTAGACTATTACAATATAGGCAATAACCGACAGCAGAAATGCCAGGAGCAGCATTGCAAGGGAAAGGGGTGCAACAAAAACCAGCATCGCGTTTACGGTGCTTGCGAGTTCGGAGATCCGGTTGGAACCAAAAACAACAACGTGTTCACAATATGCAGTGCTGGCGGAGACTTCAGATGGTTCAAGATTATCGATCGCTGCCTGAACGGTCTGCATTACGAACGGGAGGAATTCAGAAACCGCAACCTGCATTCCCACCGGGTTTTTACCGGTGATAGTGTTTACCACGTGTGAGTCCGTAGTCATTACTTCCGCTTGATCAACAATTGTAAGGATGTGTTCAAGCAGCACTTCGCGAACTCCCTGCGCCATATTGTTGCCGTCAATCAGGACATACGCAGTGCGTTGCCCGTCAACCTCAGTAACCATCGCCTGAACTCCCAGATCCCCGAACCCCTGCTTTCTGCTGTAGGGGAGCACAAGATGAGAAACTCCCGTCCTGAATGGATGCATTGGCGTTGTCCGGCATCGTTCCATTGCATCCAGGGATCCCTGCTGGTATTCGGTTGCCGTCAGGGTCGCAAGAAGCACCGGTGAAGAAAGATCGGTCATGCAGTTATGTGCATCTACAACTGCCACATGGGGGAACCAGCGGTGACCCTCTGCCATGATAGTCATACCGATTGAAAAATCTACATCTTCGGTTCGTTGCGGCGAACGGGTCGTGACGAGAAGAACAGAATCGCCGAACCTCTGGAAGAGAACCTGTACGGAACCCTGAGTGAGGCGCTCTGACTTTCCGGCAACCCCGGAATAGGTAATATCTTTCCGCGATTTTTGTAATGCATCGATCACTTTGTCAATCTCTGTTTCCGACACGAGATTGAAGTCGTGTGTAGCGCACCCATGCACGACAAGGGTTTCATCTGCAAAATTATCGTGCAGAACTTTGGGAAGGTTACCCCCGCCGATCTCACCGAGAGGACCGGGATGGAGATTGGGCACCGTGAACAGAATCGGATCTTTATTCTCCCTGCGAAAAAAGAAGCTGACCTGGGGAACAAATATCTCCTCTCCTATTTCCCGGAAGAAATCTTCCATGCGTTTGGAACCATCGGTCATGTGAGCGATGAACGCATTGATGAAGGCAAGCCCGCGAATTTTGAATGCACGATCGAGGGGGCGTTCAAGCATCCAGATAAGAATTACAAATCCAAGACCGAATACGACGTGAAATACCAGTGCATAAATACCGAAGGTTGGTGTGAAGAGGAGCATACCGGAGAGAATACCGACACCGCTCTGGGTGAACGCCGGAATGAGCATCCGGGGAACCCGGTAATCAGCAATCGCAACGAGCACCAGCAGACGGAGCCCATAGATAAAACCCAGGGAAATTGCATAGAACAGCGGAATATACGTGGCCGAGAACAGGAGTGCAATAAACGTGATGATAACGCCTAAAACCGTACAGGTAAGTGCGAGAAGTGCTGACCGGTTCCAGGTCATCGTTTTCCCGTCGTACTCAATGAAAGGTTTTGTCAGTACGAATGCGACAATGGCAGGGATAGTGAACGCAAGTGTGCCGGAGAATGGTAACGCTGAAAATGGCAGGATTATCCAGGCTTTGACACCCACACCGTCGATCAGAATGCCAAGAATGATGATAAGGAACAGTGAACGTTTCCAGGAAGGGGCAGTGAAGATAAACCGGGCAAGCTGACTGAGTTTTACATCACTTTCCTGGGTCGTCATGCAAAACCTCCAAGGATCATCTCATGGTGGCCAGGTGACGACTGGATTTCACGGGACGTATACGTGATAGGACGCGAATAAAACGGTGCGTTGAGCGTAAGTGTCTCGTATTCCCCGCCTTCTCCTGCAAGATTGATATGGTGGGCGGCAGCAACCCGTTTGAGCTTGTCGATCAGGGCATCATTCACGTGTGCACCCAGAAACCCCTCATCCAGCCCGTCAGCTGCGGTGACAATAATTATTACATCCATTCGTCGGGCGACTTCCTGCAGGAGCATTTCTGTATCCATATGCCAGAGCGGGGTGAAGAGCGAGATCCCGAGCCTGTCGGTGATTGCCCTCACCCGCTTGGCCTGGTAGACCGACGCAACAGCTCCCGCAATCACTCCATCTATCTCAAGGGAGGCAAGTCCTGACTCAAGATCGGCCAGTTCCTCTTCCTTGCGCCCGTGGGTAGGAATCTCGACATAGGTAATACCGGATACGTTTGCAATGGCGGCTACTGCATCGAGATTTGCGGAATGGAACATATACGAGTCCCGGTTTTCCGGGCGGATGGTGACCAGAAATTCCACATCTTTCCCGCTGTCGATTGCTTTCTGAACGGAGAGGATAGAGTCTTTTCCCCCCGAAGTCAGCGCTGCCCATCCCATGATCAGCCATTCCTGGTGACCGGTAACCCGGGTTCTCCGAAATACTGCCGGTACCTCAGCAGCATCGTATTCCAGTCAGGCAGATGGGTCTGACATCCGACATGTTCCACGACAAACGAGGCGGTGACCGTGCCGATCCTGCAACACGTAACAGGGGGATACCCCTTGACATACGCAGAAAGAAACCCGGCACGATACGAATCCCCGGCCCCGGTTGGATCAGCAAGTGTGACCGGAACTACCGGGATAAAGTACTCTTTGTTGTCTGAATAGAGCGTACTACCGTCACCACTCATGGTAACTATTGCAGTTCCGACCTGCCTGATAATCGCATCCCTGGTTACTCCCAGCGTCGTGCACATCTGCCGGACCTCATGCTGGTTGGCAAAAAGAATATCTGTATTGGCAAGGATTGTTTCGAGCTGCTCTCTGGTGTACCAGAATACGTCCTGCCCCGGATCAAACGAGGTGAACTCACTTCTTTCTGCAACCCGGCAATTGAATTCAGGGTCTGCAGTCGCCATGTGCACAAATGGCAGGGAGGGAGCTTCTGCGCTGGCAAATGCTTTGGATGCCCCCCATTCAAAAAATGTCATCTGGTCCCCGGTGTCGTCCGTGAACATGAACGCGGTCGGTGTGTGAGCGTCGGGCACAACAAAGAACTGCTGGTGTATCCCGATCCTGTTCATCCAGAGATCATACTCGCTGCCGGGGAAATCATCTCCTGTGCAGGAAATGAGCGTTACCGGTTCTCCCAATATGGCTATTCCTGCTGCGATATTCGCTGCTCCCCCGCCGAAATAGATCTGACGGTCAGTGATATGTGTCGAGCAGTTCTTCTCCGGCAGGTGAGGCACCCGGGAGATGTGGTCGATGGCAGTATGCCCGACAACGGAGATCATATGACCTGCACATCCAGCAGTTTCAGTGGCACGTCCCGTAACGCCTTTCCGATCACTGATTTTGCAATACGCTCCGCATGTTCGGGAGATTCGGCACGGAATACTTTCATCTCAAGAACGAGCCCGACAAGGGCGGTGTCGGCTACGACAACCGCACTTGAAAGCTCCTCTTCGCAATAGGGGCAGGTAAGAAAACCCGCCTCAACTTCCACGTATTTTGCCCCCGGGTTGAGCCGCTTTCCCGCTTCGCTGATCGCAATCCCAATCGCATCATCCAGCGATTTGACGTCCCGGAGGATCCACGCCGATTCAAGGGTCACGAGGTAGTCAGGCATTTTGGGTTTCCCTACCAGGTATCATGGTGCACGTGCCCTCCCGTTTCCATCCGCCCGGTGAGCACTGACGGGGGATCTCCTCTTCCGATTGCAAGCAGTGCAATAGGCCTGATATGCTGAGGCAGGGTGAGGATATCGCGAACCTCATCATCGTTAAAAGCCCCTGTCCAGCACGAATGCAGTTTTTTTGCATGGGCTGCAAGCATCATGTAGGTGCAGGCAATGGTTGCGTCTTCCAGACCATAGAGGATCCCCCGCTCCCCATAGCGTGACATCGAACGGACATAGTTGGCGCACACCACAAAGACTGCGCCTGCCTCTTCAATGTGTACCTGATCGAATGCTGCCTCGGCGAGGGCAGCTTTACCCTCTTCACTGGTAACAACAATCACATCCCATGATTCAAGATTGCCTGCGCTCGGTGCAGCACTTGCACACGAGAGGATATACCCTGTCTCCTCCTCAGTCAGCNGGTCAGGGCGGTACCGTCGTACTGAAGATCGGCTTTTGAGAAAATCCAGAAAATCAGAGGATTCCATGGTGTTCAAGTACCTGCCATGCTTCCTGCGCCGGGGTTGTGGCGGCACTGATGGCAATGGCTATCTTTTCTGACGCCTGCTCAGGCTGGTTACTTTCCAGNAGTGAGATCGCGANGTTGAGGGCATCGACCGCCTTCTTGAATTCTGACTGCCCGGTGCTGTGGACTGCAAACTGGAGTTCATTGCGTACAGATTCCATNAGCATGAGGAGCATCCTTCGCCCACCCGCCCGCTCATTGTCCGTAAACCCCGTTAATGCAAGGCATAACTGGGAAGTTATGATAAGTTCAGATTTTGCCCGTTCACCGAACTGGTAACTCTTCACCGCTGTTCCAAGATCCATAGTATCCATAGATATTGTGAATAAAAGATAATTAGCATTGGGAATTTGAGAATCGGCAATTGCTCATTACCATGGTAAAAAAAACAGTGGGTGGGATATGACCCTTATACTATTTTTGGGAAATGACAATACTTTATTGTGTAAAATTACCGTGAGGCTTTTGCCTTTGCACCCAGAGCAGAGACCTTTGCCCTGCGCATGCGCCTGCGGATAAGCGGACTTGCCGTGGATTCGTTCAGACCGGACCCACCGGAACGGTCTCCTCCACGTCTTCCTCCTCCGCGCTTGCCGCCACGTGGCCCGCCACGTCCCTGTGCCGCTTCATCCATTGCATTCACTTTCTTGATGTTAACACCGGCTTTGAACCGCTGGTTCGGACCTGGTGTTTTGAGCTCGCCTTCACTCTTTGGAACAAGGCGGATCTGTCCTTTCACGCCTTTTATCTGTGCCCATACGGTTGTGCCTGTTTTACCCATAATTAAACTCCTTATCTAATTCTGCTGCCCCACTCATAAATGTTCGCGCAGGTATGCATGAAAGCGCGTCAGGGAAAAAAATTATGATTTTTTTGCCGCAAGGATTGCAGCAATCTCTTTTTTGAGGATTTCACTCACCATTTTCCCGTCAACAGATCCCCGTACTTCGCTCATCACAATCCCCATGAGCGGACCAAGTGCGGCGTGTCCTTTCTGTCGTATGAAATCTGACCGGTCTGCCACAATCCCGTGTACAATCGTTTCCAGATCCTGGCGGGAAATGACCGGGGCCTGGTTCCTCATGACTTCGTCAAAGGGAGAACCGGATGCCAGACCCCGTAACAATTCCGGTAGAGCTTCTTTAGCAGCCTTGTTGTTTTCGACAGCGTGCCATACCGCAAGAAACTCTTCATCAGATATTCTCCCTATGTCAACACCCTCCCTCCTGAGTTCCGTGCATGTCGAAAGGATGGTAAAAACAGCAAGTCTGGGTTTTATCCCTTCTGCTACCGCCCTTTCGACCAGGGGAAGTTTGTCTGATAATGCAAGCTGCGCTGCATAATTCGGTTCAATCTCATATGCCAATGCCAGACGTTTTGTTTTTGCGGTGACCAGCTCGGGAACTTTCACCTCATTCCAGCGTTCATCATCAACGATCACCGGCAGCACATCCGTTTCCGGATACATCCGTGCGGCTCCGGGCAATGGTCGCATGTATGCTGAGCTGCCGGTTTCGAGCATTTTTCGTGTCTCTTCCGGAACAGGTTTATCGGACAGTGCCGCGTGTGCACGGAGGATGACCTGGTTCATGGCGCAGGCAGCCTGGGAATCACTTGCTGCTGCAACAATCACCACGCAGTCCTGGTCACCGGCGTTCATTCGCGCCCGCAACCGGCCGACCTCTTCTGCCGTGATCCCATACGCCGGAAGTTCATCTGTGTGAAAAATCCCCCCGACCCCGCATTTTTTTGCATAGTCGGACATTTCGCTGCCGAGACGACGGTCCGGTTGGATCTCGCGACCTGCCAGGCCGGCAAAACCTGTAAGACTGACGGCATAGACGCGTTTCGCTTTTTTCAGGACGGTGGATTTAGTTTCTTTGAAGAGGTCAGTTACATTCTGTGCAGTATCATTGACCGATGCATTTTTCTTCCGGAGTTCGTCCCGGATGGAGAGGAGCTGGTGCTGCCGCTGTATTTCACGCCGGACTACCTCAGCGATCAGGCCAAGTTCCTGGACCCCCTTTATCTCTACCCGTGCACCGCCACGGATTGATATATTGACATCCTGTCGGATCGTTCCAATCCCGCGTTTTACCTTTCCCGTAGAGCGTAATACCATTCCAATATACTCGGCTACCTCCTGCACGTCCTCAGGTGTATGCAGACAGGGTGCGGTGGTGATCTCAATGAGCGGGATGCCGAGGCGATCGAGAGAGAAAATATCATCTTTGACCCGCTGGGCCGCCTCTTCTTCAAGGCAGATAGTTTCGATCCCTCCTCCTCCGGGAAGTGTCCCGTTCAGAGCAACAAGCGCCGTTCGCTGGAAACCGCTGGTGTTCGATCCATCGATCACGAGTTTGCGCATCGTATGCACCTGCCGGACTGGTGTCATGGCAAACATCTTTGCAATGGTCAGGCAGACAGAAAGTGCTTCGTCATTCAGCGGTGCCGGTGGCTCCTCATCATTCTCGACCAGGCAGGTAGTGTCATAGGTATAATACTGGAATTTCCGCTCACGCTTCATCTCTTCCTGGGCAGCCCGGTCGATCTCACCCATTTCGCTCTCCGTTACCCTGAGATAACGGAAAAATTCACCTGAATGCCCGCTGCTGTCGCAAAGGAGCGTCTGGCAATGGCAGAACAGTTTTTCCCGGGTATTCAGCTGCTGGTGGATCTCAATACCGGCTGTCAGGCCTGCATTCTTATAATCCATGAACACTCCTCCGGTGGCATTCACCCTTAAGATCGGTATGCATCAGGGTAGCCGCTGTGTCCGGATCCTTCTCATTGCCCAGCACCCACATCAGTTTGACGAGCGCTACTTCGGGAAGCATATCATTTCCTTCGATAACACCCGCCGCCAGCAGGTCACGCCCGGTATCATAGACCCGGTCACAGACTCTCCCCTGCAGACACTGGGTGGTCATGACCACCATGGTACCGCCTTTTATGAGTTTTTTCAGGGAGGGGATCAGCGTGGTACTGACGTGCCCGAGCCCGGTACCAGCAAGGACGAGACCTTTGTAGCCTTCAAAAGCCCTGAGCAGGTCGGATGACATCCCGGGATAGAACTGTACTACCCCGCAGCGTTCTTCCAGCTTGTCATGGAGCATGAGCTTATTTCTTCCCCGTCGCACCGCAGTACTTTCCAGGGTTACTTCNCGGGATGGGTAGGCAACGGANCCAACAGGGCCCATACCGATACTCCGGAA
>JGI20214J51650_10002243_pt1 | contig 12190 bp, 6 predicted proteins | sample WetSurMetagenome_FD_51650 | JGI IMG/M metagenome (IMG submission 51650)
TAATAGTTTACATTCTATTTTCAAAATAACATTCTTACCTTTGCGCGTTCCAGCCTTTATTCATGATAGTTGCAAAGGACATAACAAAATCTTTCGGCCCGTTGAAAGTGCTGAAAGGAATTTCCCTTTCGATCAGCAAAGGAGAAATAATTTCAATCGTCGGGGCATCGGGAGCAGGTAAATCAACCTTCCTCCATATCCTTGGAACCCTTGACAGACCTGATAGCGGGGAGATCGTCTTTGGCGACCAGCCTGTTTGGCGAATGTCGGAGAAGAAATTATCGGATTTCAGGAACCGGCATATCGGGTTTGTATTCCAGTTTCATCATCTCCTGCCCGAGTTCACTGCCCTTGAGAATATCTGTATACCTGCATTCATAAGAGGTACGGGACGAAAGGAAGCGGAGAAGAGAGCCCTGGAGCTGCTTGAATTCATGAACCTCGCAGACCGGGCAACACATAAGCCCGCTGAGCTTTCTGGCGGCGAAGCGCAAAGGATCGCCGTGGCCAGGGCACTGGTTAACAACCCGGATATCATCCTTGCGGATGAACCGTCAGGGAACCTTGATTCAGCATCGGCAGTCGACCTGCATAAATTGTTTTTCAACCTGCGCGATAAATTCAACCAGACGTATGTCATAGTTACCCACAATTCATCCCTTGCCGATATGGCCGACAGGAAGCTTACGATCCGTGATGGTGTGATTGAGGCCTGATCCCAAAATTTTTTCGATATTTTTTCGTTAATTTCACTAAACAAGAACGTATTTGGAAAACCTGCACAGAGGAATGGAGAATAGCCGACCCGTTAAATCATATACACTTCTTTTTATTTTCACACTGATCGTCCTGCTTGGCCTTGCCATTACCTTGTTTATTCCGCAGTTTCAATCACCTTCAGTTCCGGGGGCAGTTCCCGATTCCACAAAGACCGTTCAGCAGGATAAAAGCGATTCCATATATAAAGCCATCCTTTCCAACGCTGATCTTTATTATGCACAGAAAAAATTCAGGGAGTCGCTGGCGGAACTTCAGAAGGCAGCTGCAATGAAACCTTCCGATGCCTTCCTGAAAGATAAAATTGCAAAGGTGAAAGCGGCGATTATCCAGCAGGATAAAACAAATGAGCAATTTTCAACCCTGATCCAATCGGCCGATAAATATTTCACTTCAAAGGACTATCTGAATGCAAAAGCAACTTACCAGCTTGCCCTCGACCTGAAACCTGACGATACCTATGCCCGTGGCAGGATGAATGAAACTATGACACTCCTCAGGTCTCAGAAAGCCACCAATATCCTGTATGATGTCGCCCTTGCCGCTGCCGACAAGCTTTTCCAGGCCAAGGATTACGAAAAGGCCAAGGTTGAATATGAAAAGGCAGGGCAGATCCTCCCGAATGAAACATATCCGAAAGAGAAGATCAATGAGATCATCAAAATACAGGTAGATGCACAGGTACGGGATGAATTGTATGCAGCAGCAATCACCAAGGCTGATAACTTTTATAACAGTAAGAAATACCAGAGTGCGCTGACTGAATATAAAAATGCCCTCAAACAGAAGCCAGATGAACAGTATCCGCTGGATCGCGTGAAAGAGCTTACAGATCTGCTTGGCGCCCAGAAAGCGAAAGATGAGGCCTACCTGAAAGCCATCGCGATGGCTGACCAGCTGTTTGCTGACAAGCAGTATACTGAGGCAAGGACAGCCTACGCGGACGCGGGGAAAATAAAGCCTTTAGAACCGTATCCCCCCTCAAAGATCAAAGAGATCGATGACATCCTTGCACAACTGAAGAGGGCGGATGAGGAATATGACCGGTTGATTGCACTTGCCGACAGCCTGTATATTGATAAGGATTTTATACGGGCCCGTCAGAATTACCAGCTGGCGCTTCAGATCAAACCAAACGAAGCGTATCCGAAGGAGATGCTGAACAAGACCGGTGCAGGGGTAGCATCCCTTGAACAGAGCCAGAAAGCGCTGGATGATGCCTATAACGCTACAATTGCCAATGCTGACAAGCTCCTTGCACAAAAGTCATATGATCAGGCAAAGACAGAGTATACAAATGCACTTGGACTGAAACCGGCCGAATCATACCCGAAAACGAAGATAGCCGAGATTGACAAGGTCCTTGCAGACCAGGCGGCACTGAAATCGGTGGATGAGAAATATTCCCAGACCATTGCCGCTGCTGACAAATTATTTGAAGAGAAATCATACGATGCCTCGAAAGTGCAATATGGCGCGGCGCTGAAGATAAAACCTTCTGAGACCTACCCGCAGACAAAGATTACAGAGATCAATGGGATCCTTGCGGACCTTGCAAAACAGAAATCACTGGAGGACCAGTATGCTTCAGCCATTGCAAAGGGAGACCAGCTTCTTGGCACAAAACAGTACGATCAGGCAGCGGCACAGTATACGCAGGCACTTACATTGAAACCGGGAGAGGCTTATCCGACAGGTAAATTACAGGAGATCGAAAAGATTAAGGCAGACATTGCAGCGCAGCTAAAATCCATAGATGATCAATATGCAGCCGCTGTTGCGGATGGAGATAAACAGCTTTCGGAAAAGGCCTACCAGCCGGCCAAAGAGGCATACCAGAAGGCCCTTGGGTTAAAACCCAATGAAGCGTACCCCAAAACAAAGATCACGGAAATTGACCAGGCGCTTGCCGCGATTGATAAGGCGAATGCAGATGCACTTGCAAAGCAGAAAGCACTGGATGACCAGTATTCATCTGCCATTGCAAAAGGTGACCAGCTTTTCGGAACAAAACAGTATGATCAGGCAGCAGCGCAGTACACACAGGCCTTGGCATTGAAACCAGGGGAAGCCTATCCCACAGGGAAACTGCAGGAGATCGAAAAGATCAAGGCAGACATTGCCGCACAGCTTAAATCGATAGATGATCAGTATGCAGCCGCCATTGCGGATGGAGATAAGCAGCTTTCGGAAAAGGCCTACCAGCCGGCAAAAGAGGCATACCAGAAGGCACTGGGACTGAAACCCAATGAAACCTACCCTAAAACAAAGATCACGGAAATAGACCAGGCGCTTGCCGCGATTGATAAGGCGAATGCAGATGCACTTGCAAAGCAGAAAGCCCTCGATGACCAGTATGCGTCTGCTATTGCAAAGGGCGACCAGCTTCTTGGAACAAAGGAATATGATCTGGCAGCCGCACAATATTCGCAGGCATTGACATTAAAGCCCGGGGAGCCCTATCCCACAGGAAAACTGCAGGAGATCGAAAAGATCAAGGCAGACATTGCAGCGCAACTTAAATCGATAGATGATCAGTATGCAGCCGCCATTGCGGATGGAGATAAGCAGCTTTCAGAAAAGGAATACCAGCCTGCAAAAGAGGCATACCAGAAGGCACTGGGATTGAAACCCAATGAAACCTACCCTAAAACAAAGATCACGGAAATAGACCAGGCACTTGCCGCGATTGATAAGGCGAATGCAGATGCACTTGCAAAGCAGAAAGCACTGGAAGATCAATATACATCTGCCATTGCAAAGGGCGACCAGCTTCTTGAAACAAAACAGTATGACCAGGCAGCGGCCCAATATACGCAGGCACTTACATTGAAGCCGCAGGAATCCTACCCAAAGGAGAAACTGAAAGAGATTGATGGTATCAAGGCGGAAATTGCCCGGCAGGGAGAAATTGACAAACAGTACAACGGGTTGCTTGTAATGGCTGATAAACTCTTTGCTGACAAATCCTATGTTGAAGCAAGGAAAAGCTATACGGATGCCCTTGCAGTTAAACCAGGAGAGAAATACCCTACGGAAAGGATAGCAGAAATTGACCAGGTACTTGGTGAAGCCGCAAAGCAGAAGGCACTGGACGAGCAGTATGCAACTGCAATAGCCGAAGGGGATAAGCTTCTTGGAACCAAGTCGTATGAACCTGCCAAAACTGAATATTCAAAGGCGCTTACGCTGAAGCCCGCCGAAGCTTACCCTAAAACAAAGATTACGGAGATTGACCAGGCGCTTGCGGAGATTGCAAGGCTGAAGGCGCTGGATGATCAGTATTCACAGCTTATTACGGAGGGTGACCAGCTTTTGTCATCGAAAACATACGAGCAGGCGAAGATAAAGTACACAGAGGCATTGAAAATAAAGCCTGCGGAAAAATACCCACAGTCAAAAATTGTTGAGATTGACGCAGCCCTTGCGGCTCTTGCTAAACAAAAGGCGCTGGATGATCAGTACAATGGTCTTATCGCTGAAGGAGACCAGCTTCTTTCAGCAAAAGATTACGACCAGTCAATAGCGAGATTTACACAGGCTTTGACGCTCAAACCTGCCGAAACATATCCGAAGGAGAAGATCCAGGAGATCAATAAAATCAAGGCAGATATCGCAGCACAGAAAAAGGCGCTGGAGGACCAGTACACTGCCTTTATCAGTGAAGCCGATAAGCTTGCTGTTCAGAAATCCTACGAAGCGGCTAAAGCAAGCTATGTAAAAGCGTTGGAGCTTAAACCTGCCGAGAAGTACCCTGTCGTTAAGATAACCGCAATGGACAGCCTCCTTGCCATCATTGCAAAACAAAAGGCCATCGATGAGTCTTATACAAGTGCAATTGCAGCTGCTGACAAGCTTTTTAGTGAAAAATCCCTTGATGCAGCCAAAGCCGGCTACCAGGATGCTCTTACAATAAAACCAGCTGAAACATACCCGAAAACACAGATAGCGGCGATTGACAAACAACTCGGTGATCTTGCACATCAAAAGGCGATCGATGACCAATACAACACGGCACTTGCCGCAGCGGATAAATTGCTTGCAGATAAATCATATCCTGAAGCCAGGGTTGCTTATCAGAATGTGTTAAAAATCAAACCTAACGAACAATATCCGAAGGATAAAATCTCCGAAATTGATATAGCCCTTGCTGAAATTGCAAAACAAAAGACCATCAACGATCAGTATAAATCTGTTGTGGCAACTGCTGATCAGCTATTTACAGCGAAATCATACGATCAGTCCAGGGTTAGCTACACAGAAGCGCTGAAACTCAAGCCGGCAGAGCAGTACCCAAAAGACAGGATTTCCGAGATTGATACCTTGCTGGCGGAAATTAAGCGTATTGATGCCCGGTATAATGCGGCCATTGCCTCAGCCGATAAGTTAATGCTGGATAAAAAATATGAGGATGCACGGGGTGATTACCAGAATGCATCAGCAATAAAACCTGGAGAACAATATCCAAGGGAGAAGATTGCCGAGATCAACAGGGTTTTATCAGAAATCCAGGGGAAGAAAGTCACATACGACAAACTTGTTAAAAATGCCGATGATCTGCTTGCCACCAGGGACTATATGAAGTCAAAGGAGACTTATCAGCAGGCATCAGTCATATTCCCTGAAGAGGCATATCCCAAAGAGAGGATTACGTTCATCACAAATAAGGTTGACAGTATCTACCGGGCAAACAAGGCCGATTATGACAAAGCGGTTGCAAATGGTGATAAATTCTACTACGCTTTCGAATTTGACAAGGCGGTGGATGCCTACACTGAGGCAATAAATTTCCTTCCCATGGAGAATTATCCTAAGGAGATGATCGCCAAGATCCGAAAGACCATTGAGGAAAATGCGATTGTGGATGTATTGCGTATTCCCACTGTAATCCACGACGGGGACACGAAGAAATTCGGGTTTGAACCGGTAAATATAGCTTCCCGCAAGGATAATTTCATTTACCTGAAACTCACAAACCTGTCGGGTAAACCGTTCAATGTCCTTATGCGATACGGGAAGGACGATCAGCCGGGTGGGGGAGTGGTGATCAGGAACCTCTCTGTTGACGGGAAAATGAATGAAAGGCTAATCAGTGTCCGTGACCAGGACCCCTGGTACAGGGCCGATAATAACTGGATCAGCATCACGCCACAGGGCGGTGAGATCGAAGTCTCGTTCATCCAGGTATCAAAAGTTAAATAGCAAAGAGCTTAGCGAACTGATTTCAGTGTAAATAAAGTTATCTCAGGAAGGATTCCTATCCTCCCCGCGTACCCGATGGTTCCTAAACCCCTGTTGACATAAAGCCGCTGAACTGACCCATCCTGGTTGGTTTTTACATACATGCCAGCCCAGTATTTNTCAACGGGGCTTAAAACGCTGAACCTTGCCCATGATGTTTCAAGACCAATCTGCCCTCCATGCGTATGTCCCGAAAATGTCATGTCAACTTCAGGATGATGTTTGGTGATGATATGTTCCCAGTATGCAGGATCATGTGATAAAAGCAGTTTGGTGCCGATGTTTTCCATTCCTTTTTCGGCTTTAAGAATATCCGCAAGTTTCGGGAATCTTTCAGCAGTTCCCCAGTTTTCAACGCCCAGGATTGCAATGGAATCGTTTCCGCGGATCATTACATACTGCTGGTTCCGGAGAAGGTTCCAGCCAAGGGTCTTGTAAAGATCACACAGGGCATCTATATTTTCAGTGATCTCCTTCGGATCCCTGAACTTCACATACTGACCGTAATCATGGTTCCCAAAGATCACAAAGATTCCGTCCTTCGCTTTAAGCTGGCTTAAAATGCTGACGAATCCCTTGGATTCAGAGGTCGCATAGTTGACAAGATCTCCTGTAACAAAGATGATATCGGGTTTCAGGTTATTTACGATAGAAATTGCCTTCTCCAGGCTTTGTTTTGAGGTCCAGCTTCCAAGATGTATATCGGAGATCTGGGCAATCCTTAACCCGTTGAATGAGGGTGGCAGCTCTTTAATTACAACGGTCTCTTCTTTAACCCTGAAGTCATAGATCCATACCAGCATACCAAGCAGAAGAGCAATGAAGACAAGCGTTCCTGTCACCCAGCCCGTTTTCATGAACCATCCCGCCCGATCAGGCCTGAACCTGATTACAGGTCCATCGGAAGGGAGGACCCGGCGTGCCAGGTTAACAAGGTCTTTTGCAGCAAGAAATCCTTCAGGGATCAGCTTTGCTACATAGGTAATGAAGATGATATTCAGGATATCCGTCCTGAAACCTATGTCCCAGTCGAGGAATGAGACAAATGAGCCGTAAATCAGGCATAAAATTATCAGAAGGAAACCATACCAGAAAAAGAACCAGGTCAGGATCCTTATGGCAACGCTGTACCTTTTAATAACCGGTGAGACGGAAGTCCAGAGGTACCCGTCAAAGAGGAGAAGCAGCAGGAACGGATTCATCGCCCATTTGTACTTGGGCAGGCTATACCCGATTACGAGGGTGATTCCGTAGCAGAGTGCAACATAAAGGGCGGCCTGTAAAGTTTTTCTCATCTGTTCTTTACATAATTCACAAGACCTTTAACCTTAAATATTTCCATGAGTTTGGAGGGGAGCGGAGCAAACTTGAACGCTTTCCCTTCAATGGATACGATTCCCTTTTCAAAGTCAATATCCACCTTATCCCCCTGTTTGTAAGCATCAACTGCTTCCGGAACCAGGATGATTGGCAGACCCTGGTTGACAGATGAACGGTAGAAAATCCTGTTGACAGATTTGCAGATGACTGCGCGAATCCCTGCATGGGCAAGGCCTACAGCAGGATGTTCGCGCGAACTGCCGCAGCCGAAGTTGGCGCCGGCCATGATGATGTCACCTGCCTTTACGCGCTCGGTAAAGCTGTCATCAAATCCCTTGAACAGATGCGGCATGATCTTCTCAGGCTCAGAACTCTGAACATTATAAGTGAGGTTTCCTGCAAACATCTGGTCGGTGTTGAGGTTGTCAACATCGGAATAGTTCCACGTACCCTGCGAGTAGCGGTCTTCACCCTGTTTGATGTCCACAGTTGCACTCTGGGGTGCATGATAGGGGTACACGTCATTCGCTTTGATCCCCCTGGGGTCGGTAATCTCGCCATGCAGAGCTGAAATGGCAACGGTTGCAGGAGAGGCAAGGTATACGTTTGCCGCAGGATTACCCATTCTGCCTTTAAAATTCCTGTTAGCGGTAGAAATGACATTGGTGCCATCTGCCGGAATCCCCTGTCCGGTCCCGAGACAGGGTCCGCAGGAGGAGGAAAGCACATTTGCCCCGGTCTCTATGAATATCTCAATCAGCCCCTCTTTCATTGCCTGCATATATATCTCTTTGGATGCAGGAATGATAAGAAGTTGCATGAATTTCGGCAGTTTTTTGCCCTTCAGCACGGAAGCTGCTTCACGAAGGTCTTCAAGCCTTCCGTTGGTACATGTGCCGATCAGCGCCTGTTGGATTTTGGTTCCCTGGACCTCCGAAACAGCTTTTACGTTGTCAACATGATGCGGTGCTGCAACCACAGGGAATATCTCTGCCAGGTTGATCTCAATTTCCTTGATGTAAGTGGCATCAGGATCAGCCCATACACCGGTCAGTTTTGTGCCGAGGTGTTTCTCGAGCATCTCATCAGCAGGAAATACTGCATTTTTGGCACCCATCTCCGAGGCAAGGTTCGCGAGAACCATCCGGTCGGCAATAGTGAGCGTTTTGACCCCTTCACCATGGTATTCTATCGACATATAGTCAGCTCCGCTTGAACCGATCATTCCGATGATCCAGAGGGCAAGGTCTTTTGCATAAACGCCTTCATTCAGTTGTCCACTGAGGGTGATCTTAATGCTTTCAGGCACCCTGAACCATGTTTCGGCCTGTTTCCATAACCCTGCGGTTTCGGTTCTGTCGATCCCTGCGGCAAATGCATTAAATGCTCCTGCAGTGCTCGTATGGCTGTCGCTTCCAACAATGATCATACCTGGTTTTGCATAGAGAGCCATGATCTGGTGGCAGATCCCGTCACCGACATCATGAAATTTCTCAATCCCGAACTGTTCGCTCAGGTTCCTGATCACCTGGTAGTCATTGGCAAGCTTAGTGTTGGTGGGTGGAGCATTATGGTCAAGGGTGACCAGCAGGGTCTCAGGCCTGGCCGGCTTCTCACCTCCCATCTTTTTAAATGTGCTGTATATGCTTGATGTGTTGTCGTGGGAAAGAATTATGTCGGGTCGGGCAAATACGATGCTTCCCTTTTCCGCACCAAAGATTTTTTCGGCAAATGTTTTTCCGCTCATAGCCTGTAGTTTGTAATAAGTTAATGATGTTTACTGATCTGAAAGACAAAGATAAAAAATGTTTGAATTTTTTCAGGGAATTTTTACCTTTGCACCTCTTTTCCCGCAAGGGGACATTTAAGCCAGGAGAGGTGGGTGAGTGGCTTAAACCAACAGTTTGCTAAACTGTCGTACGGGAAACTGTACCGGGGGTTCGAATCCCCCCTTCTCCGCTCGTCGGGTGACGCATCGCGTCACCCAAACGTTTAAGGGTGACACATCGTGTCACCCGGACAGTTTCGGGGTATAGCGCAGTCCGGTTAGCGCACCTGGTTTGGGACCAGGGGGTCGCAGGTTCGAATCCTGCTACCCCGACAAAATAAAAACCCCCGCATCTGCGGGGGTTTTTATTTTAAATTACTACTGCAGCAAGCTTTTTATGACTTCGTTGCCCTGTAGTGATAACTTCACAATGTCCGTTCCGTTAACATTCATCTTCATCAGTTCGGCAGACCTTATCTGGCTGTTATTGTAGGTCCTGATATAATAGGTCTTGGTCTTCAGGTCGTTCGCACTCGTCCAAAGCGTATAGTCAGCAACAATATTTCCGTTGGCATCCTTCTGACCTTCACGAATAGATCCTTTTGGGATATCGAAATTGTTGAGGATCTTGAAAGCCTGCATGATTGCATCATTGCCTGTTTGAAGTGGGAATGCACCAACTCCCTGGCTGTAGGCAACTGCCCTGACAAACCGTGACGGAGGAGTAAAATCGCCGGGAATGCCAAGCATGCCTGACCCCTGCCCGAAAGATTCAATTTTGTATGATCCCAGCTGGACTGGTGGTGTGTTGATAAATGACATGTTTACATAATTTCGCAGGTTGGTCATCTGCCAGTCGAAGCCTGGTGAATTGGTGATTACGCCCAGCGGATTGTCATAAATGTTGAGTTTGCCATCTACATACTCAATGACAATACAGTTGCCAGCTGAATCATTGACAATGTAATGAACAGGGGGGACAAATCCCCAGGCTTTAAATTCCACTGCAGCAACAACGATCTTGCCGATGTTGTTGCGCACTTCGCTTACAGAAGCAAAATTCTCAAGTATCCAGGATCCGACTTCCCATGGCGCGAGTGTTTTTCCTGCATCTGATGCCTGGTAAGGCATGTATCCTGCCGTCCCCGGGAAGTAAAATGTCCCGACCGACACTCCTTTTTCATTTAATCCGTCGAAAATAAACGGGAGGTTAACACCATTTGCACCGACACTGGCATATTTGCTTTTCCATGCTAGTCCTGCCGATCCGTCAGGTGTAGTGCTTACGCGTGAATATCCGCGCGGGATCATGATGACGTCCGACTGAAGATCGGTACCGAACTCCAGAGTCCTGGCGAAAATGACACTTCCGTCCTTTGCGATCAGACGTATGCCTGTACAGGCTGTTGCAGACCCCCCAAAACCGATAATCACGATGGCGAGTAAAAATAAAATAGCAATAGTTTTTTTCATAGCTGAAAGTTTATATTTGAAATTCCGTAACAAACTATTTGTTAAGGAATTGCAAATGTAGGAAAATTCAACTACCTGCCCCGGAATAATTTATGGGGAAACTATTGCTATTGTGCTGTTTAAAACAACCCTTCTACCGAAAGATATCGCTCTCCGGTATCATAGGAGAACGTAAGAACCTTACTGTTTACGGGGATATCAGGGAGCTTTTTTGCAATTGCTGCCATGGATGCTCCTGTCGAGACACCCGCAAAGATACCCTCTTCCCTCGCAAGTTTTCTTGCATATTCAAATGCATCATCCTTGCTGACCTGGATTACGCCGTCAAGAACCTCCATATGAAGGTTTTTCGGTACAAACCCTGCACCTATGCCCTGGATGGGATGCGGCCCGGGCTGACCACCGCTTATAACCGGGGATAGTTCAGGTTCCACGGCAAAGACCTTGACCTTTGGAAATTTTTTCTTCAACACCTCCCCAACACCGGTTATATGCCCGCCTGTTCCAACGCCTGTGATCAGGAAATCGAAACCTCCCGGGAAATCAGCGAGAACTTCCTGCGCTGTATTTTCCGTATGGACTTTTATGTTTGATGGATTATCAAATTGTGAGGGGATCCACGAGCCGGGAACGGATGCGGCAAGTTCAAGCGATTTCTCAATAGCCCCTTTCATTCCCTTCTCCCTGGGTGTAAGCTCCAGTTTTGCGCCAAAGAGTGCCATCAGCCTTCGGCGTTCAAGGGACATGCTTTCAGGCATGACAAGAATCAGTTCGTAACCTTTGACGGCTGCAACCATTGCAAGCCCCACACCTGTGTTTCCCGATGTAGGTTCAATGATGACGGTCCCCTTCTTCAGCCTGCCGTCTTTTTCGGCATCCTCGATCATCGACAGGGCTATCCTGTCCTTGATACTTGCCATCGGATTGGCTCGTTCCAGTTTGATCCATACTTCAATATTCTTAGGGAAGAGTTTATTCAACCTTACATGCGGGGTATTCCCGATCGTTCCCAGGATGTTATTTGCTTTCATAATTTCAAGTTTACATGTTTATCATTATATACTAAAATCGACAGGTTCATCCTGTGTGGATTGATTCCTGATCTTTATCTGTGCTGTGCTGTAAACAACCGAATAGGGAGCTACACTTGATGTGAGCCATACATTCCCGCCTATAACTGAATGATGGCCGATCACCGTATTGCCCCCCAGGATCGTACACTCGGCATACAGGACCACATCGTCTTCGATTGTTGGATGCCGTTTGATAACAGAAGCCCCCTTGGTCACAACCAGGGCCCCGAGAGTGACTCCCTGGTAAACTCTTACCCGTTTCCCTATGACGCTGGTTTCACCGATCACCAGCCCCGTTCCATGATCAATGGCAAACGGGCTGCCAATCGTTGCACCCGGGTGAATGTCAATGGCAGTCTTGCTGTGTGCATATTCAGACATCAACCGGGGAAGGAATGGAACTTTCAGCTTGAACAGCTCATGTGCAAACCGGTGAACAGCGATCGCATAAAAGCCAGGATAGGTGATGATGACTTCATCGATGGAGTTTGCTGCAGGATCAGATGCTTCAAGGAATGCGGCATCCTCAAGCAACAGG
>JGI20214J51650_10002245_pt1 | contig 12187 bp, 9 predicted proteins | sample WetSurMetagenome_FD_51650 | JGI IMG/M metagenome (IMG submission 51650)
CATCGTTGTAGCTCCCTCTCTCACCCCGGATGAACTACACTAGCTCTCACGCGAATGCCCGTCCAGCCTTGGTTGGACGGGCGTTTTGCTTTAAAAAACGGAGTTCAAAACAGCAGCATTTGGTTGACCTTGAGCGCTTTTTCCTGAAAAAGTGGCAAACCAACCAGTAATTTCATGCTGGCGTATTGCTTTTCGGTAACTGTCAGGCAGCGTACTGAGCCGTCAGGTGGGAGGCTGTTTACCAATCTTTTCATGTGTTTTTCCAGCGCATCGTTGCCGTTGACGATGCGGCCATACACCGAAAATTGAATCATGTCGTAGCCGTCGTTAACCAGGAAGCGGCGGAACAGGGTGTAGGCGCGGCGTTCGGCCTTGGTGACAACGGGTAGATCGAAGAGCACAAGTAGTCGCATAAACCGTCGTGTCTCCTCGCTCATTTCAGCACTCCAATCGGTGCTGTTCCAGTCCGATGAGGGTTGGCAGTTCCAACAGCGATTCGCTGCCCCCGTCGTAGATGCGTGCCAAGCTTTCTATGCAGTGTTCGATGGCGGATAGCACGGACATCTTGCCGCGTGACATCCCCACGTCCACGTTGAGCAGCCCAACCAACGCTGCTTTGTCCTGTGGGTTTAACTCATCACTAGCTAGCGACATGTGTTTTGTTACGAACAAATCCACCACTGGACGAAAGGGTTCGATCACGTCATCGGCCAGATTGAAAGCGTTCTGTTCGCTGGCGTGGAATAGGCCGATTGAAGGCAGCAAACCATGCGCGACCAAACCCCGCGCAATCGTGCCGCGTAGCACTGCATAACCATAATCCAGTGCGGCATTGGCAAAGCGAGCCTGTTCCCGGTGAAATCCCTTACCGAACAGTTGCACGAAATAAAATGCAGCGGCTTGCCCTTCCAAATTGCCAACATCGCCGGAACGTACACGCCGTGCGTAGGAGTCCATCCGATCCATTCCTTCGCGACCTGTGAGTTTCAAACAGGCAGCTTGGTTGGCGATCTTCTGGCGCACGATAGTTGCCCAAGTCTGCTTGGCAACAGGGCGCGGCAAATCGAGTTGCAATCGCATCCAGCGTGTGGCGCGCGAGTGCGACAGGAAAGGCAGAAACACGCCGCTGGGGTGATGTGTGTCGCCTGTGGCGAAAAGGCTGATGCCGTATTCGCCGCAGGCCGAAAGCACCGGATGGGTGAGCGTGATCTCACGATGGTTGAGCACGATTACCGCGATGTCCTCAAACGGCACGAACGCGGTTTGCTCCTGCTCGATGGCAAGCCGGAATTGTTCGCGCCGCAACTTGGCCGGGCGCGAGATGACGACACTACGCCAAGTCACGGCGTTTCTCCGGCGGGGCGGGGTAACGGTTGCCAAGCACATCGACGTTGAATTTCTCGATGTTCGCGGCTAGCTTCACCCCGATTCCTTCTATCAAACCCAACTTATCGTTAGGTAGCGGCTTACTTGCATCTTTCTTATGAAGCGCCAAGCTGGTTGTTTTGTCGCCCAATGCGTACCGATCATGTAGTGCAACATTTATTGCGGCTGTACCGCTATGACAGCCTCTGTAGTACCCAAAAATAGTCTCCCCACTTTTTTGGGTGACGCGTAACAGGTCATTCGGATACAAGGAAAAGCAGAACTCAAAGCTGTCGTCAATGAGCGTCCATTCGTTCTCGTCCTTGAATGCCACAATTGCCCGGTTCGGTAGAATCTTTGCTACAGCGTGATGCACATACACCGGCACAAGATGAAATTTGCCCGCCTTGGTGAACACATCCACCCGCACCATGCTGTCGTTCTTGGCGATGCCGCCGCGAATGGGGATACCGGAGAGCTTGTCGATCACCATCGTCACTCCGCGAACAATCGGCCCTGTCGGATTACCAACGCAGTCTGGTTTTCGTAACGGGTTACTGGCTGGAAATGCCTTGTCACCTTTGCCGCCGTGCTGCTCCAATCGTGTGCGGATGGCGGCGTAGAGTTTTTCGTTGCGGTGCGGGTCGATCAGTTTGCATGTTTCAGGATCGTCTATTTTTCCCAGATCGCTCAGGGTAAGGCTGGATAGTGCAACCTTTTGCGTGACGCGGTTAGGCTTTTCCGCTGTGGGTGCTTGCGCGTATATGGTGTCTTTGTGTGCCGCACCGCTGTTGCGACGTTGTGGTGCGCGAGAAACGAACAGTGGATGCACGATTGCTAGTGCCTCTTCCGAGTAAGTGCCGAGTCTTTGCATTTCTTCACGCAATAACGCAGGATTATCCAACTTCAGGCGTGCTTCGAGTTCGTTGCGGAAATGCGGCCACGGATTGGGGAAATGCTTTTCAATCTGGTCGAACATCGCCGGGTTGAGTATCTCTCCCGTATCAATATCCACAAAGCCTTCGCGAACCTGTTCGAGTTCCTTGCGGCGTGAGTAATCTGACAGGCGTTTTACCATCCCATGGCTGCACGCCGCGACCACGGCGGCATCCAGCGCATGGTGGCGGTCGGAGTCAGAGCGCACTTTGACCAGCCCCCAACGAGCGCGCAGGAATGAGGTCATCTGTCCGCTCAACACTACGCAGCGTTTGGCTTCGCTGTCTTCATGCAGTTGCAGATATTGTTCGACGTAGTTCTTGAAAAATTTGCAGATATAGCGCGTGTCGTTGAGGTTGCGTTCGCGGAATTCTTTCGCTTCTTTTTCGCCGAAGTCTTTGCGCAATAAGCGGCTGCGCTTGGCGAGTCGATAGGATTTGTTCGATTCGACAAAAGCGACGAACTGTCGCCAGCGTTCGCTGTTGTCTTTGCCACCGAGATATTCAAAAGGCGTACGGTTGCCCTTGTCGCGATTTTCCTTTGCCAGCACCAGTACGCGGTTGTTTTTGCTGTCGTCGAAGCTGCGCGAATAGGGTAGGGCGTGATCGATTTCCACATAGCCTTGCTCAAACAAACGGTGAATGTCCATTGGCTCTACGGAATAAGCGCACTTGCCTTGCTGCTCACGATAAAGCTGATACTTTTCGAACTCCTTGCCTTTGACTGTGCCCACGATATTGAAGTCTTGCGCGAACTGTGCCTTGATTTTTTCGTTGTTGTCGCGGAATTCTTTTTGCAGCTTTTCAATATCGCGCCGCTCGTCGAGTGGGCGTGACAAGTCACGCGCCATTTCGATATGTACCTCATGCGGTGAGCCGTATTCCTTGATGAGCGCATTTACCACCTTGCGCGCCTGATTGAGTGCGCGCAGCACCACCGGGTTGCGCGGGATGTCCATGTCATAGTTGAACACCATGCGCCCGGTTTTGTCGCGCTCTTTGTAGAACGGCGGAAGGTATTTGTGTTCGCCCGCGCCAACCTCGTGCAACTGGCTGTGGTGGCCGTATTCCGGGATGTTGGCAACAGCTTCATCGTAACGTTGGCCTTGTTCCATGAACGGCACAATCTGACGCAATGCCTTGATCGAGAGATTGCTGAATTTGTCGAAACGAATATCCAGCAGCGCGTCGATCATTGTTTCGGCATTGGGTAAGTTCAGTTTGCGCAACTCGACTTCCACTTCGGCATCGTCTTTGTAGACGCTCAACACCCAAGCGATCTGGTCGAACATCTCTGGTTTGCCTTCGAGTGCATCGGTGGAAAGTTTCTGCCATTCGGTTTCCAACCCTTTGTCTTTCATCGTCTTGCGCAAGGTTTGCCATGCGGGAAACTTTACCAGTACGGAGGCTTCCGGGTCTTTGGCTTTCTCATCGCTGGCTTGTTTTGTGGGATAGGAGAGCCCTGCGAACTTGAAGCCTTCTTTCTGCAGGAAACCTTCCTTGATGAGTGCGCTACCGAGTTGCTTGTAGGTCAAATCGCCCGCCTGCAGATACGGCAAAGGCAATACGACTCGCCGTTCAACTTCATTCAACGGGCGGGTTGCGCCATCCACCACGATGCGCAAATTGTTGAGCCGGGTGAGCCACACATGGCGCTCGGCGGTGAAGCTGGCTTTGGGCGCGCGGTATTCGCTTTTCTCAAAGGTGCAATGCCCCAGCATTTTCAACAAATCGTTACCAGCCAGTGCGGGGTTCTGCGCCCAGAATAAGCCGCTCTTGCGATCGCCGTTGCCGAGGATGGCAGCTTCCAATATTTCGGTGGCAAAGGTGTTGCCGAGTTGGCGCTGATGCTCAAACAGCCTCTTCAACTCGTCGCCGAGCAAGATGCGAGAGAGTGCTTTGCCGTAATCGCCTTGCTTGTTGCGCTGTGCTTCTGGAAATTCCGCCAGCACCATTTCGGCGGCACTGCGGTAGTTCTTTTCCGTCATCAGTTTTTTAGTGCCAGCAAGTCCTTGCTTGACCTTGCCGCCTTCGCTCTTGCTGTCGCCTTCCGCCGCTTTCTCTTCGGCACGGCTGACCCAATGAAAGCCGCGATGCTTGCACAGGTGATAGATCACGCGCGCCCATTCTTCGGCGGTCAGTTGGCGGTCAAGTGCATCAACACGCAATTGCCAAGATGATTTCGGAACAGGCGCGTTCTTCTCGATTTTGTTTTTGAACAGGTTTGCGTCTGCAATCAGCCCTTCGCGTTTGAGCAAGCGCGCCAGCTTGGTGAGCCGCCATGCGCGGCGACGTAGACGGCGACGCAGTAATCGAGCCATGCGGCGGGTAAGGTTGAGCGATTCACCTTCTTTTGCTGTTTCGGCTTTGTCGAAGCAACGCACGCCAAGATCAATGATGCGGTTTTCACCCAAAACCGCCCACCCCACCGAGGCAATGCCAATGTCCAACCCGATTGTCAGTGCGCCTAGATTTTCTTGCTTGCTTGTCATTGCGTTCTCCGTAATAATGCAATCGTTGTAGTAGTTCATCCGGGGTGAGAGCCGTTGCTACAATAAAGAATCGAAAGATTCTGTATCCGAAAGCCCAGTGGGGAAACCTGCTGGGCTTTCTCTATTTCAGAAAGTTTTTCTGGATTAAGTTCGAAGTAGCCAAACATCGCGAATATGCAGCGGCGAACAATTGCCCATGCGTCACGAATGAGAAGTATGGAGGCCAGTTGTCATCCCCTTAATAACAGTCCGCTGTGCGGAGTATTACTTGTTCTTCGAGCACTCTGCTTCGAAGAAGATTTCTTGTACCAGCCTCCTGTGCTGATTATCCGCTGTGCCCGTGCCGTACATTGCGGCGTGGTATTGCTCCGGCGGTTGTGCAAGAGCTATGAACTTTATGTAATGGGTGGGGGAGTGTCAAGGAAGGAGGCAAATAGGGAAGAGCAAATCGGTCATTGTGGAGAAGATAAAGTTGCAGGTCACGCCAATTGCCTCAATAACGGCTTTAGAGCAGAACAGCTTCTTACTCGATTGTCACAAGCGATTAATAAATGACTTTTGTAAGCAGCCGAAATCGAATTACTTCGCAATTCTTGCCGAGTTTCAAAGGCATAGTACTTAGGTGTTCACTTGAGGTGATTACTTGATTCCCACAAAATAACGCGGCTTTCTACATCATCACTTCATTTTGTTTCTCATCTCTATGTTTCCGGTGGCCAGATATATCTCGCGCAGGAAACACAGCAAACCGGCAATCAGCGCCAGCATCGCTGAAATGAAAAATAGCGAAACTGCACGCGCCGGATCCACGCCTATCTCGGAGCCCACAAAAAGGGCAGCGATCACGATACAAATGAAGAGAGCGGAGAGCGTACAGAGGCTCACGGCCCAATGCACCCAGCGCACTCTGCGCCTGAGCATCTCCATTTCTTCCAACTGGGCGGGCAACCTTGGATTACTTGAGTTGCTCAATGCCCTGGAACGATCCACGATGCGGGCGATGCGGGTGGTGATCACATTGAGAATCGCACCGATGCCGGTCAGCAGAAAGACGGGCGCAACCGCTTGTTGAATGGCGTGGGTGACAGTCGTGATTTCAGCAGCGCTCGGCATGGAAAACCCTCAAATGGAAATCATTGTGTCGATCAGTTTCTCGCGTGGGTAAGAGAAAAATCCTCAACGCCCTGCAACGTGCTCAGTCCGCTCGCAAGTTCGTTCATGGATACGCCGCTGTTTTTGCTAAGGGCGATGGCGACGAAGTGCCATTCTAGTTTTTCGTTGCTGGAGCGGATGGCGAAGGAACCTGAAGCGACTTCATAACCGTTGGAGTAAACGACTTCGCGCAGGGTACTTTCCTGTGGCACAAAATTCTTCTGGAATTCAAGGGTGACCGCGATGGCGGGGCGCGAGGGCAGCCAACTTTCCAGTTTGGAAATCCACATCATGCACAGCGCGGAAAGGATGGTGAGCATGATCGCCGATGCATAGAAGCCGACGCCGACCATGATGCCGATGGCAGAGCAGGTCCAGATGGAGGCGGCGGTGGTGAGGCCGCTGATGTTGAGCCCGTCGCGCATGATGACGCCCGCGCCGAGAAAACCGATGCCGGTGAGGATGCCCTGAATGACGCGGGTGGGGTCGCCGGCGAGATAAGTGTTCACATGCCCGCCGTACCAGAAGGAGGGATAACCGGCGATGACGGTGACGGCGGCGGCGGCCATGCAGACCAGTCCGTAGGTGCGCATGCCGGCGGCGCGTCCGTGGTAGGAACGTTCATATCCCACGACCAGGCCCAGTACGAGTGCACCAAGCATGTTGAAAAAAACAACGATGTTGGTCGCCACTTCCTGATCAGACCAATAAGCCGACAGATTGGCAAGCGATAGCGCATCCATATCCGTTCTCCATTTTTTATTTGTTCGGGAGTGTACAAGAATCGGCCCCGGATTACTGCTGAGCCGTTATGCGCGATCCACGGCGGCTGTCGCATTTCCGGCTGCGATGCGGACTAACCGGCAGATTTGCCGCGCAACCGATCGAGCGAGATCGTCGCACTGCGTGGCACTTCGTTCAGTTCGAGATTGGCAAGGCGCAATGGTTCGCCAAGCTCATCCAGCAGCGCGTGCCAGGGCCGCATCGCATCTTTCAGCAATCCATCCGGCTGTGCCGAGAATCGCAGCAGGAAATCCTTGCGACGCGGATACCAGGAAGACCATTGCCACCCAAGGAAACTGTCGCTGTGCTTGAATCCGGCCGCAGCCAAACGTGCGCGCAGCGTTTCCACGGCAGGCAAGTTCTTCTGGGCAGGCTCGGGTGCAGTGTTCCACATCAGTCCGTAATAGATGCGATAACTCTCGCCCAACAGCTGCTGTTCCATGAATGGACGCAAGAAAGTGCGCTGATTGAAGAGTGGTTCAAGCCGCAAACCGACGAGACAATCTTCGGTATTGCGGTCTTCGGTGAGTTCGCTCTGCCAAGGCAGGGCGCTTTGCACGAGCAGAACATCGAGTTGCTCGCTCAGCGCTTTCCAGAATCGATTGTTGTATTGCAACCGGATCTCGTCCAGATGTTCGGCAGCGATCAATGCGAGTGGGAAATTTTCTTCCTGCGAAAAAAAATCGAGTACGGAATTTTCTTCGTTCATTTTTGAAAGCTTCGAAAAATTAAATTTGTGGCCGGAGTTTACAGCCAAAAATCGGAAATCGGACGGATGAAATTTTGTGTTCGCGAATTTGCATCTTGACGTGTCCTTTACTTTGAAAGTCGCGTCTTAACGCGTCCTTAACTTTGTAAAAATTGTCGCGTGAATATAAGCAAATACTTCAATACCTTGTCTGCTCTAGCTTGGGGAATAGGTGATGCGGAAATGTTGAGCAGGATGGTTGACATTATTTTTTAACATCTACATTATTCATCGCGTGTAGTCGCAACAGCCGGCAATTAAGGCTGATTGAAATCACAACTAAATCACAAGAACGGCGACTGCATGCGTTTTTGATAAATCCGTTTTTTCCCGTTTTTTTTCCGGCCGAAATATCGCCGGCGTCTGAATATTGTTTTGTTGGGGGAGCCACATACGATGAAGTGTTTTTTACGTTCACTTACGCTGCTCGTCGGTCTGTTTTTTTATGCGAGCATTCATGCAGCCGATGCGCTTCCGACGCTCACGACACCCGATGATGTAGGTCCGGTAATCGAGCAGCCTATCGAGTTTCCGCATTTTCGCCATGCCGGCGATGCCAAGGATGGCGGTATGCAGATCAACTGCATGTACTGCCACACCTATGCGCGCCGCAGCATGGTGGCCGGCATTCCGCCGATACAGAAATGTATCGGATGTCACCAGAGTATCGAATCTGTGCGGGACAAGCCGCGCATCCAGAAACTGTTCGAATACTGGGACGCCAAGAAACCGATCCCCTGGAAGAAGGTGCATGATCTTCCCGATTTCGTGCGCTTCAACCACGAGCGCCATATCCAGCGTTTCTATTTTCAGCAGGACCGTCCCTATCAGGAGGTTTGCGGTTACTGCCACGGCAATGTGAAGGCCATGACGGTAGCGCAGCGCCAGAAACCGATCACCATGGGCTGGTGTGCCAGTTGCCATCAGAAGGATCACCCGGTCAGCGCCAATTCGAGCGAGACGGGGCATGGTCCCAACGATTGCTTCACGTGCCATAAGTAAGCGCCGTGACGTTTACTACAAGCAAGATATCAGGGGATTTAGCGATGACAGAAAACGATTTTAGTCGGCGTGATTTTTTGAAGGTGCTGGGTTGGGGCGGTACGGCCGTCGCCTTGAGCGGCTGCGGCAATACCTCGATCCAGGATGGCCAGGAGACCGTCACTTCCTATGTGACGCTGCCTTCCTATGTCACTCCCAGTATTTCCAACTATTTCAATTCGACCTGCGCGCAATGCGACGCCGGGTGCAACATCATGGGCCGCGTGCGAGAAGGCCGCGTACTCAAGGCGGAAGGCAATCCGAATTCGCCGATCAATCGCGGCAGGATGTGCGGCCTCGGGCTGTCGGGCGTGCAGGCACACTACAATCCCGACCGCGTGCGCGAGCCTTTGCTGCGCACCGGCGACAAGGGTGAAACCATCACCTGGGACAAGGCACTCGGGCTGATCAACGAAAAATTGAACGGTACCAAGGGGGCGGAGATCGCCTTCGTGACCGGCGGCATGAGCGGCCACGTACAGGCGCTGCTGGGCAATTACATGGACGAACTGGGCAGCAAGAACCATTTCTCCTATGAGGCGATCTCTCCAGCCGTGCTGCGCGCCGCCAACAAGAAAGCCTATGGCGTGTCGATGCCGCGCTATCGCATCGACAAGGCCAGGGTGGTGGTGTCGTTCGGTGCCGACTTCCTCGGCGCGTGGATATCTCCGGTGCATTTTTCGCAGCAATACGCGCAGTTCCGCAAAGGCACCCGTCCGGAAGGGCGCGGCGTGCTGGTGCAGATCGAGCCCAAGATGACGCTGACGGGTGCGAATGCCGACCGCTGGATCGCGGTGCGTCCGGGGACCGAAGGTGTGCTGGCGCTGGGTATCATCAATGCACTGGGTAAAGCCGGTCTGTCCATTCCTGCAGATATCGCCGCGGTAAGCCATGAATATACGACAGAGCGTACAAGCAAGGAGACGGATGTCTCTGCCGAACAGATCGAAAAGCTGGCGGTCCTGTTGAAGGAGCGCACGCCGAGCCTGGTGCTGGCGGGCGGTGCGGCAGAAGGTTACGCGCACGGTTCGCAGAATGCGGCGGCCATCGCGCTGCTCAACCGGGTGCTGGGCAACGTCGGCAAGACCGTTGAAGCGTCTGCCAGCGTGCCCTTCCCGCAGATCGCTCCTACCTTGGGCAACCGTTCCTCGCTGATCGCGCTCAACGACGGCCTGGCCGCGGACAAGTACAAAGTGGTGTTCAGCTACGGCGTCAATCCGGTGTTCAGTGCGCCGGCATCGATGAAGTTCAGGGACAACTTCGCCAAGGCCGACTTCAAGGTGGCGTTCGCGCAATACATGGACGAAACCGCGATGGCGGCCGACCTGATCTTGCCGCTGGATTCCGCGATGGAAGACTGGGCGACCGTGGTGCCGGAATACATGGCTGCACCGGAAGGGGCCGGCTCGAATGCGTATGCGCAGATGAGCTTCCGCCAGCCCATGATGGAAAAGGTGTTCCCGGATACGCGCGGAGTGGGCGACATCCTGCTGGCCTTGCTCAAGCAGCGCAAGGCAGACAAATACAAGGATTTCGAAGATTTCTATTCCTATTTGCGCAGCGCCGTGCTGAAGAACAAGGTCGCGCTTGGCGGCAAGGCCGGTGACGACGACGAAGTGTTCTGGAACGAAACGCTGAGCAAGGGGATTGTGCCGCTTAAAGGCATCGCCGGCTCGGTGTCGGCCAAGGCGTCTGCGGCAAGCTTGAAATTGCCGGTGCCGACCGATGCCGATCCATCCTATCCGCTGCGCCTGATTCCGGCCGTGTCGGCCAGCATGCGCGACGGGCGCAATGCCAACGAGCCGTGGCTGCAGGAATCGCCCGATCCGCTGACCACCATCGTGTGGGATTCCTGGGTCGAGATCAATCCAAAGACGGCAGCCAAGCTGGGGATCGTTGAAGGCGACATCGTCGAGATCGCTTCCAGGAGCGGTTCCATCAAGACGCAGGCTTACCTGTTTCCGGGCATCCACCCCGACGCGGTTTCCGTGCCGGTCGGCTACGGTCACGAAGCGATGGGGCGTTACGCCAGGGGTGTCGGCGCCAACGTGTTCGGCATGCTGGATTCGGTGTTCGACAAGGAAACCGGCGAGCTGGCCCTCAACGAAACCAGCGTGAAGATCAGCAAGACCGGTCAGCGCGTCATCATCGTCAAGGAAGAGGGCCCTGCAGGCGGTAGCCAGGCGGGCAAACAGAAGATTGCGGTCCAAGTGTCGGCAGACAAAGTCGACCTTTCGAAGGAGGTCTAAAGCATGTCAGTTTCCAACCTGTTAGAAAACTGGTCGAAGTTTCGCCATACCCATCCGGTCGACGACAAGGGATTCCCCGACTGGGAGGCCTATCCATCCGACATCAAATGGGCGATGAGCATAGACCTCGATGCCTGTACCGGTTGCAATGCCTGCAGCGTGGCTTGCTACGCCGAGAACAACCTGCCGGTCGTTGGCAAGGAGAAATATTCGCACGGCCAGGCCATGCACTGGATGCGCGTCGAGCGATATTGGGACGAGGGCGACAACGGCTTCCAGGCCGAGCAGGGTGCGCGTTTCCTGCCGATGATGTGCCAGCAATGCGAGGCGGCACCGTGCGAAACGGTGTGTCCGGTCGGCGCCACCAACCATACAGAAGACGGTCTGAACTCGCAGATCTACAACCGCTGCATCGGTTCCCGCTACTGTTCGGCGAACTGTCCGTACAAGGTCCGTTACTTCAACTGGTACAACTATCCGGAGCAGGAGAACGCCTGGCCCGCGCCGTTGAACCAGCAGCTCAATCCGGATCTGACCGTGCGCACCAAGGGTGTCATGGAAAAATGCACGTTCTGCAAGCAGCGCACTTACACCGCACGCAACAACGCGAAGACCGAGGGTCGTCCGGTGCAAGACAGTGACGTGCAGACCGCATGCCAGGAGGCGTGCCCGGCCGGCGCGATCACGTTTGGAAATCTGCATAACCCGGAATCGCAGGTCGCCAAACAGTGGCGGAGCCAGCAGGTCGACTTGATTAAGGACATTCAGGAAAAGGACGAGAAGGAAGGCAACCGTTTGCGCGGCTATCGCGTTCTGGAAGAGCTGCGTCCCTATCCTTCGGTGATGTATCTGGAGCGGGTGCGCGAAAGCGCTGTGTAAGGCACAAGGGGGAAATAAGAAAATGGGAAAAGATATCCGCGAAGACATCGCCTGGGCACAGATCAACAAGGATGTGCTCAAGAGTCTGGAGTCGCCTCGCAAGCTGTATTGGGTCATCATCTTCGTGGCGCTGCTGGTTTTCAGTGTGGGCGTCGGTTGTGAGATTTACCAGTACAACACCGGCATGGGCGTGGCCAACATGGACAATCCTCACGTGTGGGGTTTGTACATTGCCTCGTTCATCTTCTGGATCGGCATGAGCCACTCAGGCACGTTGCTGTCAGCGATCCTGCACCTGATGCATGCCGACTGGCGCAAACCGATCTACCGTTTTGCCGAGGCGATGACCACCTTCTCGCTGCTGACGGCCGGATTGTTCGTGGCGGTGCACTTGGGAAGACTGTGGCAGGTTTACTATGCGCTGCCCTACCCGAGCGAACGCTGGGTATGGCCCAACTTCCAGTCTCCGCTGCTGTGGGATGCGATGGCGATCTTCACTTACCTGAGCTCGTCCATCCTGTTCCTGTATATCGGCTCGATCCC
>JGI20214J51650_10002246_pt1 | contig 12179 bp, 12 predicted proteins | sample WetSurMetagenome_FD_51650 | JGI IMG/M metagenome (IMG submission 51650)
CTTCCCTTTGACGTCTCCGATCCAGAGGCTGTATTGTCCCATCTGACACCCCTATTAGAGCATGAAACGCCTTATGCCTTAATAAACAACGCGGGCTTCAAAAAAGATATTATCATGGCATGGATGACACAGGAGGAATGGAGTGATGTGCTGAGTGTCAACCTCGATGGCTTCTTTCATGTGACGAAACCCGTTCTCAATAGCATGTTAAGAAAAAAAGAAGGTCGGATCATCAATATAGTCTCCACATCAGGCCAAAGCGGCATGCCGGGCCAGGTAAATTACTCTGCGGCAAAAGCAGGACTCATTGGGGCAACCAAGGCGCTGGCCATTGAAGTAGCCAGGCGAAACATTCTCGTCAATGCGGTTTCACCTGGCTTTATTGAAACTGAGATGGTGAATGATCTACCGAAAGAAAAAATCCTCCCCATGATCCCTTTAAATCGCTTTGGAACCCCCATGGAAGTTGCGGGTGTTGTGAGCTTCCTTTGTTCTGAAAAGGCATCATATATTACAGGGCAGGTGATTTCTGTGAATGGTGGAGTTTATCGTTGAGTTCTTTTGTTTTCTTTGAAAATGATTGCTATAGTATGTCTAAGGGATTTACTCGTAAGAACCAATCTCACTCGGTTTGGACAGTCATATGTATAGAGTTGCCATAACAGGTATAGGAATCATCTCCTGCCTCGGTATGACAGTTGAGGACGTCGGAGACTCTCTTCGCAATGGAAAATCAGGCATCGTTGTTGATGATGAACGGATAAAGCGAGGATTTAGGAGTCCTCTGACAGGTGTAATAAAGGGTTTCTCTCCTCACCAGACACTTTCAAGAAAACACCTTAAGACCATGCCAGATTTTGCTGTGCAGGCCTACACGGCCGCATTGGACGCTTTAGCAATGTCTGGACTTAGCCTTCAGGATATTCAGAACGGTGAGACTGGTCTCATCTTTGGTTGTGACTCAAGCTGTATAGCTGCTATTGAACAAACAACAATGCTCAGCAATTTAGGAGAGACGAAGGCTATTGGGAGCGGTCTCGTTTTTCGATCCATGACCTCAACAATCACCATGAATTTGAATACTCTTCTCAAAACCAAAGGGGCGTGCTGGTCAATAAGTTCGGCTTGCTCAAGCGGAGGTCACGCTGTGGGGCAGGCAGCAGACTTGATTGCCCTGGGACGACAGGAGCGAATAATCTGTGGCGGTGCTCAAGAGATCAACTGGGAATCAATGTGCAGCTTCGATGGAATCAGTGCCTTTTCAACTCAAATTAGCAAACCTGACAAAGCAAGCAGACCCTTTGACGCAAGCCGGGACGGGCTGATACCGAGTGGTGGAGCTGCCGTGCTAATGCTTGAGCGCTATGATCTGGCGGAAAAAAGGGGAGCAAAAATCCTCGGTGAAATTCTCTCATATGCTTTCTCTTCTGATGGTAATAATATCTCTGTGCCAAGCGAGGAAGGAATTATGGCTGCCATTCNGCAAGGATTAGACAGGGCGAGTTTAAGGCCCTCAGACATTGAATACATTTGTGCCCACGCCACCTCAACACCTGTTGGCGATGCCGTTGAAGCCGCTTGCATATCTGCTGTCTTCGGGAAAAATACACCTTATGTCTCTTCAACAAAATCAATGACAGGTCACGAACTCTGGATGTCAGGGGCATCACAGGTTGTTTACACAGTGATCATGTCCCAAGGAGGCTTCATCGCTCCAAATGTTAATTTTGAAAATCCGGATCAGTATTCTGANAAATTAAATATTGTACGCGAAACCATTGANACTCCGCTTCATACTGCTTTGTGTAACTCTGCAGGTTTTGGGGGTACCAATTCCTGCTTGATCCTTAAATTCGGCTGATGAAATACGATTGTCTGGTCATTGGTGGCGGCGTATCGGGAATGACCTCAGCCATCATCATGGCAAAAAAGGGATACCGTACAGCTATTCTTGAAAAATCTCATTCAATTGGACCTACAATCAGAGGATTCGAGAGGCAAGGACTTTTTTTTGACACAGGTTTTCATTATACCGGAGGACTCAATGAAGGGGAACCCCTCGATGTTTTCTTCCGTTATCTTGGTTTATCGAATAAACTGGAAAAACTTCCCTTTAATGANAATGGCTTTGATGCATTTCGATGCCTTCAACCTGCCTTTGAGCTTCTTTTTCCTTATGGCTATAATCGAATTCGNGAGAAGCTCGCCCAANTCTTTCAAAAAGACTTGGCGGCTATCGATGAGTATCTTAACGCGGTGAGAGAGGCGTATCACTCTCAACCATACATAAACCTTGATATTACCACTGATTCCTTAGGGCTGAAATCAATACATGGGCCAAGCCTGAAGAACTTTCTCGATGAGATTACCAATAACGAAATGCTCAAATGTGTTCTATCCATGCACTGCCTTCTTTATGGTGTATTGCCAGAGGAGGTACCATTTACACTTCATTCCTTTGTAGCCGGATCCTACTATGAATCAGTAAACACCATAAAAGGTGGAGGTTTAGCCCTTGCAAACGCGTTTAATGCCCGGCTTCATGAACTTGGCGTTGATATGTACTGTGGGAGCGAAGTAACGGAAATATTTCTTTGTGATGACAATTCCTTATCTGGTGTTCGTTATGGAGAAGACAACATCTTAAATTGTCAGATCTGTGTTTCAACAATTCATCCCCAAGCCCTTATAAAAATTTTGCCTGATTCTGCATTCCGGCCTTTCTACAGGAAACGCATTCAATTACTTGAAGACACTTGCTCTGCAATTATTGTGTACGCCCAGTCTACACATCTCTTGGATATCCTTGACCGAACAAACTTTTTTCTTTTCCCTGGAACAAGCTTTCACAATCATCAAATCAGTGGCCCTGTCGAACAAAAACCAATGTTCATTGCTCGAGCAAGACCGGATAATGGAAAGACCCAGCAGGATGGGTGTATCATAATCTGCCCTGCGTCCAACTTAGGATCTGAACCCTGGACAACTTCGTTTCAGACAGACAATCCTGTTGGTTATAATTCCCTTAAAGATTTTTGGAGTACCAAGATTATTGCACATGTTGAGGCTTCATATCCTGAGTTTCGAGGAAATCTATCCCTCTTGGACTGTGCAACNCCTTTAACCTTAAAAAACTTCACCAACAGCCCCTTTGGAAGTCTATATGGAGTTAAGCACAAAATCGATCAGTATAATCCTGTACCCTTAACAAAAATTAAAGATCTTGTTTTGGCTGGGCAGTCGATTACTGCTCCAGGTGTTTTTGGCGCTACAGCCTCAGGCTTTGTTGCCTGCGGATCTATCATTGGACATGAAACAATGATAAAGGAACTGAGGAAATGCGCATGAGAAGAGTTGTTGTAACAGGCATGGGCTCCATATCCCCTTTTGGAAAAGGCGTGGATGTTCTCATGGATTCACTAATGACAAACAGAAGCGCTATTATTGCTGTTCCTGAGCTCGCCGATATTGGAAGTCTAAGAACAAGGGTTGCTGCTTTAGTGACCGGTGTTGATCCAAAAGAAATTCCAAGAAAATTCCGGCGCTCTATGTCAAAGATGTCCGTCTATGCCACATTGGCNAGCCAAGAGGCGATAACTATNAGCCGTATCANTGAAGAGCACTGCTCAAGCGGACAAATGGGCGTNTCAATTGGTTCAACTGTTGGAAGCCCGATTGCTACNCATGGATTCTACNCAGATTTTCTCCGTAGCAATACCCTTGACAANATCAGGGCTACACTTTTTTTCCAGATCATGAATCATTCGTGCGCTTCCAATGTTGCTCAGGTTCTGGGGATAACGGGCAGGCTTCTTGCGCCATCGTCCGCGTGTTCAACAAGCACACAGGCCATAGGTTACGGATATGAAATGATTGCTTTTGGAAAACAGGATATAATGCTTTGTGGCGGGTCTGATGAGTTCCATCCCCTTTCTGCTGCAACATTCGATATTATCAATGCTGCCTCGGTCAATTACAATGAAAGACCTCATATGACACCCCGTCCTTTTGACATCAACCGTGATGGAGTTGTTGCAGCTGAAGGTTGTGGCGTTCTTATTCTCGAATCCCTCGAGTCTGCAGTATATCGTAACGCAACGGTCTTTGCCGAAATAATTGGCTTTTCAACGGTTACAGATCATTCCAGTATTGCTGATCCGAATGCAGATTCAATAGAATCATGCATAAGGAAAGCTCTCGGTGATGCAAGTATCAATCCTGATGAAGCTCATTATATAAATGCCCATGCCACCGGCACGATCCTGGGTGATATAGCAGAGGCTGAAGCGATAGCAAAGATCTTTGGCAGTTCCATAGCCGTAAGTAGTCTCAAGGGACATCTCGGACATACCATGGCAGCATCCGGCGCTTTAGAAACCATTGCTACGATAGGGATGATGAACAGCGGTTTCCTTATTCCCACACGCAACCTGGAAAATATCGACCCTGCGTGCAAGGGCCTGAGGCATATCCGGAATATCGAACAATCGAACATTGAGGTAGCAATTAAGAATAATTTTGCCTTAGGCGGCGTTAACTCATGCATTNTAATNAGGAGGTATAAACATGATCGATGANAAGGTAATCGAGATTATCAATACCTCTCTCGCTACNGAATTTGAGCTCGACATTGAGAAGATGGTTCCCGAAGCACTTCTCTACGAAGACCTCGGGCTTGACAGTTTAGACAGAGTAGACACTGTGATCCTGCTGGAACAGGCCTTCAAGTTCAAGATCAGAGAGGAAGAAGAAATCAGACAAATCCGTACCCTCGGCGATATCCACACCTTTGTAATAAACAAAATTCAGAGCCTGAGGGAAACTGAAGGTGCAATCCAGTAATATTTCTGGTCCCCACAATAGAATGAGGCATTTAAGGGTATGGCGTCTTTTCTACTCCATCCCCATGAATCTGATCATCTATCCCTTGGTTGTACTTTGGACCCTTTCCGGGATCATTGTTTTCCCTATTGTCTTTCTCTTCTGGAAGGTTGCATTAAAATGGGAGAACGCGCGTATTATGCGTCTATGCATCTGGTTCTATGGCAGGGGATGGCTTGTTATTATGTCTCCTTTTGTAAAATTCCGGCGAATGGGTTTTGATAAGAGAACTATTGAACTCCCTTACATTATTGTTATTAACCATCTATCTTTTTTTGATTTCTGGTGCATGGCACTTTTACCTTTTAGCAATGTGGTGGTAGCGGTCCGGTCATGGCCTTTTAGAATGCCCTGGTTTGCTCCCTTTATGAGACTTGCGGGATACCTTGATGTCGAATCTCTTGGTTGGGCAGGCTCCCTTGTATCAGGGTCTGAAATTCTGAAGAAGGGTGGTTCTATCCTATTCTTTCCCGAAGGTCACAGAAGTCGTGACGGGAAACTCCAACGCTTCTATTCCGGTCCCTTTAAGCTTTCCGAAGAAACAGGGNCTAAGATACTACCCCTCTGCATCACAGGGTCAGATATGCTTCTGCCACCCGGCAGTTGGTGGATGATGCCGGCAAAAATATCCCTCAAGGCACTTACTCCAATTGATCCCAAAGACTTTCACAGGACTTTAGGTCATATAACACTTCAGAAGCATACAAAGGCCATGATTGCTCAGAATCTTGCAGAAATGAGAAAGGAATGAAAACCACCCTCTCTCTTCCTATGCCTGCTGAGATGCTGGTGCCCCACAGGCCACCAATACTCGTTATCGAACAGCTTCTTGAATTTAATGACACTAAGGGTGTAGTGGAGTCCTACATGCATCCGGACAGTATTTTTGCGAGGATAGATGGCTCAATCGAACAGGTTACCATGGTGGAGATCATAGCCCAGTCTTTCGCGGCGGTGAAGGGCTATGCCGACCTTCTTGAGGGAAAACCTATCAGCAAAGGCTTTCTTGTGGGTGTCAAACGTTTAAATATCTTTGGAATGGCCTATAAAAGAGATGGTTTATTGACGTTCATTGAACGGGTCGGTGAGACAGATGAGTTTTCCTTGGCCGAGGGCAAAGTGATGCGTGAGGGTCAGCTGATAGCATCAGGGAACGTTATGGTATGGGTTCCAAAAAATATCTGATGGTCCGCACCATATTCCTTTTTATAGGTATCATTATCCTTTTATTCAGCAGTGCTCTTTACGGAGATACGACCGTGATGAACAATTCTCATAAAATCCAGGATGCCAAATCGCAGACCTTCACAACTATCGGTTCTGTATCGAAAAATCTACAAACAATCTTGAGCGATTTTATCCAGGAAAAACATCTTGCCATGTTGAAAGACCCTCTTATTTCAAGCGGACGTTTTGGTTACGAGAAACCAGATACTCTATACTGGGAAATTACAAAGCCGGCTCAGGCAGGGTTTGCGGTAAAAGGTTTGAAAGCAAGGTGTTGGAGCAACGATCCGAACTCGTCACAGGTCTTTGATATAGAGCGGGAGCCTTTGGTAAAAGCTATCGCCGAACAGATTTTTGCATGGGCCAGGGCAGATTTCTCCTGGCTTGAGAAAAGATACAGGATTACCATTGCAGAAGAAGCCCCGAGCAATCTTAGGCTTGTTCCCCTTTCATCACATGAAAAAAAGTATGTCTCCTATCTCTTAGTCATTTTTTCCAATAACTTTTCGCAACTCAGTTCTGTTGAAATCCACGAGAAAGGCGGGGACTTTACACGCATCAAATTTATCAATACCCTTCTGAATCAACCATTACCTAAAACCTTCTCAGAATGATGCCTTCTTTCCTTGCTGTTTTTGATCGACTATTCGATTATTTCACACGTCATCGAATAATCCTGTACTCTGCTACCATTATCGTTATCCTGGTTAGTTTAATTGCACTGAAGAATATTAATCTTACCGAAGACATCCGGCCCATGCTCCCTGATGGTTCGTCAGATGCCGCAATAGACTTTCAGTTTCTTCAGCAGGCACCTTTTGCGCAAAAGGTGGTCATCAATCTCAGGTCCGGGTCGGGTGCAGATCAGAATGCCCTTGTTGCGGCAGCCGATAACCTGGCAGGCCAAATGGGTCAACCCTATTATACCAGGATTGTTACAGGGTCAGACTTGCCGCCTCCCTCTGAAATCCTCCCCTGGCTTATCAAGGTTATCCCCATCCTTTCGACTGAAAAGGACATACAAAGGATCGCAGGTTTATTAACCCCTGAACAGATTAATAACAGTCTGCGGGAGATTAAGAAAAAGCTTAATTCCCCTGAGGGATGGGCACTTAAAGCACTTTTGCAGGAAGACCCGTTGGGATTGTACCTAATAGGGCTTGATAAATTACGCTACATCAATATGTTCCAGGGTATGGTCCTTCATGATAACCATTTTATGAGTTCCGATGGAAGGAACGTCCTTATTATTGGAGAAACTCCGATCAAGATTACCGACACCCAGGGGGCGAGTGACCTGGTCCGGTATACCCAGGACACCATCAATAAACATGTGCCACAAAATATTAACGCCTCATTTATCAGCGGCCATTCTTATACAACCGGCAATGCTGAGACCCTTAAAAAGGACCTGTCTGTTATCCTCACCTGTACGCCGCTCATTATTCTCTTACTTCTCTTTGCCTTTTTGCGAAATTGGCAGGCAATTTTTGTTTTTCTTGTACCCGCTACAGTTGTGTGTATCGCAACCGCTGGAGTATTGTTTACTTATCATACGATCTCCGCGGTGACCATCGCTTTCGGTTCTGTGCTGATGGGCATCTCCGATGATTACCCTATTTTTACCTATTTTTCATTGCGGAACAATCGTGATTACGGAGGAAAAACAATTTCTCGAATCGCACGACCCGTTCTCGCAAGTGGTATAACCACTATGGCTACCTTTAGNGCCCTCTTCTTCTCCGATCTCCCCGGACAACGTCAAATNGCATGGTTTTCCATTATCGGTATTGTTGCTTCTCTGATCTTTTCCCTCATCGTTTTGCCTCACCTGCTAAAAAGAGTACCGCCGACCAGATATGTTCCGGAAATTCCAACCTTTTCTAAGGGGTTGTTTTACCGGTATGGGATCATTGGGGTATGGCTGGTTCTTATGGCTCTCAGTCTGTGGCAGGGAACATCACTACAGTTTAATGGCGATATGAGGGCTGTCAACATGGTCCCGAAGTCGATACGTACTACTGAGGCCAATTTTAGAGAAACGTGGGGGGATTTTCGTGGCAAAGCCATGATATTCGCAGAAGGAAATGATCTTGAATCTGCATTAAGGAACAACGACTTATTATTTAATCATATCAAAAGAGAGTATCCTGATGAGCAAATTATAAGTTTTGCACCGCTTCTTCCTTCGGCTGAAACACAAGAGGAAAACCTCAGGCGCTGGGAATTGTTATGGTCCTATGAGAACAGCAATAAGTTGCGGACACTCCTCGCGCGAGAGGGAGATAAACTCGGATTTTCTCCTCATGCCTTTGACGCCTTCTTTGAAAGATTATCCTCTAAACCGACACCTATCAGCATAGAGGATCTTAAAAAGGCAGGGTTCAGCGATGTTATTAACTCTATGATTGTACAGCAAAACGCAACCACTCGGTTGCTCACCCTGGTGCCGGACACACCCGAAATGGCAGCTCTTTTTAAAACATCAGGCGATATCCCTTTTGTAAACCGATTTATATCCCAACGTCGTTTTAGCACTATTATGAGCAGCTCTATATTTCGTAATTTCATCAAATACATTGCCATATCTTCAATAGTAATAATCCTGTTCCTCGTTCTGCTGTTGCGCAACGTTGAAAAGGTCCTCTACGCATTGATTCCTGTTGTAACAGGTCTCGTCTTTATGTTCGGCGCCATGGGGTGGAGCAGGATCGAATTTAACCTTTTTAATATAATCGCAAGCATCCTTGTTATCGGTCTATCAGTTGACCTCGGCATATTCATGGTCAGCAGGATTTCGGAAGGGCACGACCGCAATACATCTATGGCCGTTCTTCTCGGCGGCCTCACGAGCCTCGTTGGTATGGGGGCTCTAACCCTTGCCCAACATCCTGCGCTCTATTCAATCGGAATGACAGTACTCCTTGGCATGTGTGGCGCAATTCCATCAGCCCTATTTGTGATACCTGCATTTTATGGTTCACGTGATGCTTAGAACGTGCATAATCTGAAATCCGCTATTATAGCATCAGCAAAGGGACCTGCAACTCAGACAGAAACAGGCACCTTTATAAGGACTTATTGTTTCAAGCCTGATTTCACAGGATTTTCCGGCCATTTTCCCGGATATCCTATCCTCCCAGCCGTAGTACAGGTTTTCACGATACTCTCCATGGCTGAAGAATTGAAAGGCCGCTCTCTGGAGTTAATCTCCATAGTAAAAGCCAAGTTCCACATCGAGATTCATCCAGGACAAGATGTCCGCATAGAATATCGGGAGGGTACTATTCAGGAAAAGCTGAGCATCGAGTCTACCATCACCGTTTCGGATGGTGTTGCTTCTTCGCTCTTGGCTATAATTTCTGAAAAAGAATAAGAGAGGTTTATAAGGTTATGCGAAAACCATATTTTCCTTATAGGAAAGGGGATCCTTCCCCTCTTAGGGTCCAGGTGGAGCGAAGGGTTCGCTTCGAAGAGACGGATCAGCTTGCAATAGTCTGGCATGGGCGTTATGCAAGCTTTTTCGAAGATGTACGGAGTGCTGCAGGAGAACAATATGGCATCGGTTACATGGACTTCTACAATAACGGGGTAATAGCACCTATCAGGATTATGCACATGGACTTCCATCATCCCTTGAGGTTCAACGAAACCATTGTAATAGAAGGTATTTTTCATTGGACTGATGCTGCACGTATCAATATCGAATATATCATCCGGAATAGCAAAGGGCACCTCTCCACTACAGGGTACACGGTTCAGGTATTGCTCGATAATGAGAACAACCTTCTACTGATTCCCCCTCCTTTCTACCGGGACTTTCGTGAAAAATGGCGAAGAGGAGANCTTTCTTGAGAGANGTCTGGATTACAGATTCAGGTNTTGTCACAGGGGTCGGTAAAAACCTCGAGGACACGTGGAAGAACCTCATTGCAGGTAAAACAGCAATACGCGAAATANCACGTTTTCCTGTAAAATCATACAGGGCAAGTATAGGCGCGTGTATTTCTCATTTAACGCCGTCGGGCCCTGTGTCGTTGATCCGCAGCGTTACGGATCTCCTCATTAATCAGATCAGTAATGTTCCCGCTGATTCNTTGCTTATCACGGCAACAACAAAGNCCGGTATTGACAACCTGGAAAAATTAAAACGCGGTGTTGCTGCTGNAACAAACGANATTCTGCCCTCTTTTCTGTCAGCTACTATCGGGAAAAAACTCGGCTTGGGTGGAGGATCATTCAACATAAGCGCCGCATGCGCATCTTCTACTGTAGCTATTGCGCAAGGGACAGCCTTGATCTCCTCGGGGACCGTTGAGTCAGCCTTAATATGTTCCGCAGACGTTATTACTGAGTTCGTCTTTTCCGGTTTCTCGGCCCTCCAAATACTTTCACCTTTTCCCTGCAAACCTTTTGACCGGAACAGGGCAGGCCTTTCCCTTGGAGAAGGGGCTTCATTCCTGATGCTCATGAACGCCAATAGAGCAAAACGTCTCGGCCTCTCCAGGAAAGGCAGCATAGCTGGTTTTGGCGTAGCTAACGATGCCTCTCACATCACTGCACCCGATAAAAATGGCTCTGGACTTATCAAGGCCATGTCTAGGGCTATGAAAGTGGCCAACATTGAAAATGATGCTATTACAGGAATCAGCGCTCACGGAACAGGAACGATTCACAACGACCTTATGGAATTAACCGCCTTTCGCATTGTCTTTTCCGACAGGTGTCCCCCAATCTATTCTGTAAAAGGATGTATCGGTCATACCTTCGGCGCGGCCGGAGGCATTGAGGTTGCCCTTGCAAACAAAGCCCTTCTGGAACAAACAATTCCACCAACTGTTGGTTTTTCCGATCCAGAGAAGGGTGCGGAAGGGCTCGTCAGTTCAAAGCCTGTATCTATTAAGGGCGACTATCTGCTGGTCACAAACTCCGGTTTTGGTGGGATTAACGCGGCCATTATTTTAAAAAGAGGATAATCTTCTGAAAATTGACGTTACAGGTTTAGGCTGGGTAAACGCAAAAAGTAGTGCACAAGGGAGGCAGGCATCCTTTTCTAAAGCTCAAAACGGAACCCTGCCAAGACTTCTCTCCAAAACTCTTTTTCGTAATACTTTTCAACGCTTTGGAAGACTTGACGGGTATTCACAACTTGGAGTAGCTGCCATAGCATTGGCACTTCAAGACGCACACCTTGATGCTTGGTCAGAAACCAGAAACATTGCTATTATAGCCTCTACAGTATATGGTTGCCTGGAAACTGATGAACATTATTATGATACGGTATTGCCCGAAGAGGGTCGATTGGCTAGCCCCTCTCTTTTCGCCTACACTCTACCGAACGCTTTTTTGGGTGAGGCGGCAATTCATTTTGGGCTATCAGGTGCAAGTTATGTAATCAATGAGCCTTTCCCTTCAGGTCTTTTCGGTTTATCGCTTGCCATAAACAGCATTAAAATGGGTGAACATGAAGTGGTAATCGTGGGAATATCCGACTATGGGCCACCTCCAATACTCTCCTTAACAAGCAGGTCTTCCCCAGGAGCGCTCTTTTTTGTGCTTCAGGATAGTAAACCAGGCAAACAACTTCTTTCATACGGAGAACTCACACAAGACAGAAAAATGAAATTATTTTTTGATAGAGAAGAGATTATCGACCTTAATGCTCTTGCAAGCATGTGCACAAAAGGTCGTGGAAAAGTAAAAGAGGTCGACACCAACAAATGAAAATGACACTCATTTATCCTCAATGGCCAAAACTTGAACGGCAAACTGAATTCCATCTTCCACCCCATGGTCCTGTTGTGTTTGCCGCAGAAGTTCCTTCTGAAGTTGACCTCACGTTTATTGATGAAAACGTTCAGAAAGTCGCTCCAAATGGTGATCCTGATATTGTTGCCCTCTCAGTGATGCTTACGTGTCAATTACCAAGGGCTTTTGAGATTTCAAACTACTACCGGGAGCGGGGTATCCCCGTCATATTTGGTGGGATTGCAACAATGCTCCACAGCGAAGAAGTAATAAACCACGCTGACTCAATATTCTTGGGAGAGGTGGAAGGCAGATTCGCTGGG
>JGI20214J51650_10002247_pt1 | contig 12177 bp, 11 predicted proteins | sample WetSurMetagenome_FD_51650 | JGI IMG/M metagenome (IMG submission 51650)
CCGCCGATGCGTCACCGGTGCGGGCGGTGCTGAGGGAGTGGCGATGAACGGCATGCAAACGGCGGCATGCGGCCCATTGGGGCCGTTCGCGGGCCTGCTTGCGAGCGAGCAAAGGCGCGTGTGGGCCGGCCGCAGCACCTATTCTCGGCGGTCTGCGCCGCGCCGCGACCGCCCGGCGCTCGTCGGCCTCGTGGCCCGTCGCCGAACTCGCTTCGCGCTTCGCGCTCGCACAGATGCGACGAGCCAGATGACGAAGCGCGCGCGACCGCGCGCGGCCGCAAACCCTGCAATGCTCGGCGCCTCCCATGCGCGCTGCGCCCTGCCCGCACGTGCCTTTGCCGGCACCGCCGGTCGTGTTCGGCTCGAATGCCAAAGCCTGTGGCGGCGCAGCAAGCGGTGCCAGGCCGGGATGAACGAAGGCGTGGCGAGAAGCGCAGGTTCGGGGTCGGCGCGCGCCGGCGCGCTTCGTGAAATGACTAGCCGCATCCGTGCGAGCGCAAAGAGCGCAGTCAACGCAGCGAGTCGTGCGGCACAACCCCGGAGCGGGCCTCGCAGCGCAGTCCGCGCCCAGCGCAGACCACCGAACCCCGAACGCCGAACACTGGCCGGGGTACACCGGCCGCGCCGTGTCGACGCTACCCGTGAAAGGCCGCGGCCCGCGAACGGCCGAATCGGGCAGACAGTGGCCAACCACGCGGCCACCGAATCGATCAATACACGACGCGGGTGCGAACCGCCGGAGGCCATGAAATGACGAGAAACGACGCGCTGGCGCTCGACGCCGCCGACCCGCTGGCAGCGCTGCGCGAGCAGTTCGCACTGCCACCCGGCGTGATCTACCTCGACGGCAATTCGCTCGGCGTGCTGCCCCGGACCACCGCCGCACGCGTGCAGCAAGTGGTGAGCGCCGAGTGGGGTGCTGAGCTCATCAAGAGCTGGAACAGCGCCGGCTGGATCACGCTGCCGCAACGCATAGGCGACAAGATCGCGCGCCTGGTCGGCGCACACGCGGGCGAGCTGGTGGTGGCTGACTCGACTTCGGTCAACCTGTTCAAGGTGCTGAGCGCGGCGCTCTGCATCGCGCACGAGGAATCGGCGTCGCGGCGCGTGATCCTGTCCGAGCGCAGCAACTTCCCGACCGACCTCTACATCGCCGAGGCGCTGGCGCGCGAGCGCGGCTTCGAACTCGTTCTCGTGGAGGCCGACGAGATCCGCGCGAAGCTGGACCACCGGGTCGCGGTACTGATGCTCACGCACGTGAACTACCGCAACGGCCGCATGCACGACATGGCCGCATTGACGCACGCGGCGCACGAAGCCGGTGCGCTGGCGCTGTGGGACCTGGCGCATTCGGCCGGTGCGGTGCCGGTCGACCTGCACGCGGCGCGTGCCGACTTCGCTGTCGGCTGCGGCTACAAGTACCTGAACGGCGGCCCCGGCGCGCCAGCCTTCGTCTGGGTGCACCCCGACCATGCCGACCGCTTCTGGCAGCCGCTGGCGGGCTGGATGGGCCATGCTTCGCCGTTCGAATTCACGCCCGGCTACCGGCCCGCGGCCGGCATCTCGCGCTACCTCGCCGGCACGCCGCCGGTGCTTTCGCTGGCGGCGCTGGAGTGCGGCGTCGACACCGTGCTCGCCGCCGAGGCCTACGGCGGCATGGCCGCGCTGCGCGCCAAGTCGCTGGCGCTGACACGGTGGTTTGCCGAGCTCGTCGAGGCGCGCTGCCCGCAGCTGACGCGGGTGTCGCCGCGCGACGACGCCACGCGCGGCAGCCAGGTCTGCTTCGCCCACCCCGAGATCGGCTACCCGGTGATGCAGGCGCTGATTGCGCGCGGCGTGATCGGGGATTTTCGCGCGCCCGACATCCTGCGCTTCGGCTTCACGCCGCTCTACCTGCGCTTCGTCGACGTCTTCGACGCTGCCGAGCACCTGCAACAAGTGCTCGCGAGCGGCGAATGGCGCCGCCCCGAATTCAACCAACGTGCAGCAGTCACATGAACAGCGAACACCAAGGTGCACCGGCCGGTGCAGAGCGCACCGCCGACGGCGCTCTCGTCGACTTCAGCGCCGAAATGAGCTATGGCGACTACCTCCATCTGGACGCCGTGCTGAACGCCCAGCACCCGCGCTCGCCCGACCACAACGAGATGCTGTTCATCGTCCAGCACCAGACGAGCGAGCTGTGGATGAAGCTGATGCTGCACGAGCTGCACGCGGCGATCGCGGCGGTCGCGGCGGACCAGCTCTCGGCCACGTTCAAGATGCTCGCCCGGGTCTCGAAGATCATGGAGCAGCTGGTCCACGCCTGGGACGTGCTCGCGACGATGACGCCGCCCGAGTACAGCGCGATCCGCCCGTACCTGGCCAACAGCAGCGGCTTCCAGAGCTGGCAGTACCGCTGCATCGAGTTCGGCCTGGGCAACAAGAACGCGGCGATGCTCAAGCCCCACGTCCACCGCTCCGACCTGCTCGCCCACGTGGAGGCAGCGTGGCGCGCGCCGTCGCTCTACGACGAAGCCTTGCGCTTGCTCGCGCGCCGCGGCCTGCCGGTGCCGGCCAGCCACGTCGATCGCGACTGGACTCAGCCCTATGCCAGCAGCGACGAGGTCGAGGCCGCGTGGCTCGTCGTCTACCGCGCGCCCGAGACGCATTGGGACTTGTACCAGCTCGGCGAGGAGCTCACCGACCTCGAGGACGCGTTCCGTCTCTGGCGCTTCCGCCACGTCACGACGGTTGAGCGCGTGATCGGCTTCAAGCGCGGCACCGGCGGCACCAATGGCGTCGGTTACCTTCGCAAGATGCTCGACACGGTGCTGTTCCCCGAGATCTGGAAGCTGCGCACCGACCTGTGAGCGGCTCCGGGGCTGCGCTATCGTGCCCCGCATGAAACCCGCCCCGCCCCCACCGGCGCATCCGGTGCCACCGCGCCGGCATTGGCGCGACGCGCTCGTCACCGCTGGGCCGCTGGCCGTGGCGACGCTGCTGTTCGCGCTTGCAACGGCACTTTACCTCGGCTACCGCATCCTCGACCCGACGCCGGTCAAGCGCATCGTGATGGCCACCGGCCCGGCGCAGGGCGCATACGCCGAGTTCGCCAAGCATTACCTGCCGCTGCTGCGCGCCAACGGCGTCGCGCTCGAGCTGCGGCCTACCCAGGGCGCGGGCGAGAACCTGGCCCTGCTGCGCGCGCCCGGCTCGGGCGTCCAGGTCGCCTTCGTCCAGGGTGGCATCGACGACACGCCGTCGGCCGATGCGCCCGCGCTGGTCTCGCTGGGCAGCGTTGCCTACGAGCCGCTGTGGCTGTTCTACCGCGAGGACAGCGCGCGGCGCCATCTGAAGGGCACGGCGCCGACGCGGCTGGCCCAGCTCGCCGGCTGGCGCGTCGACACGGGCCCACCCGGCGGAGGCTCAGGGCCGCTGCTGCGCGAGCTCGCGACCGCGAGCGGCCTGCCGGCGCGGGACCTGCATGCCGGCGACCCGCTCGCCGTCAACGGCGTCGTCGACCTGGTGCAGGGCCGCGTCGATGCGCTGGCGCTGGTGTCGGCGGCCGACGCGCCGCTGGTCCAATACCTGCTCACCACGCCCGGCGTGCGCCTGTTCGACTTCGTCCAAGCCGAGGCCTACGCGCGCCGCTTCCCGTCACTGCGCCCGCTGGTGCTGCCGCGCGGCGTGATCGACTTCGCCGCCGACCGGCCGCCGCGGAACCTGCACCTGATGGCCGCGACCGCGCAGCTGGTCGCGCGCGCCGACCTGCACCCGGCGCTCGTGCAGCTGCTCGTGCAGGCGGCGCAGCAGGTGCANGGCGCGCCGGGCTGGTTCGCGCGCCGCGGCGAGTTTCCGAACCCCGACACGCCGGGCTTCACGCTCGCGCCCGAGGCCGAGCGCCTGTACCGCAGCGGCCCGCCCTGGTTGCAGCGCGTGCTGCCGTTCTGGCTCGCGAACTTCATCGACAGGATGTGGATCGTGCTGCTGCCGCTGCTGGCCGCGCTGCTGCCGCTGTCGCGCGTGCTGCCGCCGCTGGTCGAGCTGCGTCTGCGCTCGCGTGTGTTCCGCTGGTACGCGCACCTGCGCGCGGTCGAGCACGAACTCGCCCAGCCGGGTGCCGACCTGACCCGGCTGATCACCGAGCTCGACCGCGTCGAGGCGCAGACCGAGCGCATCGGCGTGCCGCTCGCCTATGCGCACGAGCTGTACGAGCTGCGCAGCCACCTGCAGCTGGTGCGCGCGCGGCTGCTCGCTCAGGCTGCCCCCCGCGCGAAGGCGGCGAGCAGCGCCACCTAAAATCCGACCTCCTCCAGCGACCGAAGGCGCCCGCCATGGACACCCGCACCTCCCCGATCCGCCTGCGCATCACCCAGCTGCGCGAGGTGCTGGCGCGCGAGGGCGCGCACGCGCTGCTCGTGCCCTCGGCCGATCCGCACCTGAGCGAGTACCTGCCCGAACGCTGGCAGGGCCGGCAGTGGCTGTCGGGCTTCACCGGCTCGATGGCGACGCTGGTCGTCGCGCTCGATCGCGCGGCGCTGTTCGCCGACAGCCGCTACTGGGTGCAGGCCGAGGCCGAGCTCGAAGGCAGCGGCATCGAGCTCGTCCGGATCCCGACCGGCAACTCGTCGCTGCACCTCGACTGGCTGGTGCAGAACCTGCCCGCCGGCGCGACGGTCGCGGTCGACGGCCAGGTGCTGGGCCTGGCCGCGGCGAAGGCCTTGCGCGGCGCGCTCGACGCTGCCGGCGTGCGCCTGCGCACCGACCTCGACCTGCTGGACGCCATCTGGCCCGACCGCCCAGCGCTGCCGGCCCAGCCGGTCTACGCACACCGCGCGCCGCAGGCGGCCACCGCACGCCGCGCCAAGCTGGCAACGGTGCGCGAGGCCATGGCGCGCCACGGCGCGACACATCACTTCGTCTCGACCGTCGACGACATCGCGTGGATCACCAACCTGCGCGGCAGCGACGTCAGCTACAACCCGGTGTTCCTGGCCCACCTGCTGCTTGCCACCGACAGCGCCACGCTGTTCGTCGGCGCCGGCAAGATCGACGCCGCGCTGCAACGCGAGCTCGCCGCCGACGACATCCTCCTGGCGCCCTATGCCGAGGCCGGCGACGCCCTCGCCGCACTGGAAGAAGCCGGCGTGCTGCTGGTCGACCCGAAGCGCATCACGCTCGGTCTGCGCGAACGCGTTGGCGCCGGCGTGACGGTGGTCGAGGCGATCAACCCGAGCACGCTCGCGAAGAGCCGCAAGACGGCGGCCGAGGTCGCCTTCGTGCGCGAGGCGATGGCCGAGGACGGCGCCGCGATGTGCGAGTTCTACGCCGGGTTCGAGGCAGCGCTGGCGCGCGGCGAACGCCTCACCGAGCTGACCGTCGACGAGAGGCTCAGCGCCGAGCGCGCGAAGCGCAGCGGCTTCGTCGGCCTGAGCTTCAGCACCATCGCCGGCTTCGCCGCCAACGGCGCGATGCCGCATTACCGCGCCACCGACGAGTCGCACGCGTTGATCGAGGCCCAGCGCGGAGAAGGCAGCCTTCTGCTCATCGACAGCGGCGGCCAGTACCTCGGCGGCACCACCGACATCACGCGCGTCTGGCCGATAGGCAGCGTCAGCGCAGCGATGAAGCGCGACTACACGCTGGTGCTCAAGGGCACTATGGCGCTTTCGCGCGCGCGTTTCCCGCGCGGCACGCCGAGCCCGATGCTCGACACCATCGCGCGCGCGCCGCTCTGGGCCGAGGGCCTGGACTTCGGCCACGGCACCGGCCATGGCGTGGGCTACTTCCTCAACGTGCACGAAGGCCCACAGAGCATCAGCAAGGCGATCCCCGACGCGACGATGGCGATGGAGCCGGGGATGATCACCAGCATCGAGCCAGGCCTGTACCGGCCCGGCCAGTGGGGCGTGCGCATCGAGAACCTGGTGCTCAACGTGCCCGCCGCCACGGCCGAGGGCGAGGCCTTCGGCGAGTTCCTCGAGTTCGAGACGCTCACGCTGTGCCCGATCGACACGCGATGCATCGAGCGTTCCCTGCTGCGTGCAGACGAGATCGAATGGCTCAACGCCTACCACGCGACGGTGCGCGAGCGCCTCGCGCCGCGCGTCGCCGGCGCCGCGCTGGCTTGGCTGAACGAGCGCACGGCCGCGATCTGAGTTGAACTCGCTCGGCATCGACCTCGGCGGCACCAAGATCGAGGCCGTCGTGCTCGACGCCGCCGGCGCCGAGCGCTGGCGCCGGCGCATCGCCACGCCTGCCGGCCGCTATGCCGAGACGCTGCAGGCGTTGCTCGCGCTCGTCGACGCCGCTCGCGCCGCGGGCCTGGGCCCGTTCAGCATCGGCATCGGCACGCCGGGCACTTCGACGGCCTCGGGCCTGATGAAGAACTGCAACTCTGAGTGCCTGAACGGGCAAGCACTGCGGCGCGACTTGCAGGCCTTGTTCGGCCAGCCGGTGGCGATCGCGAACGACGCCGACTGCCTGGCCTTGTCCGAGGCCACCGACGGTGCCGGCGCCGGCGCGGCAGCGGTCTTCGCGGTCATCCTGGGCACTGGCACCGGGGCCGGCATCGCGGTGAGCGGCCGTGTGCTCGCCGGCCCGAACGGCCTCACCGGCGAATGGGGCCACAACCCGCTCCCCTGGGCCACAGCCGACGACCCGCAGCCCGCCTGCTTCTGCGGCCGGCGCGGCTGCATCGAGACCCTGGTCAGCGGCCCGGGGCTGGCACGCGACCATGAACGCGTCAGTGGCGTCCGGCTCGACGGCCCCGAGATCGTCGCCGCGGCCGCGAGCGGCGGCGCGGCCGCGGCGGCCACGCTGGAACGCCACGCGAGCCGGCTCGCACGCGCGCTGGCCTCGGTGATCAACCTGCTCGACCCCGACGTCATCGTGCTCGGCGGCGGCCTGTCGCGGCTGCCGCACCTGTACGAACGCGTGCCCGCGCTGTGGGGCAACTGGGTCTTCGGCGCCGGGCCGGCCGAGCCGGTGCGCACGCCGCTGCGCCCGGCACGCCACGGCGACGCCTCCGGCGTGCGCGGCGCGGCCTGGCTCGGCCGCAGCGCTGCCGGCACGGACGGTGCGCACTCGAAGGGGGCGTAACGCTCGGGCGTGCGCGCGCTGACAAGCGCTGAACCGGTTCACCCCGCCCGAGCCGGGGCGGCCACCGTATTTGCTGCACCAGCGGACGGCCTGGATCGGCGCCCGCTGCAGGGGAAGGCCGATCGGACCGAACGAAAGCACCGGCAGCGGCCCGCTTCAGGCCGGCTTCGAGGCGGCGAGCACCAGCACGTCGGCGGTGGTGAGCGGTTTTCCGGCGATACCCCTCCTGTTGCCGCTACTCACCTCCACGATCACCGCTCAAGTCATCGGCCGCATCGCCTCGCCTTCGATCTCAACCATCGCGTCGGTGAGCTTGCGGATGATGCGGGGCTTCTGCTCCGCGGGAGATGCGCCCTCGATGACCTTCACGTTAGTGAATGGCACGTTGCGACTCCTGCGATTGGGGTTCCAGGCCTCGCGCTGCTCGCACCACGCGGCAACCGGTTCATCCAGTGGATCACCGGTTGGCCCGCACCGCACCGGGACAGTGGCCCCGGATCAGCGCCGATCCGTACGGCCGGATCGGGACGCCGGTCCCGCAGCGGGCATCCCGGCCGTGCCGAACCCGGCGTCGCGTGCGCGCAAAATGGTCTGCGGCCGATTCCCCGCACCGATGTTGCTGAACACGCCGGTGATGTGGTTGCGGACGGTCTTGTCCGCAAGTTTGGGCCAGGCGGCGATCTGGGCATTTTCGAGGCCACGCGCCCGGAGTTCGAGCGTCCGGCGCTCGCGCGGCGTGTGCGTCACGAAGACGGCGCCGATGGCGGCCCTCGCCCGGTGCGAGAGTCTCGCGCAGGCTTGCCTGAAGCTGCGCGAACGCCGGCTCCCCATGGAGGGAAACGTGGTTGCGGCCGTCGAGGGGCTCGAAGCGTGCACCGGGCATGGAAGTGGCGATGAACCCTCCCTCGTCGAAGGGCGCCCGGCTGTCGTGGCGGCCGCGCAAGACTAGCGTCGGCACGCGGATCCGGGCCAGCGCCGGCGTGGCATCGAGTTCGGAGAATGGGCGGATCGGGCGCGCCGCGTTGGCCGGTGAAGCCGCTCGGCGCTGGATCTCGTTGAAGGCGTGGACTTGCGCGGGCGTCGCATCTGGACGGAACTGCGAGGTGAACGTCTGCCGGAAGGCCGGATTGTCCTGGCTCCAGACCAGCTCTACGAGGCGGACCATTGCGACGCGCGCGTCGCGCTGCTCCAGCACTCGGTTCGCGGTGCAGCCCGCCGCGTGCGAAGGCGCCGCACAGGACGAGGTCGCTCACCCGTTCCGGATGACGTGCGGCACAGACGATGGAGACGGTGCCCCCTTTGGCCATGCCGAGCAGAGCGAAGCGCTCGCTCCCCACCGCCTCGACCACGCTTTCCAGCGCCGCCCACGAGCTCGTCGAGGTCGAGGCTGTCGACCTTGTGGCCGGAGAGCCCGCAGCCGCGGCAGTCGTGGCGGGTGAAGCTGCAATGGCGACAGATCGCCTCGATCCACGGCCCCCACACCATCGTTTGCCAGTCGAAATCGAGGCTGCCGAGCCAGTGCGCCGCCCGCACCAGCGGCGCTCCGCTGCCGACGGTCGCGTAGGCGATGCGAATGCCTTGCGCAGAGCGCGCGAACCGGAACGGCGGAGGGTTCAACCCGTGTTCATCCCAGCGCGCGCGGCATTCCCTTGATCCCGGCTCGCGCCTTCTGCACAGGCTCTGCGAATGCCTCGAGCTCGCCGATCAAGGTGCGCTTCGCGCACGCGCTTGATGCCCTTGCGAAAGGAAGTGGCGAAGACCTCGGCGTCGTCGACGCATGGCATCGAGCCCGTTGGCGCCTGGCTACTTGATGCCGATGGGGGTCTCGATCGGACTCCTGGCCGACGCCTATTCGGCGGCGAAACTCATCGCGCGGACTCCCTGGGTGATCTACGCCCTTCGGAGTCCGTCATGGCCATTGGCCGCACAGCCGTTGCGCGCCGACGGCAGAATCTCCTGTCACGTCTCCCTTGGCGTCGCAAACCATGCAACCCACTGTATTCACCCGGATCATCGCTCGCGAGATTCCGGCGGCCATCGTTTTCGAGGACGAGCACACGATCGCCTTCATGGATGCCGGCCAAGTCAACCCCGGGCACGTCATCGTCGCGACCAAGAAGCCGGTCGAGACCGTCCTGGACCTCGACGACGAGCTGGCAGGCGCGCTCTTTCGAACGGCGGCGCGAGTCGCGCGCGCCCTCGACGAGGCCTTCTCGCCCGACGGGTTCACCATCCTCCAGGCAAACAAGCCGGCCGGCTGGCAGACGGTGCCTCATGTCCACCTGCATGTGCTTCCGCGGCACGCGAACGACGGAGTGACGCTGGGCTGGCCGGTCAAGAACCCGCCGATCGAGGAGTTGCGGGCCCTCGCTGCGCGCATCGCGGTGAAGTGATCGGGTCGTGCCGTTCCATCTGTGGGCGCGGCGCCGGATCGACCCTTCGGCGATCCCGGGCACGACCCGACGAGGGATCGCGAACTCCACGTGCCGGCGACCGCAGGGTCGCGCGCTACGATTCGCTCATCGCCAATCCGCGCAAGGCCTAGGAATGGATCACCTGATTCGACGCCCCGGCCCTCGGTGCGCCACCGGCACGCTGGAACGGCGGCCCGCATGACCGATGTCCTGCTCGCCGGCGCCAGCGGCCTCGTCGGTCACCAGCTCGCGCTGGCCTGGCCCGGACCCGGCAGCCTGCACTTGCTCGTGCGTCGGCCCGGGCCGGCTCCGGCGTCCGGCCGCATCGTGCACGTCGTCGACTTTGCCGCCCTGCCCGCGCTGCCGCCGGCAGAGAGCGCCTTCTGCTGCCTGGGCACGACGATCGGGGTCGCCGGCTCTCAGGCCGCGTTCCGCGCCGTGGACTTCGACGCCGTGCTCGCNTTCGCACGCGCCGCGCGCGCCGCCGGCGTGCAACGCTTTGCGCTCGTCTCGGCACTCGGCGCGAACGTGCGCTCGCCCAACTTCTACAGCCGCGTCAAGGGCGAAGCCGAGGTGGCGCTGCGCGAGATCGGCTTCGCGTCGCTGGTGATCGCGCGCCCGTCGATGCTCGTCGGTGACCGCAGCGCGATCGGTCAGCCGGTGCGCCGCGGCGAGCGCATCGCGTTTGCACTCTCCCGGCTGCTCGGGCCGCTGATCCCGCGCGCCTGGCGCCCGATCGAAGCCGCCACCGTGGCGCGCGCGCTGCTGCGCGCGACCGCGCAGGCGCGGCCCGGCGTGCGCATCGTCGGCTCTGCCGAGCTGCAGGCGCTGGGAGCATCAACGTCGCCGCAGTGAACCCACCGTCTCTCGACAGGCCACGCACCCGATGAACATCACCTTCCTCGGAGCCGCCGACGGCGTCACCGGCTCCAAGCACCTGGTCGAGCTCGCCGGCCAGCGCTTCCTGCTCGACTGCGGGCTGTTCCAGGGCTTCAAGGTCCACCGCGAACGCAACTGGCAGCCCTTTGCCGACGCGCTGCGCGAGGTCGACGCGGTCGTGCTCAGCCATGCGCACCTGGACCACAGCGGCGCGCTGCCGCTACTCGTCAAGCGCGGCTACAAGGGGCCGATCTACGCGTCGCCGGCGACGCGCGAACTCGCCGAGGTGATGCTGCTCGACAGCGCACACTTGCAAGAGGAGGACGCGCGGCGCGCGAATCGCTACGGCTACTCGCGCCACGCGAAGGCGCTGCCGCTGTACACGCGCGCCGATGCGCAGCGCGCACTCGCGCAGTTCGTGCCGCTCGCGCCCGGCCGCGCGCTCAGGCTCGGCCGCGTGACCGCGCAGTTGACGCCAGTGGGCCATCTGCTCGGCGCTTGCATGGTGGCGCTGTCGGCGGGCAGCGAGCGGCTGCTGTTCAGCGGCGATGTCGGGCGCGAAAGCGACCTTCTGATGCCGCCGCCCGAGCCGCCGCCGGGCGCCGACGTGCTGCTCGTCGAGTCGACCTACGGCAACCGCGTCCACCCGGTGCAGGACGTCGCCGCGGTGCTGGCCGAGATCGTCAACGCGACGCTGCAGCGCGGCGGCTCGGTGCTGATGCCGTCGTTCGCGGTCGGCCGCGCGCAGGCACTGCTGCTGGTGCTGCAGCGCCTGCGCCGCAGCGGTGCGATCCCGGCCGAGCTGCCGATCTTCGTCGACAGCCCGATGGCACTGCAGGCGACGGCGCTCTATCGGCGCAACGGCCGGCTGCTGCGCGTCAAGGCGGCCGAAGTCAGTAGCCTGACCGACGGCGTGCGCATGATCGAGACCGTGCAGCAGTCGATGCGGCTGGTCGGATCGCGCTGGCCGCGCATCGTCATCTCGGCCAGCGGCATGGCCACCGGCGGGCGCGTGCTGCACCACCTGAAGGCGATGGCACCCGACGAACGCAACCACATCGTGTTCCCGGGCTTCCAGGTCGGTGGCAGCCGAGGCGCGCGCCTCGTCGCCGGCGAGCGCGAGGTCAAGATCCACGGCGAATATGTCCCGGTGCGCGCGTGCGTCAGCCACCTCGAGGGCTTCTCCGGGCACGCCGACCGCGACGAGTTGCTCGCCTGGATGCGCCGCATGCCGCAGGCGCCGCGGGCGGTCTTCGTCGTCCACGGCGAACCCGACGCGAGCGACGCGCTGCGGCTGCGCATCCGCGACCAGCTCGGCTGGGCGGCGCGCGTGCCGCAGCACGGCGAGCGCGTCGCCGCCTGATGGCCGAAGCCGCGCTGCCGCTCGTCGCCGGCCTCGCGGTCGCGCTCGGCGGCGGGCTCTTGATCGGGCTCGAGCGCGAACGACGCAAGGGTCGCGGCGCAGACCGTGCGGCGGCCGGCATCCGCAGCTTCGCGCTCGCCGCGCTCGCTGGCGCGCTGGCGCAGGCGGTCGGCCAACCGCTGCTCGCGGCGATCGGCGGCGCGCTCGTCCTGGTGCTCGTCGGCGTGGCCTACTGGCGCAGCCGCGCCGCCGCGGGCGTGCGCGACCCCGGTCTTACTACCGAGCTGGCGCTGTTCGTGACCTACCTCGTCGGCGTGCTCTCTGTGCAGCAGCCGGCGCTGGGCGCGGGTGCGGCGGTGATCGTCACGGTGCTGCTCGCCGCGCGCGAGCGCCTGCACCGTTTCGCGACGCGCGCCTTGAGCGAGGCCGAACTGCACG
>JGI20214J51650_10002249_pt1 | contig 12166 bp, 9 predicted proteins | sample WetSurMetagenome_FD_51650 | JGI IMG/M metagenome (IMG submission 51650)
TCTCATTGTTGTTGTCCTGGTGGAGCCTTCGGAAGTCGAAGAACCCCGACGAGTTGGAGGGTTTTTACAAAAATCCCTGCGAGGAGAATGGAGGCAATGCCAACCTTTGCTGTCTTCTCATTCTCGTAGTCTGATGACTACCCGGATTCACAATCTTTTATTAACCACGTTTACCCATTCCAGAGTATGAACGTTGTAACCTCAATCATCAAATCACGCCACAGTGTCCGGAAATTCAAGCCGGACCCGGTCGGCGACCTTGTGATTGCCGATGCCCTTGAATGCGCCGCACATGCACCGACAGCGATGAATCTCCAGCCCTGGCTCTTTGGGGTAATTAAGGATAAGAAAACGCTCTTTGAGATCGCAAGCCTGGCAACGTACGGGAAATTCATTAAGGATTGTCCTCTCTGTTTTGCCGTTTTTGGCGAGAAGAAACAGCAGTTCTATCTCGAGGACTGCTGTGCGGCAACCGAGAACCTGATCCTGGCACTGCAGGCACACGGGGTCAGTTCCTGCTGGGTAGCGGGCAACCAGACTCCCTACGTCGAAGCGGTACGGAAGCTTCTTGATGTCCCGGAGGGTTATACACTCGTCTCTCTCGTGGCGGCCGGGAACCCGGCGGATGTTGCCATCACCCCGAAAAAAGAGATGAAACACGTAGCGTTTTTTGAGAAGTTCAAGAAAGAATAATTTTTTTAAGCGGGATCAAGCCCGGCAGCCTGGATAAATTTTACGATTCTCAGCCCGGGCCCAGGGATAGTGACCGTGCGCTATTGTCCCGATGCCCTTGGCCCGGGAACCCCGGGGGCTGCTCTTGCTGGCTTCGTGACGGGAACGCCTGAAGAGGTTATCTGATAGTAAAAAAAATTATCCGGGGCATTGTAAACCCAGGATATCCTGCTGTGTAAGGCCGCGGTTATACAGGGAGATGCCGCCAATATCCCCGTTGAAGTAGAATTCATTGCCGGCACCGCCGTTCTGTTTTCCGATGGTAACCGGATTATCGTTGTTTTCCAGGCGGACCGTGGGGGCTGATACCGGATTAGTCCAGGGCACATTACTCTGGTAATACGTGAGTGGCAGCGACTCGCCGTTATTGTAAATCGCAAGCTCACCATTCCGGACTACCACATTAAGATTATTCCACCCCCCTGCCTGGAGTTTACCGACCGGTGTTATGGCATGGTAGTGAATACCCGTGTCGGCATCATTCCATTCGAAATAGAGCCGGTCGCCCATCTGGAAGAGCTGGTAGTTATCATTCTCGTTGCCGACACCCACGGTCACCCCTTTACCGATGATCTGGTGCCAGTTTCCGGTACTATTCGAATTACCGGTGGCAGTCGGCCGGATTGAAACAGCGATGGACATTTCACCAGTATAATTCAGGGTCGGATCATCAGGGAAGGTAATGTAGTTGGTCCCGCTGAAGGTTGAATAACTCATGTTGCAGGGACTGGTGTTATGCAGGGTGCACCCGCCGATACCGCTGCAGATCCCGTCAGTCACGGAACAATCAGCCCGGGTGGATTTTGACCCGAGGAGCATCGTGACCGGAAGTGAGGTCGTGCCTTTTGTAAATGTCGTGGGATAGGTGTCGGCAAGGACGTGGACTTCTTCATCAATCATCTGGATATTCCAGATCCCGTTTGTCATTACCGGGATGCCGGCGTTTGGCCGGGTTTCTGAAGCTACAAACTCGCAGGGATTTGCTGCACTCTTCTGGTAGATATACAGGGTTTTCCCGTAAAGGGTGCCGGTTAGTCCGCTGGTATCCGGCGTCGGGTTCCGTCCATCGGGACTGAGGATTTTCATGGTCACCGGTGTTCCGCTCCCCAGGCTCTGGCCGATAAGGAAGAAGGGATCGCCTGCCTTGGGCAGATATGCCAGGACATAATCCGGACTGCTGCTGGTATCCAGGGGGAGAATTGTCGTTTCACCTGCGATATACACGGTCTTTTTCATGTACTTCGGGTCTGCAGCACCAGACACCAGTACGTAAATGACCATTGTCAGGACAAGGACCAGGGCAATCACGAGAATTACTGAAACCGCTTCAGAGATCCCGTGGGAGTTGTTATATTGTTTTTCCATTATCAGGTTCACATCGAATCGATCCAACAGGATCTGACACTATACATCATCATTTTCACATTCAACTATATCAAATCTCTCCAGTTTTATTTGTAAAAACGTTTGGTTTTATAGATTATTTTCGTGTAATCCCGGTATTTTGTGACCCTTTAAGCAACTTCCGGCATGGGGTCCCTGATTTTTCCCGGAGAAAAAAATAGGCCAGCATAAGGTTATTCTTTCAGGTTTTTCGGGTGGATGGCGTACAACCACGCATAATGATTAAACACCCGGTGCATCCAAACACTAATTATGACAAAGGCGATTCTGCAGGTAGCACTCGATCTTCTCGATCTGAAACGGGCATTGCAGATAGCACATGAATCAATAGAGGGGGGTGCCGACTGGATCGAGGCCGGGACGCCCCTGATCAAAAGCGAAGGTATCCAGGCAGTCCGGTCGCTCCGGGATCATTTCAAAAAGGCAACCATTGTTGCGGATATGAAAGTAGCCGACACCGGGGCAATCGAAGTGGAGATGGCGGCAAAGGCGGGGGCGGATATTGTCTGTATCCTTGCCGACGCCGACGATGCAGTGGTGGCCGATGCCGTCCGGGCGGCCCGGCTCTATGGTATCCGGCTGATGGCTGACCTCATCAATACACCGGACCCGGAATCCCGGGCAATGCAGCTGGAATCAATGGGTGTCGATATCATCTGCGCCCATGTCGGAATCGACCAGCAGATGACCGGGAAGGATTCGCTCGGGCTCCTNTCACGGCTGGCAGGAAAGGTACATATTCCGGTTGCGATTGCCGGCGGGATCGATGCCGAATCGGCGTCTGAAGCGATCCGGCGCGGTGCCGGAATCGTTATCGTCGGCGGCTGGATCGTGCGCTCTGCGGATGTAACCGTATCGACCCGGAAAATACGGGCTGCAATGGATAAGCCCTCCGGCAAATCCCGGGCAAAAAAGAGCGGGGATGAGGAGACCCGGGCGATCTTCCTTAAGGTCTCCAGTCCGAATGTCACGGACGCGATGCACCGCAAGGGTGCAATGTCTGGTCTCTTCTCCGTATGCGGGAACGTGAAGATGGTGGGACGGGCAGTTACCGTGCATACCATTGCCGGCGACTGGGCAAAACCGGTCGAAGCTATCGATGTTGCGAAAAAGGATGAGGTTATTGTCATCAATAACGACGGGGTGACGGATGTCGCCCCCTGGGGGGAGCTTGCGACCCAAAGTTGTAAAACCCGGGGAATTGCCGGTGTCGTTATTGACGGGGCGGTGCGGGACGTCGATGACATACGGGCCATGAAGTTTCCCCTCTTCGCAAAGGCGATCGTGCCCAATGCCGGTGAGCCCAAGGGATTCGGGGAGATCAATGCGGAGATCCGGTGTGCCGGGCAGTATGTCCGCCCGGGGGACTGGATCATCGGCGACGAGAGCGGGGTTGTCGTAGTCCCGCAGGAACGGGCATACGAGATTGCCCGCCGGGCGCTCGAGGTCCGGAAGAACGAGGAGCGGATCCGCGAGGAGATACAGCGGGGGAGCACGCTCTCCGAAGTGGCAGAACTGATCAAGTGGGAAAAAAAGTAAGGTGATTAGGTAAAGTCCACCACTAACCCATGGTTAGTATTGAGTCGATTCAGGATTATTTTTTAAGATCTGCGCTCCGGAGAATACAGAAAATGTAGCCCCCCTCTTGCGCTACCAGTCCCCCGAGGGGGACGGGGCGCATTGCGATGCCTCGACATTACCTGTACCAGGCGCACTCACAGGTACAGGTAATANGGCACTATCGCAACCGGGGGATACCCGAGCGGCGGGGGCGGAGGCTTGCTGGAGCCCCCNGGAGCGGCAATGTAAATTTTGTTTCAGGTTTATCGAACTTTTGGTGGATGTTACACAATCACCAAAAGCAGGTTATCCGTGGAAGACTGAGCGTTCGATTAAGGTAGCGCCGGTATTCTTGATCTTTTTTATTGCGTCCTCCACCTGGTCGACGCGGAGGATGAGGACCGCCCCGTCCCTGCCGGAGTACGCGTATGAGTACTCGATGTTGATCCCTGCATCGCCAAGGATCTTTGCNACCTCGTAGAGGCCGCCGGGCTGGTCTTTCATCTTGACGGCAATGACCTCGGTGAATGCAATGTTGAAGCCAAGCGACTGGAGCTTGTCGTGGGCTTTCTCCGGGTGGTCCACGAGCGCCCTGACCACGCCAAACCCGTTTGCTTCGGCGATACTGAAGGCAAGGATGTTGATACGCTCCTCACCCAGTGCATGGGCNATGGCTGCAAGCCTGCCCGGGCGGTTCTCTGAAAATATCGAGATCTGCCTGATGATGAACTTCTGTGAATCCATTTACATCGACCTCTTGTCAATAACCTTCTTCGACTTCCCTTCAAACCGCGGCAGGGACCCTGGTTCCACCAGTTCCACTTCCGCGTTCACGTTCAGCGAGTTCTTCAGACGGTGCTCAACCTTCTGCCGCACTTTCATGATGTCCGTGATCTTGTCGGAGAACGCCTCTTTGTTCAGCTCAACACGGACAAGCATGTCGTCGAGCGCCCCCTTGCGCTCGACCACGATCTGGAAGTGCTGGCCGACTTCGGGAATTTCCATGAGGGCATACTCCACCTGCGAGGGGAAGACGTTGATGCCCCGGATGATCAGCATGTCGTCGACCCTGCCCGTGATCCGCATGACCCGGGGGTGTGTCCTCCCGCAGGCGCAGGGGCTTTCATCCATAGACGTAATATCTCCGATGCGGTACCGGATCATGGGGAGGGCTTCCTTTTTCAGGATGGTAACGGTGAGTTCGCCTTTCTCACCGGGTTCGAGCGGTTCCTCGGTCTTGGGATCGATGATCTCGGTCAGGGCAATATCAGACCAGATATGGAACCCGTTCTGCTCGGCACATTCCGTGAACATCGGGCCGGACAGTTCGCTCGTCCCGAAGATATCGTATGCCCGGATACCGAGCCATTCCTGCATCCTGTTGCGCATTCCTTCCGTCCAGGGTTCGGCACCGAGGATACCTGTACGGAGCTTCGTGTCCTTTTTGATGCTGATTCCCATCTTCTCGGCAACCTCGCCCATGTGCAGGAGGTAGGAGGGGGTACAGGCGATCGCGGTCGTCCCGAGGTCCTGCATCAGCTCGATCTGGCGCTCCGTGTTGCCGACGCTCGTCGGGAGTACCGTTGCACCGATACGCTCGGCACCGTAGTGGAGGCCAAGACCGCCGGTGAAGAGGCCATACCCGTAACTGACCTGCATCACGTCGCCGCGACCGAGACCGGCGGATGTCAGTGCCCGGGCAAGCGAGGTGGTCCAGAGGTCAATATCGTTCTGGGTGTACCCGACCACGGTCGGTTTCCCCGTTGTGCCGGACGAGACATGATAACGGACCAGCTCTTCCCGGGACGCAGTGAAGATCTTGTCCGGGTAACCGTCCCTGAGGTCCCGCTTGAACATGAACGGCAGCTTCCTGACATCGGCCAGTTCTTTGATATCGTCCGGGTGGACCTTCTGCTCCTTCATCCGGTCGTGGTAAAACGGTGAAAAACTGTACAGCCTGTACACGAGACTCTTGAGGAGTTTGTACTGCATCCTCTGGAGTTCCTCTTTTGGCATCTCTTCAATACGCGGATCCCAGCATACCATTATTCTTTCTCCCTCCGGTCAATGACACGTTTGGATTTTCCTTCAAATCGCGGGAGCGATCCCGGCTCGACAAGCCTGACGGTGGTCCTGAGTTCCAGGGTATCCCGGAGCTCTTTTACCACTTTCTTCTGGAGTCTGGCAAGATCGGCCAGTTCCCCGCTGAAGTATTCGCGGTTAATCTCCACTTCAACTGTCATCTCGTCCAGATGATTAATTTTATCAATATAAACCATGAACTGGTTGCCCACTTCCGGTAATTTCAGGAGGACGTGCTCGATCTGCGAGGGGAAGACATTGATCCCGCGGATGACCAGCATGTCGTCGCTTCTCCCGGTGATCCGGGCAATCTTCTTCCCGCGCCGGCAGAGACAGCCGTCTTCCATCAGCATCGTCACGTCNCCGGTCCGGTACCGGAGCAGGGGCATGGCCTCCTTGACAAGCGGGGTGACGACGAGCTCGCCGCGTTCGCCATCCGCGACCCGCTCGCCGGTCTTCGGGTCGATGATCTCCACGAAGTAACTGTCGTGCCAGATGTGCAGCCCGTCGCGTTCGGGGCACTCGAAGGCAACACCCGGGCCGAAGAGTTCTGAGAGGCCGTAGGAGTCGTATGCCGTCACACCGAGACGTTTCTCAAGCGTCTTTCGCGTGCTCTCCGACCACGATTCCGCGCCGAACAGGCCGGTCTTCAGGCTGTCAAGGGAAGCGCCGGATTCTTCAGCCACTTCCGAGAGGTGCATAGCGTAACTGGGTGTGCAGTGGATGGTGGTCACGCCAAAATCCTGGATCATTTCGATCTGGCGTTTCGTGTTGCCGGTTGCACTGGGGATGACGGTCATACCTATCTTCTCCGCTCCGTAATGGAACCCGAGGCCACCGGTGAACATACCATAATTGACCATGTTCTGGAAAACGTCATCCTCGGTGATTCCGACCATCGTCATGTTCCGTGCGATCAGGTCAGACCAGGCATCGAGATCGTTTCGTGTGTACCCCACGACCGTGGGCTTGCCGGTTGTGCCGGATGTTGTGTGGATGCGGACCACTTTCTTTAACGGTACAGCAAAGAAGCCGAACGGGTACCCGTCCCGGAGATCCTGTTTTTTCGTAAACGGGATCTTCACGATATCGTCAAGTGTTTTTATCGACGAAGCTTTGAGCCCGGCCCCGGCGAATTTTTTCTGGTAGAACCCGACGTTTTGGACCAGGTTGATGGTCTTTTTCAGGCGCTTCAGCTGGAGTGCCGCAAGGTCAGCCGGTTTCAGGGTCTCGATCTTCTTGTCCCAGTACATCCCTTACCCCTGTTATGCTAATGCATGACAACTGAATATATGGCAGGTTATTCTGTTTATACCCACCGAAATCACGGCGGGCTGCGGCCGGGGTGGCACGTAAAACGATGAATTAATCAGGCGGTGTGTGGTAGTAATTAGATCAGACAGGTAAATTTTCGGTGTTGATGGTGACAGAGTACCCGTGGATATCGGTCAGCGGCTTTGGAGCCCATATCAAATCAACCCAGAAGACCCTGGTCATCCAGAAAAAAAATACCCTTGAGGAATACCCGATAGCGGAGGTAAAGAACCTGATGGTTGTCGGGGGTCACACCATCCATTCCTCTGCAGTCCTGAACCTGATCCGGCATGGTGCGTCCGTCTCGTTTTTTGAAGCCGATGGTACCCCCGCCGGCACGATACGCCCGCCGGGTGATCGGGATCTCTCGGAAATGTACGAGCTCCAGAAGATGATCCCCCGCCAGCGCTTTGCAACGGCATTCGCGCAGACTTCCGTCCAGGCCCGGCTCTTTCTCATAGAGCGAGAGGAAGAGATCCGGAATGTCCGCNTTTTCTACGAGGGAGAACTGGAATTTTTGAAGAAGTCCGGGGAAGAGCTTGCGTTCTTAATCAAGCTCGATGAGATCCGGCGGCTGCACCGGCTGGTGTCGGATATGTACTACGAGATCATGTCCCGCAGCCTTCCTCCGGAACTTGGATTCCGGCGGCGGAGCACGCGGCCTCACATGGACCCGGTCAATGCCATGCTCTCGTTCGGGTATGCCCTGTTGTTCGGGAACTGCAATGTGGCCTCCGTNGGTGCCCGGCTCGATCCTGACGGCGGGCTTTTGCATGATGGCAAAAACAGCCTGATCCATGATCTCATCGATCCCTTCAAGCCCGGGATGGTTGATGCAGTTGTTTTCCAGATTGCCCGGGACACCCTGCGCGAGGAGGATTATGAACTGGCGCCAGGCAGGTGTATTCTTTCCGATGACCTGATCCGGGAGATCACCGGACAGCTCCACACGTCAATCAAGATGGATGTCATTAACCGGCAGGTATCCGCCCTCGCAGACTCGATCCGGACCGGAAGCGGGTTCAAAGTCCTGTACTGAACCGCCCGCTGTTTTTAATAATGGCGAATCCCTCGAATACCCGTGGCGGGATTTCTGCAACTTTCACGTCGCGGATAACTGCCCGCGGACAGCCATAAAGCATGGAGATAAATTTCTCAAGGATCATGGGTTCTGCGGTGGCATAGACCTGGACGTGGCCATCCGGGAGATTGAAGACCGTGCCGGTAACTGACAGATCGGTTGCAACCTTGCGGATACACGCCCTGAATCCGACTTTCTGGACCCGCCCGATGATGGTAATCTCGACGGTTTTCACCGGTCCATCTCCTGCATGATCCGGATTGCAAGGCCGAGCTCATCGAAAACCTCGTCCCGGAGCGAGGACTGCCTGATGTTGGTGGCAGCATCGATGGCATTGTCGAGAATATCCTGCGCTGTCCGTTCGCAGCCGGCTGCGTGCAGTTTGAGAGCGATATCGCACATGACAAATGCCCGCCGCGAGAGCGGGCGGATGATCCGTGCTTCCTTGATCGCGTTCTGGAGCATGCGGGCTGCTACTTTCTCCTCTTTTGCATTGCGGAAAAAGACCGACAGGTCAGAGAAGAATAATGCCTCCCTTCCCCGGTCGGCAACCGTCAGGACAAGGCGTTCCAGTCCTGTGATCTGCGTCTGGTGAAAACCTTCGGTAATCATTTTCTCGGAGAGGGTTTTGATCCTGACGTACTGGGGTGGGATCTCGTAGGTTTCCGGGTATCCGGCTTTGGTTAAGTGGTTCTGCCGGAGATTATCATCGTCGATAGTCCTGATGACAGCAATTGCCAGGTCCGTGTATTTCCGGTCATTATTTTTTTGTGCAAGCATCAGGTAGATCTGGGCAATGTTGTCCCGCATCCTGTCGGCGATGTACTGGATATTGATCTTTTTTGTGAGGATCTCTGCCTTCCTGAGCAGTTTTACCGGGATCTCCCCATCGGTACTCTGGATCGCGAGCGGGATGATGTCGAGGAGTGTTGAGATCTTTTCATACGGCGAGGAGATCTTTTCAACAGCCTCGGTCATGTAACCCAGGAGCTCGCTTTCCCTGACCGGTTCCCCGCGGATCATGCTGTACACCGCAATGAGCGAGTTGATATACTCGATCGGCTCTTCGATCTTTCGGACCACCTGCAGGGCAATGTCGACCCACCGGCTTTCCGGCTGGATGGTGTTAAGCCGGACAATGGCAAACACGATCTGCCGGCGGGCCACGGCTTCCCGGTCAAATTCCACGGCGTCCAGCTGCTGTATCGCGTCAAGAAGGCATGCTGCCGCTCGGCCGGTGTCGATCCGGCAATAGAGGATTGTGAGATCGGAGAGCAGGAAGACTTTCTGGTAATTGGCCGGGAGGTCTGTTATCCCGCCTGCGATCTCTTCCAGCACGGTTTTTGCCCGGGGTATGTCCTGCAGCCTGATGAGAGATTCAGCAAGACCGGTCAGGCCTTCCGACCGGATGAATGGGTCGCCAATCAGCCGGATGGTGCGGGATACCAGGTCGATAACATCGGGATCCTCTTTTGCCATGTCGCTTCTCTGGAGAAGAGAGGCCATGATCTCGTACGGATCGGTGGAACCCGGGTGAATCGCGTCGGTCTGGATATTGGAGATGATCCGGGACATCATTGCATCCCGCTCAAAGGTATTGCTGATCTCGGTTGCATACATTGCAAGGGGAATGATAAAATCCAGGTTGCTGCTTGACTTTGAATGGGTGATGATGATATCGATAATCCCGGCAATCTTAAGCGAGACCTGGGGTGATTTGATATCCTGTTTGATGATCCAAAGGCCGCGGGAGAATGATCTCTTTGCGGCTGCAAAATCTTCTTTTATCGTTGTTGAATCGGGTTCTTTAAGGATAATGCATCCTATGCGCACAAAGCATTCCGCAATCTTTTCAAACAGCTGTGCCCTGAGGGACGGGTCGTTGATGTCCTGTGCAATGAGATAGGCTTCCTCAAGGGCGTCGGAGGATTTCCTGTCGATAGCATATTTTATCACCCCGTCGATGATGTTTGCCATCGCATAGACGGCAAGCTCCTGTTTTAAAAGCTCGCTTGACCAGGTCCGCATACGCAGGAGGAGGTCGAGGTCTCCCTGCTGGGCTGCCAGAAGCGACGCTTCATCAATGATATTGCTTAATGTCGCAGAACGGGTCTCCTGCCCGTCTATCTCGCAGGTAAGACCGACTGCCCGCTGGAGGTAGTCGCGGTTCTTCAGCTGGACACCTATCTTTGCGATTTTGATGACAATGGTTGATATTGCCCGCTCTTTTATCCCCACATCGCGGATGGATTCGACAAGGTGGATGAGAATGCCGGGATCATGGATATTGAGAAAACCCCGGTCGCCAAGGATGGTGATGCATTCAAACAACAGGTGGTCGTGCCGCGGGTGGAGAAGCACGAGATCGTTGAGTGAACGGGTGTGGGAGATGATATTCTCAAAGGGGGTCTCCTTGCAGAGTTCAATAGCCGCCCGGTAAACAGCGCCTGTCACAATTGTCTCGCTCAAGTGTATGAGAAGAATCTCGTTTATATCCGGAATACCCTCCTTTAAGAATCCCGCTTTCAGGAGATGAGTGAGGATGTCGGAATACTGGGGAAGGTTTTCTGTCTCGTGGCTGATCTTGCGGAAAAGCTCAAGTGCCGATTGAAAATCCCCGCATGAGAGCATAATCTGGGAGAACTGGAGGTAGGTCCGCGAGACTCCGTTGGTGGTGCTGTTCTTTTCTATAACCGGGATAAGGTCGTTGAGGACCCGCATGTTACCCGTAGCTGTTGCAACGGCAATTGCGGCATGGATTGCCTCCCGCAGCGGGTAACTGCCGGCATCGCTGATATGCTGCTGCAGTTCCAGTGCAGATGAGAGGTACCAGAATTCACCCGACCGCTCGGCTTTTCGTAAGAGATCGATGATGATCGTGCTTGTTGCGGAGGGTCTGGTCTCGCAGATTGTCTGGAGGATGGATATGATCTGCTCCTTGTCCTTCGTCCGCTCCAGGAGTTGTGATGTGAGGGCGCTGATGATCTCGAGCTGCGCTTCCTGTGATATCGCCGTGAAATTATCGATGAAGGAGGGGATATCTGCCATTTCCCTGCCAAAAACGGATCGTGCGCCCCGTTCGATGATGGAGGCAATGCAGGTCTGCCTTCGGATCTTCTGGTGAATCTCGGCAGCGCTCTGGATGCTGTAAAAATACGCGGTCCTGTCCTTTTGCTGGATAGCAATCGTTGCGAGCGCCTTGGAGAGTTCAGCATGGAGCACTGACCTTTTTGAGATGTCCCCGATCTCGCTGATCAGGCGGAGGGATGTGCAGAGGAGTTTTTTATCATGGATCGTAATTGCCCAGACAATGAGGAGGGGAATGATATCGATCATGATATCGGATCGGTATTTCCGGAAACTGATATGACCCAGGATCTCCATCCCATTCGCGATAAGTGTGGGATCCTTCTCGGAAACCCCGGCATCGATCAGGTCCCGGGCAACCGTTGCAAAGACCCGGGACTGGTTGCTCTTCTTGCCGAGTTTTTCTGAAAGGGAATAAATGATCTTCAGCCAGTCATCGTGTTTTGTTGCTATATACTGGCGGACAACCCGCAGGAAAAGGTCGTCGATCTCATTTCCGTGGATATCCGGCAGGGCAAGAAGGAGCCCGGGCCGGTCGTTTTTTAAAGCGGTCTCGATGATGATGTGGTTGACCTGTGCGACAAGTGTTTTACGGGCTTTCCTGATCTGCTGGGCTTTGAGCTCAAGTATAGGAGCCTCGATGATGAGCCATTCCTCTTTTGAGAGCGAATGCTGTATTTTTTCTATAATTTCAGCCGATCGGACCATTATTGAATCACTGATGATCTACGCGTGATGAATATTCACAATTTGACGTAATTTATTAATATGTTTTTCTATTTGTTTCGTGCCCAATTCTATTTTTTTTTTCAATACTGGACAATATTTGAACAAATCCCGAAAATACGCTTTTATATAGGAGTTCATGGCAAAACAACACAGATCGCTCATCGGAACAGCAAAAAA
>JGI20214J51650_10002250_pt1 | contig 12164 bp, 12 predicted proteins | sample WetSurMetagenome_FD_51650 | JGI IMG/M metagenome (IMG submission 51650)
TCGAAAACATAAAATTTGTTCCGAGGTTCCAGAATTTGTGTGAGAAGTATTTTATAAAACCTACATATCTTGTTACTTCTGAAGTTTGTGAAGATCAATTCGCCAGGGAGATATTTTCAGAATATTCATTAAAAGAAAAAGCTGAGATCGGAACCCACTTACATTCATGGACTACACCTCCTTTTAAGGATAAAGCTGGTTTCAGGTTCAATGACCCCAATCATGCTTTTGCAACTGAATTACCGGAGGATTTATTAAATGAAAAGATAAAGATACTGACAAATCAGATAGAAGCTTCATTTGGTAAACGGCCATTATCATTTCGATCCGGAAGGTTTGGATTTTCAGAGAATGTCGCCAGGATTCTTTTAGACAATTCTTATCTTGTTGATTCTTCTGTTACTCCCTATATCAACTGGTCGGGCCATAAAGGAATTCCCGGAGGTCAGGGAGGATCAGATCATCTGGATAGCACACCATATCCATATATGTATGATTTTGATAAGGGTTCTCTTCTGGAAATTCCGGTTACGATTTTACCTACCAGGTTCCCGTTAAACAAAAACAACACAATAGCCAGGCATTATTTCAGGAATGTTGATAACAGCATATTTCTCAGAGCATTCAGAAAAGTGTTATTCCATAATCAACCATTATGGCTAAGACCTCATCTTCGTATGGACATAAACCTGTTTGATGAATTATTAAATGAAACAATAAATTTAAAATTACCATACATTGTTATGATGTTTCATTCCAGCGAGTTAATGCCTGGTTGTTCAATATATCGAACCGATAAAGAAGCCATAGAAAAATTATATGATTTATTAGAGCGATTTTTTGTTATTTTGCATAATAAAAACATTGGTTCTGTTACCTTGACAGAAGCCGCAAAAAGTTGTAAACTATGAAAATTTGTTTTTGGGGGAATGTGGTCAAGGCATTGAAGGGGAATACTAATGGAGGAGGTGAACTTCAGATTGCTTTACTGGCAAAAGCACTGGCAAGAGGAGGACACGAGGTTGTAATTATAGATGTTCAGACCCCGGAAGATTTTATCACAGAAGACGGGATTAAAGTTATTAAAATAGACAAATGGAATAACGGGATTAGAATTATTCGAACTTTAACACACCGGTTACCACAATTGTACTGGAATCTTAAAGCTCAGAAAGCAGATATATATTACTGTCGTATCCGCGATTTCAGACACATATTTGCCTATTTTGCAGCCAGGAGTGTAAAGGCAAAGTTCATTCTTGGTCTGGCCTCAGATCTTGATGCAATGAGCTTTAGCATGAGATTTAAATATCAATATAGTGTTTCTCTGAGTAGTTTGTGGTCGTTTTCAAATGGATTACTTATTGAAATAATTTATCCTTGGCTGCTTCGAAAAGCCGATATGGTTTTCGCACAGCATGAAGGACAGAGGCAGATTCTGCTACAAAAAGACATCAAATCGCTAGTATTCCCTAATTTAATAGATTTAACTCAAATACAGGTAGTCGCCAACCCAATTCATAAAGAATTCATTTATGTTGGCAGCCTTGACAAAAGAAAGGGATTTATCGACTTCTTCAGTATCGTTAATAAAGTGCCTTCAAGCTTATTTAAAGTGGTTGGACAGCCCCGCGATAAAACAGGACATTTATACTATGAGAAATTAAAATCGTATAAAAATGTTTCCCTACTGGGACGCCTGAGTCATTCTGATACAATAATACAAATTGCAAATTCCAAGGCTCTTATTTTGACTTCCCGCATGGAAGGATTCCCAAATGTATTTATCGAAGCATGGGCATGCGGGATTCCGGTTTTGTCATTGTCCGTTGACATGGGGGATATCATTAAAAATGAAGAGTTGGGTGAAGTTACCAACGGGAATCTGGATAACTTGATAAAAGCAATGGAAAATAATAAAAACACTGATGAATTTTCCAGAAGAGCAAAAGCTTATGTAGAACGTGTACATAATCTGAATGCTGACAAAATCAATGATATAAGCTGCCTGTTTGGTGAAATTTACAATAAGGGGAGATCCAAATAAAACTATAAGTTACACTAAAATCATCACTTTCATTATTAAAAAAATAGCTTCCCTAAAAAATCAATTTAAAAAAAATCATTGAAGCATTCCGACTGGATTTTATTCCTTAATTTAATTTTAGATCTCTTGCTATTTCTGAGTTATATTTTAAACTAAAGAAAGATAATGAAAATCCTTTTTTTCACGGAATCTATGGTACGCGGTGGTAAAGAGCGACGTATTTTAGAGTTGATACAATATCTGAAACAGCATACTGATTATGAGATTTCTTTGGTTCTTACTCAGAATCTTATCGAATATGAATATGTACATGAATTGGGGATCCCAATAATAATTATTGAACGAAAAGGCCTAAAATATGATCCACGGCCTTTTATTGAATTCTACAGGTATTGTTCCCATTTCAAACCTGATATTATCCATTCATGGGAGAGAATCACAACATTTTATTCTATTCCGGCTAAGTTAATTCTCAGAATTCCATTAATCTCCAGCATGATAGCAGATTCAAAAAGAGATTTTAAAGTAATTTCATTAAGACATCTCTTCTTTAACATTGATGTTCTTTTTTCCAACATAATTCTTTCCAATTCACAAGCAGGTCTGATAGCTTATAAGATATCCAATCCAAAGGCAATGGTTATATGGAATGGCGTTCGCCTGGAAAGATTTCAACAGGAGTACGACTTTGAAACAGAGAGAGAAAAACTTGGAGTCACAACAACTTTTATGTTAGTAATGGTGGCCTCTTTTTCTACATTAAAGGATTACGATCTTTTTTTAAATGTGGCCAAAGAGATAGAAAAAATCAGAGATGATGTAACATTAGTAGGTGTTGGTGATGGTCCGGAATGGAAGCGAATTCATCAAAGAATAGAGGATGAGCATATTAAAAATGTCATTTTAACCGGAAATCAGAAAGAGGTTGAAAAAATTATTTCGGTTTCAGACATTGGAATTTTATGCACATACTCCGAAGGTATTTCCAACTCAATTATTGAATATATGGCCTTAGGTAAACCAGTTATTTCAACCGATATGATTGGGGGCAGCAAAGAAATAATACTAGAAGGAGAAACAGGGTATTGTGTAGAACGAAAATCTGAAAAAGTAGTATCCTCGATAAATTTTTTATTGAATAACAGAGAGTTACGAATTTTAATGGGCAAAAAAGCAAGAGAAAGAATTCACTCCAGTTTCTCAGTAAAACGGATGGGAGAAGAATTTGAACTTGTTTATAAAAAAGTTTTATCATAAAATCATGATTTTCAATGAACATGGTAAAGTTCTTGAAAGTAATTAATAGTGCAACAAATAATGGAACAATGTTGATTGTGACACATTTTATTGCTACTATTACTTTTAATTGAATAAATGAAATAAATAGGTTAAGAGTTGATTTAACTGTATAGAATTATGGATGAAGTAAGTAGATTAATTAAAGCTGATCTGTACCGGCATAACGGCCTTACAGGAGTAAAAGGCTTTTTGAAAGGATGGCTTCAACCTGGGTTCAGGTATACTTATTTATTAAGAAAGACGGCACAATATAAAAAAACTTCATTCCGGGGGGTTTTTTATTGGTTACTTAAACGAAGGTATACATTTAAATATGGCTATCAGATAAGTTCCGAAGCACAAATAGGCGAAGGTTTTTATCTTTCTGACCATTTCGGACCTGTAATAATTGGACCTATAAAAATTGGTAAGAATTGTAACATTAATCATTCTGTTACTATTGGGCGTGCTTATAAGGGGGGCAAGATAGGGCGTCCAACTATTGATGATAATGTGTGGATTGGAACAGGATCAGTAATAGTTGGGGGTATTAATATAGGAAAGAATGTACTTATAGCTCCAAATTCGTTCGTGAATTTTAATGTTCCAGATAACTCTCTGGTCATTGGCAATCCTGCTAAAATTATCGAAAAGGAAAATCCCACCAGGTATTATATTAACAATATTTTAAATGAATAAGGAACTACATCATAAAGACCAAAAATATTAAAGCCATGGTTGACTTACCTAAACTTACAGTTTCCAAATTACTTATCGAACTCATTAAAGACCCTGATCGTAAATCTATTCCAAGAATTATTTGGGAGAGTCTTAATCTACTCTTTTATTATAAAAGCATTCCCCGTATATATTTCTCAAGATATCTGTTCAAAAAGGGAATGACAAACATCAAAGATTATTTTCCCGACGATTTTTTATATTATAAATTAAAGCCTTTCTTCAATAATAAAGAAGTCATTGAAGTCCTGGAAAACAAATTGTATTTTGATTTCTTCTATGGTCAGTTTAACATAAAGCTACCCGGGATTTTAATGTATAATCATAGAAACATGTTTGTTGTAAACAAGAAATGTATTGAAGTAAAAAGTGCCAGTGATTTCAAGGTTCTCCTGGAAGAGATATTTAAACAAAACCCTTCTTATGAATCAATAATTATAAAAAAAATGTACTGGAGCTTTGGTGGAGACAAAGTGTATAAGTTAAGTCAAAGTCAGTTCAAAAATAATCCTGAAAAGACAGATGAAATATTTTCTGAAGTCATCAAGTCGGGATATTTATTTCAGGAAACTATAATACAGCATCCTGATCTGAATAGGCTAAATCCATCATGTCTGAATACAATCAGAATTGATACTTTTATTGATCGTGATGGGAAGATCGATGTCATTTCAGGATATATCCGAATGAGTATTAATAATTATCATGTTGACAATATAAGTTCTGGCGGAGCTATGGTCGGAATTGACATAAAGACAGGTAAACTTAAGAAATATGGATATTTAATGTTTAGAACCTATGGGGTAAAAGTACTCACCGAACATCCGGAAACAAAAACTGTTTTTGAAGATTTCCTTATCCCCTATTTTACACAGGTTAAAGAATTAGTAATTAAAGCAGCAGGGCTGATGCCGGAATTACGATTAGTTGGCTGGGATGTTGCTATTGGCGAATCAGGACCTGTTATGATCGAGGGTAATTCGGATTATGATATTTCGGGAAATGATATGGCGGATAATGGACTCAGGGCTAATCCAGTATTCAGAAAGGTTCTTCATGAAATTAACTATTTGTAAATCATTCCAATAAGAACCTGAATTGTTAACGATCGTCATAACCTTTCAGTGTAATATGTCAACCGTATTAAAATAGCTTCGTCAATCTTGACGAGCTTACGGATTGATTGAAAAAACATTTAGACCGGAAAAATCATTGAAAAGAAAAGATTATCTTTGAAAATCCATAATAAATGGTCCTTGTGGTAGTTAATGAATTGCATTTTATTTAAAATTCAGTGGATATTTTAATAAAAAGAGCATAGAGAGTATAATGAATATTCTTCAAATAAATAGTTGTCATTACCATAGAGGTGGTTCTGAAACAGTATATTTTAACACTTCACAGATTTTAAAAGAACATGGGCATAATGTTGCCTTCTTCAGTACTAAAGACAACCGTAATGAACCAAATGAATTTGAACAATATTTTATTTCAGCTGAAAACATACGCAGTTTATCGATAATTGCCAAGATAAAAAAAATCCCTTCCTATCTGTATAACAGGTCTGCTATAAAGAAACTGGAGCTTTTGTTGAATTATTTTAAACCTGATATAGCGCATGTGCATCTTTTCTATGCTGATCTCAGTATTTCAATATTAAAAACATTAAAAAAGCACAAAATTCCCATAGTTCATACTGTTCACGATTACAGGCTGTTATGCCCGGTAAACACACTTCTCGATAAAGATGGAAAAATTTGTGAGCTTTGCAGGGACAAACATTTTTTTCACTGCTTACAAAAAAAATGCTCTGATGGGAAATTCAACCAGAGTCTGATAGTTATGCTTGAAGCTTATCTGTGGAAATACTTTATGAAACCCGTTGATTATATTGATAATTTTATTTTTGTAAGTAAGTTTATCCGGGATAAGCACCTTAGTTTCAACAGTGATTTCAAAAACAAATACTCCCAGCTATATAATTTTACAAATTTCAATCCACACGATAATTCATCTACAAAGGGAGACTATTTTCTCTTTTTCGGACGTCTCTCTGTTGAAAAAGGAATTAAGACATTACTTTCGGTTTTCCTGAGAAGAAAAGATCTAAAACTAGTTATTGCAGGTACAGGACCATTAAAGAGTTATGTGGAGGATTCAATAAAAGACAGCCATAATATTGAATATGCAGGATTTAAGACCGGGGAAGAGCTCGGGAACCTGATTAAAAATGCTTCGTTTATTATTCTGCCATCAGAGTGGTATGAGAATAATCCATTATCTTTAATTGAAGCTTATAACTTTGGGAAACCGGTTATAGGCGCTAACATGGGAGGTATTCCTGAATTAATCAGTGACGGATCTGATGGTTTTGTTTTTGAGTCCGGGAATGCACAATCGCTTGAATCTAAGATAGATTCTTCATTGAAAATAAGTGATGCTGAATATGAAAGTTTTTCTCAGTCAGTATTCGAATTTGCACGACAAAATTTTAACAGAGAGAATCATTATTTAAAACTATTACAAATATACTTGGATGTTATCAATAAAAAAGGCAATAAACAAACTCATACAGAAATTAGGGAAAGCTGATTATTATTTGGATGATAATTTAACAAACCGGGATTTATTAATCACCTTAATTTCGAAATTTTTTGAACTTTTCAGAGGATTATGTCTAAAACTTTTCATCCAATCTTCAGGTGGTATCATATTTTTAGGAAGGCATACAAAAATCAGATATAAAAGAAAATTAAAAGTCGGAAGTACCTTAACAATTGGCGATTATGTTGAAATAAATGCCCTGTCTAAAGAAGGTGTTAAAATTGGAAACAATGTCAGCATAAATAGAAACACAATTATTGAATGCACAGGAGTTATAAGAAACCTGGGCGTTGGATTGGAGATCGGCGATAACGTTGGAATTGCACAAAACTGTTTTATACAAGTCAGGGGAAAAGTAATAATAGGTAGTAATGTAATCTTTGGCCCGGGCGTATATATATTTTCAGAAAATCATAATTTTGACAATCCTGATTTACCTGTGGTAGTTCAGGGTGAAACAAGAAAAGGGGTTATAATAGAAGAGGGAGTCTGGATAGGCAGCCGGGCAACAATTCTCGATGGCGTTACAATTGGAAAGAATAGTATAATAGCTGCCGGAAGCGTAGTAAATAAAGATATTCCAGCTTATTCAATAGCTGGAGGGGTACCTGCTAAAATTATAAAGGATAGAAAACAAATTAATAATCAAAATAATTAGATCATGAAGAAGAAAATATATATCGCAGGATGCGGTGGAATGCTTGGTGAAGCTTTCTATAAGCAGTATCAGGATGATTACATATTGAAGTGCACCGATAAAGATGTGAATGAGGAGTGGTTATCCTTTATGGATTTTCGGGATTTTAAAGCTTATAAAAAAGATGTATTAGAATTTAAGCCAGATTATTTATTTCATCTTGGGGCATACACTGATTTAGAGTTTTGTGAACTTAATGCAGATGAAACATATAACACCAATACGGTTGCGGTTGAAAATGCAGTTTATCTGGCAAATGAATTGGACATTCCTTTGCTTTACATCAGTACAGCCGGAATATTTGATGGAAGAAAAGACGTTTACGATGATTGGGACCTTCCAAATCCACTGGGTCATTATGCCCGTGCAAAGTATGCCGGGGAAAGATTTGTCATTGAGAACACTAAGCGATACCTTGTTTGCCGGGCAGGATGGATGATGGGCTCTGGTCCTAAAAAAGACAAGAAGTTTATCCAAAAAATAATGAAACAACTGAAGGATGGTAAAAAAGAGCTTTTTGTTGTAAATGATAAAGATGGGACCCCAACCTATACTCACGATTTTGCGAAGAACGTGAAACTATTACTTCAAAATGAATACTGGGGACTATATAATATGGTCTGCGGCGGTCAGACCAGCCGATATGAAGTCGCCCAGGAAATTTTAAATATTCTCAAATTGAGTGCTAATGTTAAACTGACACCTGTTGGTTCCGATTATTTCAAGGATGTTTATTTTGCAGAAAGACCTCCATGTGAACGGTTGGTGAACCGTAAACTTAATATTCGCAATATTAACCTTATGCGCGACTGGAAAGTTGCCCTGGAAGAATATATATCCACGTATTATAAGGGATTTCTTGACTAATGGAACACCTGAGAATTGCTGCATTCGGAGGATTCCGGGCGATACCTCCTAAAGAGGGTGGTGCCGGTTCTGACAAATTTGCTTATGAACTATATCCAAGAATAACAAAACTTGGACATGACCTTACTGCTTATTGTAGAATCTACCCCGGGGATAATACAACCCAAAAATACAGTGAATATGCAGGAATAAAGATTATTTCATATCACACTGTAAATAAGGCAGGGTTCGATACATTAATCCACTCTTTTAAAGCCACTGTAGATATTATCTTTCGGAACCGGGCAGATATTGTCCATATTCATAGTGGTGCAAATAGTATCTGGGCTCTTTTCTTAAGAATGTTCGGGAAGCGAGTATTCGTAAGTCAATTTGCAATGGACTGGAAACGTGATAAATGGCCATGGTATGGTAAGCTTTTTTATAAAGTGTCGAATTACTTGACAGCTTATGTTCCCAATGGAGTGGTTTTTGACAACGTTTTTACAAAATTGTATTTTGAGAAGAAATTCCATCGCCAGTTTTATTTTGTACCATATGGTGCTGAAGTAAAGGAGCCATCAGTACAAACTTCAATTTTTGAAAAAATCGGGATATCAGCAGGTGAATATTTCTTATTCATAGGAAGATTCATTCCCGACAAAGGTGTTCATCTCCTTATTCAGGCATTTGAGGAAGTTAAAACCGACAAAAAGCTAGTCCTGGTGGGTGGAGCACCTAACCCAAGTGATTATGAGAAAAGAATCCGTAGTACCAATGATAAGCGAATTATTTTTGCAGGTTATGTCTACGGCGATGAAACAAATTTCCTGATAAAAAATGCTTTCACTTACATTCAGCCATCTCTGATTGAAGGATTATCACCGGTCATTCTAACAGTTATGGGACTTGGAACCCCATTGATTTGTTCTGATATTATTGAAAACAAGTTTATTACTGGAGATAATGCCACACATTTTACATCTGGAAATGTTGCCTCATTAGCTGAAAAAATTAATTATAGTATAAATAACATCGATAATTTAAAAAAAATGGCTAAAATTGGGAAGGATGACATTTTAAACCGTTTTAAATGGGATTCGATTACCAGTCAGTATATTGAGTTGTTTAATAATAAGTCAAAAATATGATCAGAGCCGGAATTATTGGTCTTGGCAAAATGGGAATTTCCCATGCTGCCATAGTTAGTCCACATCCATCAGTCGAATTAGTTGCAGTTTGTGATACATCTACAATAGTGTTGGATGCTTTTAAAAAATTCAGCAAAGTAAATGTTTACAATGACTACATCAAGATGATTGATTCAGAAAACCTTGATTTTGTTGTAGTTTCTACTCCCACAAAACTTCATTACAAAATGGTCAGATATGCTCTCGAAAAGGGAATTCATACTTTTTGTGAGAAACCTTTTAGCCTGACCACATTGGAGGGAGAAGACCTGGTTAAATTGGCTGATGAGAAAAATCTCATCAATCAGGTAGGTTACCATAATCATTTTATAGGGACCTTCCGTGAATTGAAAAGGCTTTTAAAGGCAGGTGTTTTAGGCGATCTGGTTCACTTTACAGGAGAAGCATATGGCCCGGTGGTCATTAAAGAAAAAGGCGGTACATGGCGCTCGGATCCAGTTGAGGGAGGAGGTTGCCTCTTCGACTACTCTTCTCATGTTATAAATTTAATACAACAGATAATCGGCCTGCCTGTAAAAGCCTCTGGTTCACAATTAAAAAGAATCTATTCAAAAGAGGTTGAAGATGCGGTCTATTCAATATTAACCCTTGAAACCGGATTAACCGGAATTTTATCAGTAAATTGGAGTGATGAGACCTATCGGAAGATGTCGACCTCACTCACTATTCTTGGCAAAAAAGGGAAAATAATCTGCGATGCAACTGAGATAAAAATCTATCTGAAAGAAGCCGATACTAAAGAAAATCTGGGGAAAGGATGGACAATAAAATATATTACAGATTTTGAGATACCTGTAAATTTCTACCTGCGCGGCGAAGAATATAGTGCACAGATTGATAATTTTGTCGATTGTATCATAAAAAAGAAGCAGACTGAAATAAACTCCTTTAGGGAGGCTCTATATACAGACAAGGTGATTGAATTAATAATTGCAGATTCAAAAAGTTAAAAAATGAAGATGGACAAAGTACTATTCGGAGATAATCAGTTTTTTGCTGTTAACCATTTATCTGATGAAAAATCCAGGGCACAAGCTATCCAGTTTAAAGACGATGCTGCAATAATCAGGGTTTTGGATCAAGCCAGAGAGATCGGAATTAATACATTTATGTGCACAACCCATGACAGAATTGCCAGTGTCTGTGATTACATGCGTGCTAACCCTGAAAAATACAAAGATTTTAAAATATTTCCATGCATGCCCTATGCACATAAATATGCCAATGCCATAACTGATCTGGGTATTCTAGGTGCAGTAAAACAATATATTCCCGGAAATATTTTCAGCACATTTACAAAGGGCGGAGTCGCTTTTCTGAGAAAAGATTTTATTGGATTAATGGAATTATTCATTGATGCTGAAATGAAGATGTTCAAAGGGGTAGAGACTCCCGTGATCTTTATACAGAATGTTCTGGTTGATATGATTCTGGGGCTTAAGATGTATGAGGTCTTTAAAGAGTATGATTCATATATCCGTAAGAAATACAATGCAGAGCCTGGATATATAACTATGAATTTACCAGCATTGCTGGATACCCTGAACTCGATCGGTATTGAAAACCCTGTTATCTGCAGTTCAATTAATAAAATCGGATTCAGAATGTCTGGAGGTAAGGATATTTATGAAAAATATTTAACTGAAAGAACTTTCCGCCCGATAGCTATGCAAGTACTTGCAGCGGGAGCTTTACGGCCCAAAGAAGCAATTGAATACCTGGGAAAATTCCCAAAGATTGAATCAGTTCTTTTCGGAGCTTCCTCAAAGTCGCACATTGAAGAAACAAAAAAATTAATTGAGCAGTATATGTAGCAATATGCTCCGGTTTGAATATTCTGACTTGCTTACGGTTGTTCTACCTCCTTTGGTTATTCTTTAAAAAATTGAAAACCTCCTGAACAGCCCTGGATAGACAATCTGTATAAAGTAAATGAAAAAGGATAAGCTGTATAATTCAAATGAAAATTGATCATATTTGTTTTGCAGTAAAGAATCTAAACGATGGTATTGATTATTGGTACCGCGTATTTGGTTACAAGCAAATGACAAAAATAGTGGAGAATTCTCTCCAGAAAGTCAAAGTGACTTTTTTAAGCAAAGAGGATAGTTTGATGATCAAACTAATTGAACCACTTGAAAGCAATCAATCTCTTGTCAATTTTGTAAACAGGGGTGGAGGCTTTCATCATGTTTGTTTTAAATGCGATCAAATTGATAAAGAAATTGATGAGTTAAATAAAAAAGGGCTTTTAACCCTGGTTCCTCCTCAACCAGGTGAAGCCTTTAATAACAATAAAATTGCATTTTTACTTGCCAGGTACGGACTTAATATTGAACTAATCGATACGGATGAGAAAGCAGATATACTGTAGTTTGAATTTCATTCCTGTTGAATAGAACGACCTTACTCTATTCCATAATGCTTCTTAACTATTTTTGTCTTTTTAGAGACAGGAAGATTTTGTGTTTTAAGGAGACCAGGATTTTGCAGGTACAGAAATTTTTGCATACTCGTTTTCAGAACTACTTTTGCCGGATTGCCTACAATAACTGAATTATCAGGGAATTTCCCTCTAACTACGCTGCCTGCTCCTATTATACAATTATTACCAACAATAGTATTTGGCAGAATTGTACAACTGTTCCCAATGAAAACATTATTACCTATTTTTATGGTTCCAAATATATCGGCGTAACCAAGCTCTTCCCGAAAACACCAGATCCCACCGTCGTGAGTAATA
>JGI20214J51650_10002251_pt1 | contig 12159 bp, 10 predicted proteins | sample WetSurMetagenome_FD_51650 | JGI IMG/M metagenome (IMG submission 51650)
GCAACCGTACTTGGTGGGCAGGAGGTCTCGGGGGTCGGGCGGATCGAAGGTCCGATCGTAATTGTCGAAGGCGCGACCAACGTCAGCTACGATGAGGTCGTNGAGATCCGGGATTCGCGCGGCCAGATCCGCCGTGGACGTGTCCTGGAAGTGGGCGAAGACACGGCGGTGATCCAGGTGTTTGCAGGCTCCACCGGTCTGTCGATCGATGGGACCCGGATCCGCTTCCTGGGCGAGACCCTGCACATGCCTGTCGCCGAGGAAATGCTTGGGCGCGTCTTCGATGGTCTGGGCAACCCGATTGACGGCGGTCCGCCGCCGCTCACGGATCGATACGCGGATGTGAACGGCCAGCCGATCAACCCGACGGCGCGCATCTACCCGCGCGATTACATTCAAACTGGCATCTCCACNATCGACGGCTTGAACACGCTTTTGCGTGGACAGAAATTACCGATCTTCTCCGGCGCCGGCCTGCCTCACGACCAGCTGGCGGCGCAGATCGTACGCCAGGCAACGCTGGGAAAACAGGCGGGTGCTTCGTCCGATGGGGAAGCTGAACAGTTCTCGATCGTCTTTGCGGCGATGGGTGTCAAGAACGACGTGGCAGATTATTTCCGCCGTTCCTTCACAGAAAGCGGTGCTCTGACGCGCGTGGCAATGTTCCTCAACCTGGCGGATGATCCTCCCGTGGAGCGCATCGTCACCCCTCGCGCCGCGCTGACCCTGGCGGAATACCTCGCCTATGAGCGTGAAATGCATGTACTGGTGGTGCTCACCGATATGACGAATTATGGTGAGGCCCTGCGCCAGATCTCAAATATCCGTGGCGAGGTCCCCAGCCGTAAAGGTTATCCGGGTTATTTGTATAGTGACCTGGCTTCACTTTATGAACGCACAGGCCGTATCCGTACGAGCAAGGGATCCATTACACAGATCCCGATCTTAACCATGCCGAACGACGATATCACGCACCCAATGCCGGATCTGACGGGTTACATCACCGAAGGACAGATCGTGCTCGGGCGCGAGCTCTCCTTTGCCGGTGTCTATCCACCAGTGACCGTTCTGCCCAGTCTCTCCCGTTTGATGAAGGATGGAATTGGCAAGGGCCGAACGCGTGACGATCATCCTCGTTGGGGTGCGCAGCTTTATGCAGCCTATGCTCACACACAGGATGTGCGTGCTCTTGCCTCCGTGATCGGCGAAGAGGAATTAACTGAGGCTGATCAAAAATATTTGAAGTTTGGGCGCGCCTTCGAACAGGAATTTGTCCGCCAGGGTTTCAACGAGAACCGCACGATCGACCGGACCCTCGAGATCGGCTGGAAACTGCTCTCCATGTTACCGAAGTCGGAACTGACTCGTGTGACATTGGAAGAGATCAATACCTACTATAAAGGCGAAGATGCCACAGATTAGTGTTGCCCCCACCCGTACCAACCTGATCCGCCTCAAGAAGGAGCTGCGTTTTGCGAAGGAAGGATATGAGATCCTCGATCGCAAGCGCGAAGCCCTGACCGGCGAGCTGGTCCGTGTGGCCAAGGAGGCCGATCAGGTCCAGAAGGAAGTCTGGGCGCTGCTGGAAACCGCCTACGGGGCGATCGACAAGGCCCGCCTGGTGATGGGNAGTGANCACGTCGAGTGGGCGGCGCTGGCGGCCAGTAAGACCGTGGATGTGCATCTCAAGCTGCGGGGCATCATGGGCGTGGCGATCCCGGTGATCGAGGCGACAGGAGAGCTTCCCAAGCTGCTCTACAGTCCGGGTGATACTGCCGCCGTCCTGGATGAAGCCAGCATTGCGTTTCGCGATGTGCTGATGCATATCTCNCAGCTCGCCATGCTTACCGCCACCGTCTACCGGCTGGCGAATGAGCTGCGCAAGACCCAGCGACGGGTGAACGCCCTTCAGCATATCTTTATCCCGCAATACCAGGAAACGATCGCCTTCATCGTCAGCTCGCTGGAGGAGCGAGAGCGCGAGGAAACTTTCCGCTTGAAGTGGCTCAAGACGAAGCTTACGAAACCTGTTGTCAAAATTCACCATTATGAGCTTGGACAAGGTGATTTTGGCGGCTAAAGGCTGGCAAAATTTACTGGCTGATTTATAATGCAGTCAAAGTTCCAGGGCATAGACCAAAGCAGGAGAAGGAGTTCATATGCAGATCGGCATTTTGGGTTCGGGAGTAACAGGACAAACCGTTGGTTCCAAGCTGGTCCATCTTGGTCATGAAGTATTGCTCGGATCGCGCCAGGAAGCCAATCCGAAGTTGGTTGCCTGGGCAAAGGAAGAGGGTAGTCAGCATGCCTTGTACGGTACCTTTCGGGATGCNGCAAAATTCGGCGAGATCGTGTTCAACTGCACCAAAGGTTCGGCCTCCGTCGATGCTTTGATGGCTGCCGGGGCAGAGAATTTGAAAGGCAAGATTTTGATCGATACTGCGAATCCCTATGACACTGATTCCGCTGATATCTGGACGCTCACCATCTGTAACGACGATTCCCTGGGAGAGGAGATCCAGAGGCTCTTTCCCGAAACCAAGGTTGTCAAAACCCTTAATACCGTNAATGCAAATGTCATGGTGGCCCCGGAGAAGCTTCTTGAAAAAACCAGTGTTTTCGTTAGTGGGGACGATATTGAAGCCAAGGCAACCGTGGTCCGCATCCTGAAGGAGTGGTTTGGCTGGAAGGATGTCATCGATCTGGGNGGCATTATCACGGCACGCAGCGTGGAAATGTATATCCTGCTCTGGCACAGCTTAAGGACAGTTGTCCCNGCACAGAAGTTCAATATCAAAGTGGTTACTTCATAAAGGGAATATCGATTCAAAAAGCGGAGACTGCATTGTCTCCGCTTTTTTGTTCGTCCAGGCTGTTTTACCTTTTCTTATGATTCTCATTATTGGGCTCGCGCGGTTCCACCATCCCCCAACGTGAGGCACCTAAATACAGGATCTCCAGGATCAGATCCTCATAGCGGATCCCCTCCGCTTTGCTCTGCAGGCAGAGATCGCTGTAATCCTGGGTCAACCCCGGCAGGGTGTTGATCTCGATCAGGCGCGGGTTGCCCTGTGCATCCAGCCGGATGTCGGTGCGGGAGACATCCAGAGCATTGAGCAGGAANTGAGCNCGTAGTGCAAANTACTTCAATTTCCTTTCAAGCTCCGGCTCGAGTTCGGCCGGGCAGAAGTAGCCGGGCGCGCCTTCCNCTCCCACTTCCTTGGATTTGGCCTCCTGGCTGTAGACCAGCGGCGTGACCGAGCGGCTCATATCCAGCTCAAGGACCGGGAAGCGGTGAAATCCATCCTTCTCGTACCATTCCGGGTGGCGGGAATATAGCCTGGCATCCGCCCGGCCCAGGATTCCGACCGTGAATTCACGCCCCGGTAGGAAGGTTTCCACGAGAGCGGGCTGCTGGTAGGTGTTAATGATATATTCCGCCCGCTCGCGCAGCTCCTTCTCGTTATTGACGATGGCATTCGTGTCCACGCCCATGCCGGTCCCTTCGCGGGCGGGCTTGACGAACAGCGGGAATTCCAGTTCACCTCGCAGCGGCTCATCCCCGACATGGAACTCCTGGAAGGGGGCCACAGGCAGGCGCCGGTCGCGCCAGATGCGCTTGGTCAGCGTTTTGTCGAGCGAGATGCCGTTGGTCAGGACGCGCGATCCTGTATAAGGGATCTTCATCATCTCCAGCAGGGCCGGCACCTGTGCTTCGCGGGCATCGCCGCCCAACCCCTCGGCAATGTTGAAGCAGATATCGGGTTTTTCCTCCCTCAGGGCAAANGGGAGATCCTCATCCGCCTGGATAAAAACGGTCTGGTGACCGTCGGTCTCGATCGCGGCCCGGAGCGCGTCGATGGTCTCAATATGATCGTAGTCTGCGAATGCGTCCGGCGGAACTCCCTCCGGCTTGGGCTTCGATTCATCTTTGATGTTCGCAAGAACGGCCACCTTCCAAAACCGCTTCATGCGACGACTGGGGGGCTTATCTTCTCCGTTTGAAAGCATTTTCTCTCCTTGTCAGACCAAGAATTTTGGTTTGCAGAGCGCCGTACAAATCTCTGTAAGCAGATGTCTCTTTTACGAAACAAGCGGTAGTATATTACAAGCCGTGCAGTTGACAAGGGGAATCATCACCAAAATCATTCTGAGAAATTTCCCTGCTGTTTTATGGCATGTGTAGGTTGAAAAAACCGAAATGTAACTGTGCCAAACCAATACTTCACTTCAAAGTTACATTTTAGAGGATGATTTGGCGCCATGTAACTAGACAATGAAGGTTCTTTCAGGTATCATTGGCCCGATTGTGCGCCTCCTCACGAAGGCTTGTCCCGAATGTGGTAGGGTAAAATAAGAACGCAAATGTCGAATACGCCCGGATAAAATTCTTATCCGGGTTCTTGTACGTAATATGAATTTCGCATGGAGGATTCATGACTGATCTGATCAAGCAAATCACAGGCGATTTGCAGAAACAAATTGAGGGATATGAACCAGAACTCAATATCAGTGACATTGGTACAGTGCTGGAAGCCGGTGATGGTATCGCTCGCGTGGAAGGGCTGGCGAACGTAAAGGCCCAGGAACTGGTCCAGTTTGCCAATGGGGTCATGGGGACGGCATTCAACCTGGAAAAAGACAGCGTGGGTGTGATCATCATGGGTGACTACGGGGGCATCGTCGAGGGCATGACGGTGCGCGGCACCGGCCGCATCGCCTCTGTCCCGGTGGGGGATGCGATGATCGGACGCGTGGTCAACTCTCTCGGAGAGCCGATCGACGGCAAAGGTCCCATTGCGACAACCGGTTTCCGTCCCATCGAGCGCATCGCCCCGGGTGTGGTCCAGCGCCAGGATGTGGATACCCCGGTGCAGACCGGTATCAAGTCCATCGACGCGATGATCCCGGTCGGGCGCGGCCAGCGCGAGCTCATTATTGGTGACCGCCAGACTGGTAAGACAGCCATTGCCATCGATACCATTATCAATCAAAAAGGTAAGGGACTGATCTGCATCTATGTGGCGATTGGCCAGAAGAAAGCTGCTGTTGCCCGTACGGTTGGCATCCTGGAGCGCAACGGTGCGATGGAGCATACAATTATCGTTGTTGCTGCTGCGGATGAATCTGCAGCGCTTCAATATATTGCACCCTACTCTGGCTGTGCCATCGGCGAGGAATTCCTTGAAACCGGACGCGACGCGCTCATTATTTATGATGATCTTTCAAAACATGCCTGGGCCTACCGCCAGGTATCCCTCCTGCTGCGACGCCCGCCTGGGCGTGAAGCGTATCCGGGAGATGTGTTCTACCTCCACTCCCGCCTGCTCGAGCGCGCGGTGCGCCTCGCCAATAAATATGTAATCGTCAAAAAGGANTTCGCCGCCCCATTGGCTTCCGTACAGGATGCTGTGAANGGAAAAGTATTTGGTGGACCGATTGCCANGGATGAAGCCGAGGAAGNTCGCAAGGAAATGGGTGCCGATGACTATAAGCTTGTGAAAGTGAAGGGAACTGGTGGCTCGCTCACAGCCCTGCCCATCATCGAGACCCTGCTTGGCGACGTATCTGCCTATGTGCCAACGAACGTGATCTCGATCACCGATGGACAGATCTATCTGGAGAGCAACCTCTTCAACGCCGGTATCCGTCCCGCGGTCAACGTAGGCATCTCTGTCTCCCGCGTAGGCGGCGATGCGCAGACCAAGGCCATGAAACAGGTGGCCGGACGTCTGCGCCTGGATATGGCCTCCTATCGTGAACTGGCTGCATTTGCCTTGATGGCATCCGATCTGGATAAGGCCACCCAGCAGCAGCTTGGACGCGGCCAGCGCATGCAGGAGATCCTCAAACAGCCGCAATATTCTCCGATGTCCCTGGCGGACCAGGTCATCATCCTTTTTGCAGGCACGAACGGTTATGCGGATCTGGTGCCAATTGCAAATATGGCACAATGGCAGACAGACCTGCTGCGATTCATGGAGACCTCTTTCCCTGAAGTGGGCCGGGATATCACCGAAATGAAAATGATCACCGACAGCAACCGCCAAAATATGGTCAAGGCGCTCGACGCCTTCACTCAATCCTGGCAGGCATAAAACATGGCATCTGCGCGTGAGATGCGGCTGCGCATCAAAAGTGTAAAGAATATCTCCCAGGTGACGCGCGCGCTCGAAGCGGTAAGTGCGGCCAAGGTGCGCAAGGCGATCCAGGCTTTGACGGCGACCCGTTCGTATGCAACCAAGGCCTGGCAGGTGGTCACACACATCACGAACCAGCCGGGTGGGGTAACCCTGCACCCCTTGTTGACGCCTCGCTCCAACCCTCAGAATGCACTGGTCATTGTGATCACAGCCGACCGCGGGCTTGCCGGCGCGTATAACACCAACGTCATCCGCTATGTGTTACAGCGGTTCGATAAATATCATCTTCCCGTGAAATACATCACGGTGGGACGCAAAGGACGTGACCTCCTGTACCGGCTTCGCAAGCCGGTCATGGCAGATTTCAGCAACCTCCCGTCCGCACCAAAATTTAGCTCTCTTTCTGCGATCGGCAGACTTGTGGTGGACGATTTCATCCGCGGCGACGCAGATGAGGTCTACCTGGTCTACACGGAGTTCGTCAGCATAGCCCGCCAGGTGGCGACCGTGAAACAGATCCTTCCCCTGGACGTAAGCAAGCGCGAAGGGCTGGTACGGGATTTTGGCGAGCACCATACCGGTCCCGCTGCAGCGTACGAGTTCGAGCCGGATCAGAAGGACATCCTGGATGAAATGATCCCGCGCTTTACTGCGCTGCAGATCTACCAGGCTATTCTGGAATCCCAGGCCAGCGAACACGCGGCACGCATGGTTGCCATGCGCAATGCTACCGATAACGCAAAGGAACTGGTCAGTGCACTACAGCTGGCATATAACAAGGTCCGCCAGCAGACGATCACGAACGATATCTTAGACATTGTGGGCGGCGCGGAAGCGCTTGCCGCTGAATAACTGGAGGAAAATCATGGCAAACGCAACAGGCCGTGTCGTACAAATTCTGGGTGGTGTGGTGGACGTGGAATTTCCCAGGGAGGACATTCCTGATCTTTTCGAAGCGATTGAAGTCGAGCGTCCTGGCAAGGAGCCGATAATTCTGGAAGTACAAAATCATATTGGTGATAACTGGGTCCGTACCGTGGCAATGGATGCCACAGATGGCCTTCAGAGAGGAATGCCTGCCCGAGCCACCGGCAACCCCATCCTTGTTCCCGTTGGACAATCCACACTTGGGCGCATTTTCAATGTGCTTGGACACCCGGTCGATGAAAAGGGAGAGGTCCACGCTGAGCTGCACTATCCCATCCATCGCGCCGCTCCACCCTTTTCGGAACAATCCACCCGTGTGGATATCTTTGAAACCGGTGTAAAAGTCATTGACCTGATCGCTCCCTTCACGAAGGGCGGTAAGACCGGCATCTTCGGTGGGGCAGGCACAGGCAAGACAGTCATCATTATGGAACTCATCCGCTCGGTGGCGACCGAGCATGAAGGCAACTCGGTGTTTGCCGGAGTCGGCGAGCGCACACGTGAAGGTACGCAGCTCTACCGTGAAATGCTTGAGTCGGGCGTGATGAAGGATACCGTCATGGTCTACGGCCAGATGAACGAGCCTTCCGGCGTGCGCCTGCGTGTGGCTTTGACGGCGCTGGCCATGGCGGAATACTTCCGTGACCAGGGCCGCGATGTACTGCTCTTCATCGATAATATTTTCCGCTTCTCCATGTCCGGCTCCGAAGTATCCGCGTTGCTCGGCCGTATGCCGTCTGCAGTGGGGTACCAGCCGACCCTGGCAACCGAAATGGGTGAGCTGCAGGAACGAATCACCTCGACCCGCACCGGATCGATCACCTCCATGCAGGCGGTCTATGTCCCGGCGGATGACTATTCCGATCCCGCGCCTGTGGCGACGTTCACGCACCTCGATGCGACCATCGCCCTCGAGCGCTCCATTGTGGAAAAGGGCATTTACCCGGCGGTGGACCCTCTCGGCTCCACTTCTCGTATTCTTGATCCGAACATCGTGGGCGAGGAGCATTACCGCACGGCCCGTGAAGTCCAGCGCGTGCTGCAGCGTTACAAGGACCTGCAGGACATCATCGCCATCCTGGGCATCGACGAACTGAGTGAAGACGATAAGCTGGTGGTGGCTCGCGCCCGTAAGATCGAGCGCTTCTTCTCCCAGCCTTTCTTCGTGGCTGAGCGCTTTACCGGCATCGATGGCCGTTACGTTCCCTTAAAGGAAACAGTGCGCGGCTTCCGCGAGATCCTGGATGGGAAATGCGATGATTTGCCCGAGCAGGCATTCATGATGACGGGTACAATTGACGATGTCCGCGAAAAAGCGGAAAGAATAGCCAAGGGTGCGTAATTACGGTGTCAGGTGTTCCGGTGTCAGGGGTCAGGTTTAACCTGGCACCTGGCACATGACACTGGAGAACTTTATGACCATTCGTTGTGAAATTGTCTCGCAGGACCGGACTGTCTTTCAGGGTGACGTGGATATCGTCATTTTGCCGGGCGTGGCGGGTGAAATGGGCATCCTGCCACACCACGCGCCCACATTGACCATTCTCAAGTATGGTGTCATCAAAATCCGCAGGCAGGGCAGGGAAGAGTTATTCTCGGTTGCGGGGGGGATGGCAGAGGTCCAGCCGGAGGTGGTTACGGTTTTGGCCGATGCGGCGGAGAACATCCAGGAAATCGATGTTACCCGTGCCCAGGCGGCCAGGAAGCGCGCCGAAGACGCCCTCGCCAGGCTCAAGCCCGAAGAGGAACACGACGCGTATCTAACCATGGAAGCTGCATTGCGGCGTTCCAATTTGCGTCTGGACGTTGTGCGGCGGTATCGTGGAGTCAAAGATACATACAGCGACAAGGACACATCGCTGTAGCCGTTTGTCCAATCAATCAAATTAATTATTCAGGAAAGTAAACACCGTGGCAATGTTTTCGAAAGACCTGGGTATTGACCTGGGTACCATGTTCACCCGTCTCGCCGACGGCACNCAGGTGCTGCTGGAGGAGCCTACAATTGTCGCCATCGAAGTGTACGATCAAAAGATGGTGGCAGTGGGGCAGGAGGCGCGCGACATGTATGGGCGTGTGCCTGAAAGCATCGAAGTTGCGCGTCCCCTTAAGAATGGGGTCATCGCCGACTACGAAATCACCGAAACCCTGCTTTCCTATCTGCTCCAGCGTGTCAGCGGATCGATGCGCATCTTTCGCCCGCGCGTCATGATCACCGTTCCGTACGGGGTGACCAGCGTGGAGCGGCGTGCAGTTTATGAAGCCACACTGGAAGCGGGCAGCCGGGAGGCGTACCTGATCCAGCAACCCCTGGCAGCCGCCCTGGGTGTGGATTTGCCGATCGGTTCTCCATCCGGGAACATGGTTATCTGCCTGGGTGGTGGCTGCACCGAAGCGGCTGTAATGGCGATGTATGGCATCGTTTCGGCGGAGACCTTGCGGGCAGGCGGTATGGACCTGGATGATGCGATCGTCAACTATGTGCGTAGAAAATACGGCATCGTGATCGGCCAGGTGACAGCGGAACAGCTCAAGATCCGGATCGGAGCCGCGGTCCCCCAGGACACCGAGAATAGTATGGAAGTGCAGGGCCAGGACCAGGTCACAGGTCTGCCGCGCCCGGTCACTCTGACCACGGGCGAGATCGTGGAAGCNCTCCAGGATCCGCTCAAGGCGATCGTCGAAACGGGTCGCCGCGTCCTCGAAAAGACCCCGCCCGAGCTGGTGGCGGACATCATCGACCGTGGCGTGGCTTTATGCGGTGGGGGTGCACTGCTGCGCGGCATCGACAAGCTGCTGACCAAATCCCTGGGCATCCCCGCCTACCTGGTGGACAATCCCATGACCTGTGTTGTGGAAGGGGCGGTTAAAGCCCTGCCCATGTACAACATCCTGCGACGCAGCCTGCCGCAGGTCGGCTGAAAATCAAAAAAGCGCCCATTTGGGCGCTTTTCCATTTAATCCAGATAATATGTCATTCGCTGCAGATGGGCCACCGGGTCAATGTACTGCACCCGAACGTTATTGGGAACAGTGAGATTGATGGGTGCNTAGTTGAGNATCGCCTTGATGCCGGCCTTCACCAGCTGATCGGAGATCTCCTGCGCAGCCGGGGCAGGGACTGTCAGCATGGCGATCTTGATCTTGTTCTGCTTGATCTTTTCGGCCAGCGTGCTGGTGTCAAAAATCTCAAAATCCCCTACTTTTTGGCCGATCTTATTTGGGTCGTTATCAAATACCATCGTGACCCGGAAGCCTCGATTGGTAAAGCCGTTGTAACGGGCCAGGGCGTGGCCGATGTCGCCCATGCCCACGACGATCACATCCCAGACCCGGTCGACTTTCAGGATATCCTGCAGTCGCTCCACTAAAAACGGGATCGAATAGCCGGTTCCCTGCTTGCCGAACTCACCAAACTGGGAAATATCCTTGCGGATCTGTGCGGCAGAAATGCCGACGATCTCACCCAGTTCCTGGGAGGAAGTGGTCTGTATACCCTTGCTGGAAAGTCTTTGCAGGGCACGCAGATAAACTGGGAGCCTGCCTATGATGATGTCAGGGATTCTGTCTGCATTCATTCGAGTCTGCCCTCGTCAATGTGAAATTATGTATTAACTCTACCATAAATGGGTGTTTTGTACAATTACACACAAGTTGTAAAGTTTAAATTGTCTGCTTACACATTCTGAAGATAACCCACCCGGATTGCCCGGTGGGATTTGTCAGACAGCTATTCCGGGCTTTCCCACGTGAGGAATTCCCTGGATTCTCAGGGAATGGTTCCCACTTGTTTACAATTGACCGGTTGGTTAAAGAAAACCTGGCATTCCACCCAGGCCTTATCGAACTTTACCAGGACATTCACTTCCCCGAGGAAGGCATCATACCCGCTGACGATCAGTTTTCGATCCGAGGTAACAAGATCCTTGACGACACGCAGGGAGCCCTGACGGAATTTGCGGGATTCGGTCTTGTCCACCTGCTGGCCCAGGTGGTCATTGTAGAACTGGATGGTGGCATTCAACTCCTCAACGGGTGTGCGCAGGAGCTCGTTGTTCAATCCATCCACGATCGTGCCTGCGATACCGACCAGCACCAGGCCAATCAGGATAGGCGCAATTTTTCCCAGCACCGATGTGGAGAAGACCGCGCCTTCGCTCAAAGGCAGCTGCAGCAGCCCGGTGATGGCGACAAAAATGATGATCCAGGCAAAGGCCACACCGATGCGGGTGGAAAACTCCGGATAATAAACGTAATGTAAATATTGCTGCACTTCTGGTTCCAGCAGCCCAAGGATGCGGGGGAAGATCACGGTGGGCAGGGCAACCACGAGCCAGGCAAGGAAAAATCCATACACGATCCAGATGAGGAGCGCAATGATGGGTTTGTCCCATTTGGCAGCGAGCCAGCCGGTCAAGGCGCCCGCTGCTGTGCAAAGCAAGGCGCCGGCTGTGAATTTAAGCCAGGGATCCAGACTGTTGATCTTGCTGAGATAATAGGCATCCAGGCCCCAGGTAAACAGGGAGAATAGGAAACCCAGCGTAGCGCCGTACCAGATCCCGTAGGTACGTTTGGCGCGCAGAACATCCGTACGGTCTGTGGAAATTGGTTTGTAGGAACTCATTGGTTATGGACTCGACTGAATTTTAACTGTGTAGGGAGTATATTGTAACCCTCCNGGGAACTGGGATGCCTGCAGCCGGATGGAGTATACAGCNCCGGCTGTTACGANGATTGGCTTTTCTCTTTCACCGCAGGATAGCTCCAGGGAGCCTGCCTGGCCGTTCTCAAGGATGCTTACTTGGAGATCATTTTTTTCCAAGCATTCCAGGCTGGCAACCACCCTATCGCTGTAGGGAGTGAACTGGATCCAATCCTCAGTATCTCCCTCTGGTGAGGAGACATCCCCGCTGTAGATCAGGGTATGCGTCCCGAACGGATCGAATACAACACTGGCGATGGGCGCGCCTTGTGAGTCGTTGTCTGCCTGCGCAGGGACAACGGTTGGCGTGGATGTGGGCGGGATTCCCGTCGGAGTTCCCGTGCCGATCGCATCGCCGGCTTCGCTGACGATGGGCAGGTTCTCCAC
>JGI20214J51650_10002254_pt1 | contig 12155 bp, 10 predicted proteins | sample WetSurMetagenome_FD_51650 | JGI IMG/M metagenome (IMG submission 51650)
CGGCTCTTGCATCTGTTTTATATCTTGGCAGAAGAAAAGTTATTGACAAAGGTTTGCATAGTATTCCTCTAATTGCACTCGGTACCGGTCTGTTATGGTTCGGATGGTATGGATTCAATGCAGGTAGTGAATTTGCCGTTGACCAGATAACAGCGAATGCATTTTTAAACACCGATATTGCCGCTTCTTTTGCCGCAGTAGTCTGGATGGTACTTTCATGGTGGCTTGAAAAGAAACCTAAATTTGTCGGGCTTCTTACAGGTGCTGTAGCCGGACTTGCAACAATTACTCCTGCCGCAGGTTATGTTACTACAAAAGCTGCTGTTGTAATCGGTTGTCTTGCTGGAATTGTCTGCTACTTTGCCGTTTCATGGAAGAACAAAATGGGATGGGATGACGCACTCGATGTATGGGGTGTACACGGTGTAGGTGGAATGATTGGAGTAATTTTACTTGGAGTGTTCGGAACTGTTGCAGTTAATCCAAACGGTGCAAACGGATTGTTACACGGGGATATGACATTCTTCGATAAACAGATTGTTGCTATTTTAATCAGCTCTATTTATGCGTTCGGATTTACATGGCTGATGCTTAAAATAATCGATTTCTTTACAACTGTTAAACTGACAAAAACAGAAGAAGAAATCGGGCTTGATGAAATACTACACGGAGAAACTGCTTATACAGACGCAATATAAATTATTTTATTATCTCCGTTCCTTATTTGGTTTTTAGGAACGGAGATTTTTTAAAAATGAAAAATATACATATCAATATGAAAAAAATAATATTTACTATTTTTTTGTTTGTTTTGCTTTTTTCTTTACCAAAATTCTCAGCTTCACAGGATAAAGATATAACCGAATTTTTTAAAGATTTTAAGCTAAGCACATACGTTGATGCTTACTATGCTTATGATAACGATAAAAATATTTTTCAGGATATGAGATTATTGGATTTAATTTCTCCCTACAGAGACCAAATCAGGCTAAACATTGCCGCAGTTTCTTTAAAATACAATACTGAAAAAATCCGAAGCACATTTACACTTCATTACGGAGATATTCCCGATGCAAATTGGAAACCCGTAACAAAGCACGATATGATTCAGGAAGCTAATATCGGATTTTCTCCATATAAAAATCTTTGGATAGACGCAGGATATTTTTTAACTCACATCGGAGCAGAAGGTTTTCCAAAAAATAATGTATTAAGTTCATTCTCTCTTCCGGTTTATGTAGAACCGTTTATTCAAAGTGGCGTAAAAATTGGTTATGACTTTAGCGAAAAGTTCTCTGCCTGTTTGCACATAATTAATGGTTACAATTTATTCGAAGATAACAACAAGAATAAATCATTCGGATTGCAGTTATCTTTTACTCCCATCGAACAGCTCAAAATTTCTTATAATAATATCATAGGAAACGAAATGCCAACAGGAGTAGATGGAAAAACCAGGGTATTCAACAACCTGATTTTCAACATTGCTCCTTGTAAAAAGATAGATGTTATAGCAAGTATCGATTTGGGTATTCAGGAAAAATCAAAACGTACCGATACGACAGCTTCTGCTTATTCGTACGGAGCATTTGTAAGTGCACGTTATAAATTCAATCCGAAATTCAGCACAACTGTAAGAGGAGAATTCTATCAGGATATAGACGGAATCCTCTGCGGTAGCATTGGCTCTTATAACTGGTTAAAGGGCAACGGTGTTACAATTGGATGTGAATACAGACCAATTGAATCTGCATACGTCAGAATTGAAGGAAGATACTTAAGACTCGACAAAGAATTAAACGTGTTCTACAAAAATAACGAAAGAACCGAAGGTATGTTATCGATTGGATTTGAATACTAATCGATTTTTTTAAGATTCAAAGATTATAAAATAAATTATTATAGAGCTTTTATACTGTAAAGCTTACAAAGGATTTAGCAAAAGACTCAATATATTGTATTTGCATTGCAGGTTTTGAGATGCCTTTGCGACCGTTTACAGAAAAGCTCTTTTTTTATTTTACAACCCACCGTAAACCATTATATAATATTAAACATATTTAACAGGGAACCTGTCTAACATATAAATAGTATAAAAATGTAAAGTATGTCAAATAAACCGAATGTTACCCTTTTGCGGGGTAAATTTTTGTATTTGACAAATAAAAAATAAATACTATATTGCAACAGCTAAATTAAACAGCACGATTATGAAAACATATATTTTTATTCTTCTAATTCCTTTTCTCCTGTGCTTTGGAGATAAAGCGGTAAGCCAGGTAGAGCCGGAAGAAGAAGTTATCATAACAAAACCAACAGAGGATTCCGCTGATATTGGAACATTTTACGATGAACTCTCAAAAGACGGTGAATGGATAAAAGTAGAAAACGAGGACATCGACAATGATGAAAGCTTACAATTAAGTGAAACGGTCGATATCGATGAAGACGTTATCGGAGGTTATATCTGGAGACCAAGTATAAGTATATCGCTTGTCGATTGGAGTCCCTATACATACGGTCACTGGGAATTTACACGATTCGGATGGGTATGGATTTCCGATTACAATTGGGGATGGGCTCCTTACCATTATGGGAGATGGTGGTTTTCACACAGATGGGGTTGGGTATGGTCACCGGGACACAGATGGGCTCCGAGTTGGGTCTCGTGGTGTCACACACGTCACCACATCGGCTGGCATCCGATTTCTCCCAGAACTCACTGGAGACATCATAAAGGTGTTATAATAACACATCCGATTACACCGAAGCAAAAAAGCATTACGAATAAATGGACTTTTGTAAAAAAAGAAGACATTAATAAACAAATTACAAATGAAACAGTCATTAATCTGAAAAATAACAAGGAGCTTGTTTCAGATGCAAAGATTACTACAAATGGAAACGAAGTTTACAATACAGGTCCAAAGATAAAAGAAATTGAAAAAACAACAGGTACAAAAATTACACCTAAAAAAGTTTCGGTTGTAAATCTTAAAAATGAAAGCACCAGGAATAATAATTCTCCGAAAACCAAGACACTAAATGAAAACGGAAATAAAACGAAGAAAAAGAGCGAAGAAGTATACAGAAATACGGAAAGTAATAATACAAAGGTAGAACAGAAAAATAATAATACCAAAACGAAAACCAAACAGGAGAATTCGACTCGAAATCCAAACTCAAATAACGAAACTAAAAACCGGAATACAAATAAAGAGTCTAACAAAAACTCGAATACGAAAAAAGAATCGAATAGAAATACAAATACGAATAGAGAATCGAACAAAAACACAAACACGAATAGAGAATCGAACAAAAACACAAATACGAATAGAGAGTCAAACAAAAACTCGAATACTAAACAAGAAACTTACAATCCACCGACTTATAATCCGGGAAACAGTAATAAAAATACAAACACAAATAGAGAATCTTCTAAGCCACCGACTTATAACCCGGGAAACAGTAACAGGACAGGAAATAATAATAATAGTAGTAAACCAAATAATAGCCCGAGTCATAATTCGGGAAACAGTAATAAAAACTCAAGTCCTCCGCCTAAGAAAAGTAACTCTTAACTCCTGTGTTAAGTGATTGATGTCAAAAAATACCTTTAGCGAATTTTAGTTAAAGGTATTTTTTTATTATCTTGAAAATATTTACTTTATAGTATAATTTCAAATAAAATAAATATTAACAAATATGCCCGAAATATCACGATTTCTCGGTATAGTTATAAAAATGTTTTATGATGACCATAATCCTCCGCATTTTCATGTAGAGTATAATGAATATTTAGCGGAAATTAATATAGAAACCTTAGAGATATTAGCCGGAGAAATTCCTAATAGAATTTATACTATTGTACTGGAATGGGCAACGATACACAGAAAAGAATTAATAGATGACTGGAATTTATCAAAGATTAATGAGCAACCTAAAAAAATTGAACCCTTAGTATAATTATGAAGAATATAAATAGAATAATTAAAGCAATTCCTTTAGAAGATTATAGAATTAAAATCATATATGACGATGGCTTCACAAAAATCATTGATTTGAAGAATAAAATCGCAACAGGAATTGCAAAAGAATTAAAGAATAAAGATCTTTTCTGTAAAGTCAAAATCGGTACAGGTGGAGAATTGTATTGGGATAATGGTTACGACCTCTGCCCCGTTGCACTTAGAATAGAATAGTTATTACTTCCCATTCGAAAGCTCTAAAAAATATTTCGTAATTAATGCTTCGTAGTCTTCCGTATATCCTTCTTTTTGAAGTCTCAGGAAATCTTCTTTTAATGAATTTATAGAATTCGGTCCGCTGATTACTACTTCCGGAGGTGATGTCCTTATTATATTTTCACCGGGTTTGGATTCACGCTTTTGCTCATAATCTTTTTCTCTTTGAGAAAGCTGTGCATCGAGCATACGAGAGAGAATTCTATTTTGTCTTTCGATTAAACGATTATCTATATTGTAATCACTCAAATCACGAATCGATTCTTTCATTTGTTTTTCAACTTCTTTCAAGTCACCGAGAAGTTTATCGCCTGTATTTTGTCTTTCCTTTTCAAATTCTTCGTTAAGTTGTTCGAGCGATTTTCTGATTTCTTCCTGTTGAAGTTTTAACCTGTCAATCTGTAATTTAGTATCAGTTTGCATTTCTTCNGTTCCGTCTTTTCCGTCTTTCCCGTTTTTACCATTGTCACCTGTTTTCCCGTTCTGCCCCATTTTTTGCATTTGTCCGTTAAGCCCCTGTTGCATAGCAATTATTTTAGCAAGCTGTTGCATAAGTTGTCCAAGTCTCCCCTGCCCTTTCATTCCACTTTTTCCCTGTTGTTTCATTTTTCCAAGCATATCACCCAGCATTTTAGCGGCATTATCTAAAGACTGCTTGGCTTTTCCCTGGTTTCCAACTGCATTTTCTTTTTCACCTTGCTGAAGTTCACCTTCTGCTTTATCCATTTTATTATATGCATTGCCAAGCTCTTTTCCGAGTTCCGGTGTTATTTGCAATCCGTCTTTTGTCATATTCATTAAATCATTAATATCACCCGTTAATTTGTTTTTTAAACTTCCCTGCTCTTTACTTGAATTTTGAAATTCTTCTTTATCACTTTTTTTTGTATCCTGTGTCTTTTCTTTTAAATCCTGCTGTTCCTCGCTTAGTTTTTCCAAATCTTTTTTAATACGTTCTATCCCATCCGTCATTTTTTTATTTATGTTCTGCATATCCATTGCTGATTCCAGTGCATTTTGCATATCTTCGTTCATATCTTTTAAGTCATCGAGTATTTCTTCCTGTGTGTTTTCCGAATTTTCTTTTTGATTTTTCATCAGTTCATTGGAAGATTTCTGCATTTTACTTTGAGTATTTTTCTGCTCCATTTTTTTATTCAGTTTCTGCAAGTCATTCGGACTTATATCCTCTTTCATTTTATTTAATTCATCGATTAACTTTTGAAGTTCGTCTTTAAATTCTTGGGTTTGCTCTTTTATATCCTGTTGCCTGTTTGCAAGGGTGTTTAATTTACTTGTTTCATCTTGCTTTGTATTTTCAGTAAGCTTTTTTAGCTCTTCCTGGTTTTTAGTAATATCATCGAGTTTTTGTGTTAGTTCACCGAACTTCTGCAGGTTTTCGATTTTTTTCATCATGTGCATTAATTGCTCAATCTGCTTTTTGAATGCCTCTTCATCGAAATGGAAATTTTTCATTTCCTCTCTTAACTGGTTCATATCGTTCTTCTTCAGTGCTTCCAGCATTTTCTTAAGCACATCGCGGAACTGTGGGGTATCTATTTTATTAAACATCTCCTGCAACTTCATAAATTGTTCGAGAGTTTTATCGCTGAGCATATTTTTTTGCTGAAGCTCATTCATATTACTTTCCATTTTCTGTTTTGTCGCATCCATTTTGCCCTGGAGGTTTTCCATCTTATTCTGCAGGTCGAGTTTTTTCTGTACGTCGTTTAATCCAAGTTCTTCGGTATTATTCTTTTTTAGTTCTTTTATATCCTCTTGTAATTTTTTAACATCATCAAAAATAGCTTTTAAATCTTCGTTGAGATTTTTAATAATTTCTTCTGATTTCTTTAACATATCCGGTAAGGATTTATAAGTAAGAAGTCTCAATTCGGATTTAGTCGATTTTCCGCCGTTATCCGTTACCTCTATATAATATTCAATAATATCCCCCGGGCTAATATGCAAATTATAAATATTCCACAAATACGGGACTTCTAACTCTGTGGCATTTAAATTTTTTAAGGGGATATTTACGGAAGAATATATTTGCGATGCAGAAGTATTTGATTTCGATTTTCTATAATATAAATTCAATTTCGAAAATCCGAAATCATCTTTTATTCTTGCTCTTAGTAAAATATCTTTTTCGTTTCTGATAAAATAATTTTCTTCCTGCGGCTCGATAATTGTGATTTTAGGAGGTTCATCCTTAATTAATCTTAACGTAAATATTTTTTCGTTTTTATTATCGTTTCCTTTTGTGTCTTTCAATTTAATTTTATAACTTCCCTCCTGATTAGCTTCAATCCATCCTTCTGCATGGTCACCGTCTACTTTTAAATCGAAATAATTATCATTCAATAAAATTCCGGCTGAAGATAATTCTTTACTCGATTTTATATCGAAATGTATTTTACTTCCCTCGATACAATATATCTCGCCTTCGTTTTCATTAAGTTTCTTCTCCGGCATACCGGTAAACTCAGGGGGAATAATCGTAACCCGAAAACTCTTTATTATCGGGTAATCGGAAATTCTAATTTTATATTCTTCCGAACGAATTTCTTTATACTCTGCATAATAAACCAAATCTGTATTTATATTTTCAATCGAGGTATAGAATGTATTATCGGTAGTTGCTTTTAAATCCTTTGAATCGGATAGAATTTCATATCCATCGGGTGTGAATTGCTTTGTATAAAATTCCAACTCTTCAATTTTTAAATCGGGTTTATTGGACTTTACCCTTATTGTTACATTTACTTTATCACCCTTAAACGTTTCATAGTTTCCGGGCGTAATTTCAAAAGCAATTCCGTACTTATTATCGATAAAACTGTATCTGTAATTTATTAACCTGTCGAGTGAGCTGAAAAGTGCATTCGGGAAAATTGTAAAACTTATCACTATAATGACGATAGAAAATAGAAAAGCAGAAAATAGTTTTCTTAAATTTTTATATTTAACAAACGAGGATAAATTAACGCTTTCCGTTTCCGAATTCATTTTTTCTAAATTAGCAAGTATAAGGTTTTCGGAAAAGTATAATTTACTAAATTCTTTTTTACCCGTTAATTTAAATAGCGATAGAGAATTCGCAATCGCATCTTTTATATTTTCGAAAAAACCACCGACTTTTCCTGCATATTTTAATACATCCGGTGGTTTTAATACACCGTATCTTTTCAAAACAAAATTAATTATGAAATAAGATAATGTAGTTAAAAAAGATAATACATAAATCCAGAAAATTACCGTTCGGAAAGATGAACGGAAATGAAAGACAGTTTCAAGAATCACGAGCAAAAAACCAATTACTAATCCGGATAGAAATGTATATAAAATATTCTTCGTCAAATTATAAGCAAGTTCTTTCCTGTGTGCATTCGTAAGCTTTTTTTCAAATGCATTGTAGATAATTTCGGCCCTGGAAAATGTTAAATTCATTCTATTCTATTTACTTCGAAAACCCTTAAATTGTTTCATATTATCAATTTATACAATCATATTCAAGATTTCAACAAAAAAGCGATTCTCAAATATAAATTATGAACCTTTCTGAATTAGTTTTTAAGATAAAAATCGTTATTTTTAACGAAATTATTGTAACATTTTGAAATACCTATTTTATGTTGCCCTTGCATTCGTTTTATGGTTTGTAATGTTTGTCTTGAAACCATTGAACTTCTGGATAATGATGGCTTTTTCCACTTCTGTGCTTTATTCTATTTCAATTTTATATTATAGGAAACAATTAAATCGTGAATTTTTTAAAATAAACGAAATTATCATAGGTATCTCGAGTGCAGTTGTATTATATTTTATATTTTGGTTTGGTAAATTTATTCTCGATAAATACGGAATAATACCAAATCATAATCAGAATATTTCTTCTGTTTATGCAAATAAAGAAGCTTTTCCGGGATGGCTTGTTGCACTACTCTTGTTTTTCCCCATAGGTTTCGGTGAAGAAATGTTTTGGCGTGGATATATACAAAGATTTTTAGCAGATAAATATAATAAATGGTTAGGATTACTAATCACAGTGTTCTTTTACACAGCAGTTCATATTTCAACATTGAATCCCGTTCTTTTACTTGCTTCTTTTATAGTCGGAGTTTACTGGGGATTGATTTTTTTATGGAGAGGAAATATTGTTGCGGTTGTAATTTCGCATATGCTCTGGGACCCGTTTATTTTTGTAATTTTTCCGATAAATTAATTACAATTTGAAATAAAGTGTATTTTGAACTGTAAATAGTAAATTGTAAAAAGTAAAAAGAATAAAATCGATATTTAAATAAATAATAAATTATTATAAATATTATACTAGTAATACAAATTTGACATGCTGAAACTAAATCATAAAAATTTAAATGTTTGGAAAGAAAGTATTAATTTAGTAAAATTGATTTACAAAGCAACAGAATCTTTCCCAAAAAATGAAATTTTTGGATTAAGTAATCAACTAAGAAGAGCATCTATTTCGGTTTCATCGAATATTGCGGAAGGGGCTTCGAGAAAATCCAAAGCTGAAAGATTACGGTTTTATGAAATATCAAGAAGTTCCGTCGTAGAAATAGATACTCAATTGGAAATTGCAAAAGAGTTAAAATTCATTAATATCAATACATTTGAGGAATTAGATTCAAAGATTACTTATGTTTTTTCAATGTTGTCAAATTTAATTAAAAATTGCATATAAATAACTTTTACTATTTACATTTTACAATTTACTATTTATTTCTTTTAAACTAATATGAATTAAAAAGTGTTTCTTAAATAAAATAAATCTATGACATCTGAAAATACTCATTTAGCTCCAAAAGGCTTTAAATTATTTATGATGGCAATAAGGGCTTATGCTTTTCCTGCGTCCATTATACCCATAATATATGGTTCGATTATAGCTGTTTTATTAAATCCGGGTTTAAAATTCAATTACCTGAATTTCGTTATAACATTAATAGGTGCTATAGCTATACATGTTACTACTAACCTCGTTAATGATATTTATGATTTTAAAAAAGGTATAGATAAAGAAGACAAAGAAATCGGTATCCCGCACGGAGGCTCTCAGGTACTTTCTATGGGACTTGTCAGTAAAAAATTTATGAAAGTTGTTGGTATGTTATCGACCTTAATTGCAATTGCAACAGGTGTATATTTATATACACAGGCAGGGAATTGGATTTTGTATCTTAGTGCATTCGGTTTATTATCTGCTATCTATTATACTGCATCACCAATAGCATTGAAATATAAAGCTCTCGGTGATATACAGGTATTTCTTTCATTTGGTACGGGTATGACACTTGGTGCTTATATCGTTCAAACCCACGAATTCTCGTGGATTCCTATTATACTTTCAATTCCATTCGGATTATTAATCGATGCAATTTTACATTCAAATAATATCAGGGATTTGAATTTCGATGGTAAATTCGGAGTTAAAACACTTCCAATTTTAATCGGGGAAAGATTATCATTTTACTTTTACTATTTTTTAATTTTGGGAGCATATACTTCAATTGTAATTTTCGTTATAACAGGATTGCTTCCATGGTTAGCACTAATAAATTTAATTACTTTTCCGGCGGCATTCAAATTGCTTAAAATGTTAAATAATTATCCGCAGGAAACTATGGCTCGCTATGAACTCGGTACGAAACACAACGTAATGACAGCACAGTTTAATATGCAGTTCGGATTAACACTAACAATAGGACTATTAATTTCTTTGTTCTTCCTTTAAAGAAATGAAATAATTTTAAAAGACCTCGCTACTAATTAAAAAGTAACGAGGTCTTTTTATTTTCATTAATCACTGTAGTTACGCAAATTACAAAAAGTTCTTAAATTCTGCCCACGGATTTAGAGAATGTGTGATAATTCATTTCCAAGCGTTTGTCATTCCCGCGAAAGCGGGAATCCGGACGAATTTCAAGGTTTTTGTTTTTCGTTAATTGACAAAATCGTAATTATCACACAGCCTCTTTATCCGTGGGAGTTTGAAAAATATCGATTTATAACCGTTTTACGGTTTATAAAATGCTGTATAAATATGAAACATTTAAAAATTGTTGTTTGCGTAACTTCAGTTATTCATTATTAATTATTCATTGCTCGAAGTATTCTCTGAAAATTTTCCATCTATTTCCCGTTTCTTCTCCTTTAAATAATCTCAACGTCTTCATACCTGATTCTTCTTTTTTATCTGAAGTATAAACCTGTTTGAACGATACGTTTGCATAGTTTGGCGAGGTAGAATCGATATTGATTTTAATATTACTAATTTTCAGACCGATTTTTTTATAATTATCAAACGTCCACTGCATCCTCTTAATCTTATCGTCAGCCCTGATTGCTTTACCGTCGCTATCATAATAAATATAATCTTTATCCAATAACTCTTTATATTTATTTATATCTTTTCCTTCCCAGGATTTTTCCCACTCTTTTAATAATACTTTAATTTTATATTCTTCCGAATTATAATAAGTACTTAACTTCGAAATTCCAAAATAGATAGAAAAAAACAATAATATCGAAAGCACAGATAAACTCGATAATGTAATAACCAGTCTTTTTCTTTTTGACTTAACCGAATTTTTATATCGCTTTTGGAATTCTTCTTCAAATTTTTCTTTGTCACCGAATTTATTTACCGTACTTACCCCGCAATATTTACAAAATAAAGAGCCTTCTTCTATTTGTTTTTTACAATTAGGACATTCGATGGTTTTTATACTCTGTACATCCTGAACCAGCATCTGTTTTATATTATCGACCGTTTCATTTCCTATGTCAATCGATTTGGATTTTGTATTGGGATTATTTGTACAACCATAAGTCGTACAACCTTTATTCTCATCCCAGCATTCTTTATGATGTGGTGTATGACACGCTGAACAGATTATCTTATCGGCATTTTCTTTAATATTTGTCTGGCAATAAGGACAGTTCAAAATAATGAATAATTAATAGTGAATAATAACACTTTCTATTTAAATACTTTTACATAATCGAATTCCAAATGCACTTCCTCATTTCCTTTTCGTATTGTAAGAATGTCGTTATAAGGAATCTTTAAATCAATCAACTTTTTGTCTTTCAATTTTTTTATTAATTCCGAATTACTTTCAAGTTTATGGAAAGAATTTATTTTATAAAGCGTATCATTTTTTTTAATATCTTTTAATGTCATTAAATTCATATTAGAGAATGAATCTATCGATTCCCCTTTTTCATTTACCAAACTGTACACAACTTCATTGTTAAATTCTATTTCGAATTCTTGTTCTTTAAAATAATCTTTTCCAAAACCTAAAACATCTTCAAGCGTTACATCAGTAAATTTCTTCTTTAACTTTCTAAAATTTTCAAAAGTATAATGAGAAGGGCAGTTTTCCTGTTTCTGGTATTCTACTAAATACGACTCATTCGTCAATCCGTTAAACACAAAACCTTTTCCGTTTAGTAACTCAAAATCTTTTTTATGTAAGTATTTCACAGCCTCCTGAACCTGCACACCTGCTACGATGGAAGAAATTGTCGGGGTTGTAGGAATTTTTCCCTGCTGAATGTCATCCAAACCAAGCAATAAACAGGATTTTCTTTTATTCAACAGTTTGTAATCAACCTCGTTCATCGTACACTCATAACACACTCCATCAGGTGGAATAAACATTCTTGCAACACCGTTCAAAGTCTCGATTGCTCCATCTATCCACGGACGNTTGACTTTCCAGCACGATTGGTTTACGAAAAGTCTTGCTTCCCTGTTATCCAATCCGCAAATAATTACATCCATTTCTTTAAAAATACCCAGTCCAAGTTCAAATATATTCCCGTTAAAATAATTTATTTCTATTTCATCGTTAATTTCTTTCGCTCTTCTGCATA
>JGI20214J51650_10002255_pt1 | contig 12154 bp, 6 predicted proteins | sample WetSurMetagenome_FD_51650 | JGI IMG/M metagenome (IMG submission 51650)
GCCCACTCCCTGCACAAACACCCCGCCGTTGAATGTGTGGAGGATCTCGCCGAAGCGGTAGATATGATTGTTGATGGCATAATTGCCGGCGGGTTCAAGCGTATGCCGGTTACCACCGAGGATCCGGATGCCTGTGGATCCGACATCATAGATGTCGCAACTCCTGATGCCGTTCCGTTTCCCTCCATCGATGATAACGCTTGTATCATTGTCTATGTTGCGCACGATGCAGCCTGCGATCATATTGTCGGAACCGCCAAGAACCTTGATCGCACATGCGCGCGATCCTTCAAAAATCAGTCCCCGGAATTGCACGTGCGACGCGTTCGTAAGAAGTACCATCGGCTGTCCCAGGAGAGACACGGTCACATCCCCCTCCCCAATCGCCGAAGGAGGCCAGAAATACAGAAGCCCGCGTGTCTCGTCAAGTACCCACTCACCCGGTGCGTCAAGTTCTTCAATCACGTTGAGGAAGCAAAACCGCTGTCCCTGCTGATAGCCGTAGTAGTGATGCGGCTCCGCCGGATACACCATGTGCGACAGTGTGTCGATGCGGGCAACTTTCTGGTACGCATCCCTCCAATCCCACACCCAATAGCCGTGCATCCAGATGTCCCCGCACGCCGCCCAGCGCGAAGGCTCATTGCCTTCATACTGGAATCTGCCACAATGCCTCCCTGCAGGCAGTCCATTCTTGATCACCTTCTCGTCACCAGGGTTGAGAACAGGCCCCCCGTCCTGCGGAACAGCTGCAATCCTGAGCCAACCACGATTGGGATAGCGAGCGACTGCCATCCGGACGCCCTTGAAAAAGAGATTCAATCGGCTCGGAAGGACCCCAAAATCCGTGACTCCTTGCGTCTTCAAATCGGAGACGAGGATATTCCGCCGATGCCGGCTCTGTATGCGTCGTAACACCCCCGGGTCGTGCACCGGCTGAAACCCCCCGATGGAGCGCCCTCCGATGAACCGCACAGTCTCATTGGGAAAGACACCCCAGATAGCCGGATGACTCTCCGTACCGGAATCAGTCGAATCCAGCAGGAGCCCCTTCCCAAAGCCATAGATACCCTGCCGGAAAAGAACCGTCGTGCGCTCCCCGGAGGCTCTGCATATTCTGGCTGCATCACGGGCGCGTTCGGGTGACCGGAATGGACCATCGCTCCCGGCGGCATTCGGCGACGGACGGACTCCCGACCAGGCATCGTTGCCGTTTGTTGCGACATAGAAGACAAGGGAGTCAGGGATTGCAGGTAGGGCATGCGCGATGGCTCCGGAAAATGCAAGGACCATGACCAGCGATCTGAAATGCGCGGGCATAAAGTTCATTATCGGTAACCGTGAAAAGGGACTCAATACACACAAGCTCTTGCCGCCTCCGCAAAGGCCGCAATGTGTTCAACCGGAGTCTCAAAGAAGTGGTCTGCGCAGGAAAGGATGTATCCGCCGTCATAACCGACCTTCCGGAACAGGAGCTCGACCTGCGCCTTGATTTCTGCAATGCTTCCCTCGGTGAGCACGGAATGCTGATCCATCCCCCCAATGAGGGCAACCCGGTTCCGCATCTTCTCCTTCAGCTCCCAGGGTTCCTGGTTGCCGCCTATGCTGGGCGGTGCCAGTGTCTCGGAGGCATCGGTCCCGTTTTGGACTATCAACTCTTCGATACCACGCGTCCCGCCGCAGGTGTGGTAACTCACCGTGAAGCCCAGGCCATGCAATGCATCATGGAGTGTGCGGTCGTAAGGCGTACAGAATTCCCTGTGCAGATCCGGTGAAATCACCGTGGATGAGGATGAACCTCCGCCGGTTTCCACCACGTCAAATTTCGCACCTTTCATCGCCTCGACAAACCGGAGCTTCTTTTCCAGAAGTATCTCCAGGAACGCATGAACCCACCCGGGAGTATCCATGGCCCTGAAGATCAACTCAGTGATGTCCATGAGACATGCAGCGTGTTGCCAGCAACCTGCCTGGTCACCCCACACAAACCCGCGCACGATGCCGGAATCACCCACCTCGTTATACGTTCGTTCCAGGGGCGCAAGATCCAGAGTTGGAACCGGCATGTACTTCCGGATCAGCTCGATGTCCTCGTCGCGTTTAACGAGATACTCGGTTATCCAGGTGGTCTTCCGGTCCCCGGCGGTTTTGTATGTTAACCGCCCTTCCGGTGTATTGATGACGTGGTGGTTGATCCTGTTGTCGGGATCAGCACTGACGACCTTCACCTCGTCGCGCCATTGTGGCGTGGAAAACTTCGCAAAGTCGGCGTCAACAAGCCAGAACTGGCCCATATCCTCGAAATACTGAACCGCCGCGTCCATACCGAATTTCTTGAATGCTTGAAGCGGCGTCGCCCCCTGCACATACTTGTCGAGATGATACCCCTGCCACTGATGCACGGACACTGGAAGCCGGTCGGGCCTCTCCCGGTGCAATGCGCACATCATGCGTTCTTTGGAAGTCATACGGCGAGTCTCCTGAGACGATGAAAGCCTAGACTACTTCAAGCCCAGTTCTTTGCACATGCGGAAGAAATTCGAAGGGGCAAGGCCGAGCTTCTCCGCCGCGTTCGAATCGGAACTGGAAATACTCCGGACATACTTGAAATAGTTGGTACGGTATATCCGCTCCATCTCCCGCAGGGGGAGCACCTGACCGCCACCGAATTCATTCAGGGCCGGCAGNCCCTCCTTGTGCAGCACATTCTTGAGAATCATGGGGTGACTGACGTCTTTGGCTGTTATTGTTCCCTCACAGTTCAGCAGGAGGCGCTGGGCAACGTTGCGCAGCTCGCGTACATTGCCCGGCCATTTGTAGTTCATGAGTATCTCTCTTGCTCCCGGTTCCACATCAGGAACGGGGATGTTCATGTCGGCACTGAAAAATGTGAGGAAGTGGTTAAACAGCAGAATGACGTCCTCGCCGCGATCTTTGAGGGGAACAAGATCGAGCGGGATGACATTCAAACGGTAGTACAGGTCCTCTCTGAACCTCCCTTCATCGACTTCTTTCGAAAGATCCTTGTTCGTTGCCGCGACGATGCGTACGTTAACCGAGATGCTTCCGGTTCGGCCGATCTTTTCGATCTCCCCTTCCTGAATTACGCGGAGCAGCTTCACCTGCGCTGACGGTGGGAGTTCGGAGACCTCATCCAGAAAGAGCGTCCCGTTGTTCGCGACCTCGAACAGCCCGGGTTTTGCGGCAACCGCACCCGTGAATGATCCCTTTTCGTAGCCAAAGAGCTCGCTTTCGATCAACCCCTGGGGAATCCCCCCGCAGTTGATCGGGACGAAGGTCTCAAAGCGCCGCTTGCTCTTGAGGTGAATATTCCAGGCAACGAGTTCCTTCCCCGTTCCCGACGAGCCGGAGATGAGCACGCTGGCATCGCTTCTGGCAAACTTCTCGATGGCCTCCTTGAGTAGTCGCATCGGTCTCGACTCGCCATGAATGGTCTTTGCCTCCAGAATCGCCTCGACGCTTTTCATCAGCCGCTTGTCGGACCGCTGCTTTTGCTTTTCCAGGCGCTTTTTCTCATAGGCATTGCAGATGCCGAGAAGGAAGTCCGTCGGTTGATAGACAAACTCCTCGATGTTTCCCGGGTACTTTGTACAGTACCAGTACGCTCCCGCTTTGAGCAAGTTGTTGGCGAAATCAAGATCGGTCATGTTGATCGTCATCTTCGTCATGACGATGATCTGAATCAGGGGATTGAGTTCCTTGATCTGCCGTATCAATTCCTCCCCGCGAAGTCCCCCCGAAATCTGAAAATCAAGGATCACGACGTCATACTTGTCGGGCTTTGCGCGGAGGAGATCCAACGCCGCTTTCCCGTTGGAGGCGATGCCGGCAATCTGAATGCGTGAGGCAAGCAACTTTATGGTGTTCTTCACCCGCGCAACATCAAAGTCCTCATCTTCCACAAGGAGAAGCTGGATCGGGATAACGGTGCTCATCGTCGCGCCCCATGGTGAATCGTTATCGTGAAACAGCATCCCCCCTCCGGGAGGTTTTCGACATCAAGACCCCATCCGCATTTACCGACGGCCATCTGGTATGCGATATGACACCCGTAGCCGGAATGTGACCCCGACGCCGTCTCTGTAAGCTTCTTTTCTTCGAAAATGCGGCGGACACCCCGCCCATCCCTCTCGAGGAGCACCGCGGGAATGCCGGCGCCCGTATCCTTGATCAGCACCGTCGAGGTATGTACCTCCGGGTCGAATCGTGTCGCCAGGGTGATCTTCACCGAGGTCTGGGCGCCGTGGTCGATGCTGTTCTGAATGAGCGGCTCAAGAATCTCCCAGATTATGAACTCGTTCACCGGAACCGCGGGCATGCGGGGATCCAGGTCGCACTGGAAGGAGAACATGTCATTCCGGCTGGAGATCCTGAGGAAGANGTTGTCGACGATGAAAGAGATGATGGCGTTGATATCAGATTGAAACACCGGATTCACAATGGTGTTGATGTCTTGGTCGTACCACTTCATATCATAGATGATCCGAGAGATGAAGTTCGAATAGGCGATGACCCTGTGCTTGCTCTCCTCAAGATTCCCGGCCGTCATCATGCGCACGTCATTCTTGATGAAGCCCATGATCTTTTCCGCCTTGTGATGCGTGTGGTAGATCCGCTTTGTGAAAATCGATTCTTTCTCGAGGCGAATTTGCTTCTCAAGGTTCGCCTGATGCTCCTCGAACAGGCGTTCCCGCGCCTCATTCCGCTCACGCACGGCGTTCGACGAGACGACATACATCACGATCAGGCCCAGAAGCACGAGCGCGGAAAACGCAAAGGAGACCCTGTCGAAGTTCGACTGCACCTCATCGGTGAGAAGCGTGAAATCCGGCGCAATGCGAACATACAGCGCGCCGACATACTCGCCGTAGGGGACGAACGGCACAAGGACGTTGAAGGTCCGCTGATCAACGACTTCGCTCCGGATGCGCTCGCTGCGGTTCATTTCTTCCCTGACGGCGGAAAAATAGGTGATGCCGGCGTCAGGTGTCTGCTGAGGCTTGCTCTCATACGCCGGGAGCGTCCCCTTGAAGAACTCATTCATCTCCTGGCCGTTGCTCACAAGATACGTCTGATTGTCTTTGAGAAGAATCAGCGCGATCTCTTCAATGTTCCGCTGCAACACAAGCTGCTTGAAGAACACGTTTACCGAATACACCGTCTGCGTTTCGTCAATCTTCCCCTCTGCCCGGATCCGTTGCTGGTTCTCGAACAGGTTTTCGAGACTCGCCGATGTTACGATGGCGATGCGTTCCGCATGGTACTTCTGAAACCATCGTTGGGCGTCGTTCAGGAAGTTCACCACCAGTGATCCCTGAAAAAACACAAGCACGACCTGGAACGAAATCACCACGATAAAGAACACAAGAATGTGGTTGATTTCGAACCTGTGCTGGGAGAGCTTGGATTTGAGGTTCGGCAGGCCCATGGTCCGTTGAACGGTCTATTGTCCCTGCGTGAGGAGGATTTTTTCCGAGGAGATGTCCCTGGTGGCCTGACGGAGGGCGTCGTCGACAGCGATGCGGCCGCGAATGGCCTGCGATATGTAGTGCGCCAATATCTCGGAGTACTTCGTGTAGTTGCTGTGCGACGGCCGGTGCACGCCGTGGGTGGACCTCTTGCCGATGTCCCTCAATTCCGGATATTTCTTCAGATAGGCGTCTTCTTCATAGAGCGCCCGTATAGCCGGAAAATACCCTGCCCGGGTATAAATCACTTCCTGCGATTCCTTCTGAAGAAGGAACTTGATGAAGGCAATCGCTTCGATCTTTTCAGTGCTGAATTTCGAAACCATCAAATCCCAACCGCCGATCGTGGACGCCGGGGGACCGTCGGCAAATCGTGGGAGCGGCGCCTGTCGGATCAGTCTCTTCCCCTCTACCATCTCCGGGAAATCCCTCTCATAGCTCGTCCACCCCCGGATGAAACACCCGTTCTGGCGGCGAAAGAAATCATAACTCGTGACCTCGGTCATTCCTGCGACAGCCTGCGGCGTCACGTGGTACTTCTGCACAAGATCCACAAGTATCTGGAGCGCTCTCGCCGCCTGCGGCGTGTCAAAGTTGAACCCGTGGATCCTGAAGTAGTCAGGCTGGCAATTCAAAAGCACTTCATTGTACACACAGATCAACCCTTCGTACTCCGCCGCAGGGAAAAGGTAGTAGGGAGACGAAGGGCGGACTTTCTTGCCGTACGCCACAAACTCCTCCCACGTGATGCCCCGCCTCACCTTCTCGAGCAGCTGCTCTCCACCCGGCAGGGAACGCACAATATCCTCCCGGTACAGCAGCGTCCCCCTCACCAGACCGAGCGGTATCGCAACAAGCTTGCCATCCTTGTAGCACGACTGGAGGCCCTCCTCCGAAATCCCGGCAAGCTCGTCCTTCGTGAAGTATTGATCCAACGGCTCACTCCACCGCTCAAACCGCTGGACCCAGATGACGTCAACCGCGAACACGTCTATGCCGTCCCCTTCGCCCCGCAGAAACCTGGCAAGAATTTCCTTCCGTTCATTCGTCGTAAAATCGGCATTGGGGAAATCGATCGGGACGATTTTGATATGACCTTCGTGCAACCGGTTGTATTCATCAATAAGCACCCGATGGGCTTCCGTCAGTCGATCGGCAAAGTAGAGCTGCTTCACAGCGGTCGCGCGATGCGCGGAAAGAAAGGCCTGTGCTCCCACAAACGAAAGGGCAATCAAGGAGAGAAACAACACCCCCCAGTGCTGACGCAGAAAGCTCTTCATGAACCTGGCGTGTTTTGAGACAACCCGGGATTGCCCTAATGTAGGCAAAGCGTATCCAACCTTCAACTGCCACCCGCCTACTGCACTATTTCGCGATGACGAAATCTTCGTGCGTCAGGACGCCCGGATAGCTGTACAACGCCTTGATCTGCTCTGGCGTGTTGTGTGTGTCTACAAAATCACCCCAAATCATGAACCACACCCATCGCGGTTGACGCACAAGAGTTGCGGGCGAAGGGACTTCCCCTACCTCGCCCAGAGCGACGAGTTTTCCCTGGCCGAGGGAGACCAGGTCGTCATGATGGCTTTGCTGATAGTCGTTGTGATACACATCCGCTGCAAGCACGTCGACACAGTCCAGCCCGGGGAAAAAGTCCTCGTACGCAAACGCCTCATCCTCCACCAACTGGCGCGGCGCATTCGCATTCCAGACCCAAATCAAGTTGTTGAGCTTGTGGTGGTTCACAAACCGGTCATACAACATTCTGTACAGCCTCGCTGATCCGTTCTCCCCTTTTCTGTTACCCCACCAGAACCACATGCCGTTCAGTTCGTGGTACGGCCGCCAGAGAACGGGCACACCCAGGGCCTGCAGTTCTTTGAGCGACCCGGCCACGACATCCACCTGCGCCGTCCATCGCCTGTGGAGCGTCGTCCCGGGTGTCGTCAACTCCGACCACTCACGGTCGGTCAGTTTCGCCTGGATGCTCTCCTTCCAGCCGAATGGAGGGTCGTCCGTGGGCCGCCCCGCATGCCACATGAGTGTGATGATGTATCCCTCTTTGAATTTCTTGGCCGCCTCCCGCACAACCTGCGATGCGGTTCCCTCCCTGTCGTAGTGGATGAAATCGCATCCCCATATCTGCGGGGACTTTCCGGTGATTGCGGCGACACGCTTGGGGTAGGTGTCAATTCTCCCAACGTAGTTCTGATGGCCTGCAATGATGTTCCGGCCACTCAGCGAATAGAGCCGCGCAAGGAGCTCCCTGGCTGCAGGCGTCGCATCGCGGTTGACGGGCTCGAAATACTTCACTTCCCGTGAAAGACCCCGGGCCCGAATCCTCCGCATGCAGTTGATGAGTGCCCGCGATGTGTGGTAGTTGCACTTCCAGATGGAAGCCTTGGGTGTACGCATATGCTCGGGAGCTCTGTCAATTCCCCCCCAGTACCAACCACCGTGCAGCCGGTCGATAACGAACCTCTTGCAGTAGTCCCACTGTTGGCAGAACTTCTCATAGTACTGTGCCGACTCTTCCGGAAAAAGATCCGCCATCAGCAGCAAGGTATTGAGCGCCTCTGCCTGTGACCACCATTCCTTTGTCGTGCGCACAATCGATGGCCGGTCGTCGCCATTGTGGTAGTACCCCCCGTCAAAGAAGCCGCCGCGCTCTTGATCCCATCCGTACCTCAGCGCGTGATCGACCATCTGCTTCGCGATTCGGAGCGTCCTCGTGTCATCGTTCAGCCCCATCGCCGCCGACGCCTCAAGCATAAGGTATGCGGTTTCCACGTCGTGGCCGAATGACACATGGTCGAGCTCGTAGTTCCTGTCCCTGAGGGCGGCATCGGCCTTTGCGAATGAGACGGGAGTCCAATCCCGCCGGAAAAACAACTTCATGTATCCTTGCGATGTTGTTATTGTGTCACGCACAATATGAAGAAGCTCCTCAAGCCGTTTGCGCACCGTCGGGTCAGGCCAGACTTCATGGAGTTGCGTGAAGGCCTCGAGCAGATGAATCGTCGAATTCTGATCTTTGGGAGGTGTGCCCCGCCATCCCTCGACAAGGGGTGATCCGTCCTGCTCCATAAATTGGAAGTAGCCTCCGTGCCGGGAATCATGACTGTGTTCCTCCAGCCAACGGAAGGCCTCCTGTGCGGCGTGCAGCGCCACCGTATCACCTGATACCCCGTAGTACCCCGCCAACCCGTAGATGGCGAAGGCGTTGCCATATGCCCGCTTAATGATGTGTCCGTCGTCCATGACCGGAGCACCCTCCCTGGTGACCAGATCATAGAAGCCTCCCCACTTGGCGTCCCACATGGTGCCCCGGAGAAAAGACACTCCATGTGCGGCAAGGTGCCTCAGACTTGTGTCCGTGTTATAGAACCGTGCAGCATTTGCAGCGGCCCAGATATGGCGTGCCTGAGTGACGACCATCTTTGCCTGTGACCCTTCCACTTGCCACTCGTAGTCCAGGTCACTGAGAAATCCTCCATAGGCAGAATCCACAGAGCGCGGGTACCATGCCGCGAGCTCGGTATCAAGCGTCTGTCGCATTTCGGCGGCAATCGTATCGCTATTGGTCTGCGCCTTATCCGACCGGTCTTCCATTGTCGCGTGTTCCATTGTCGCATGTTCCATCGTTAAGTATTCGGAGGGGGTCAGGCTAAGAGATGCGAATATGATGGCCCATCCGGCAAACCATAGCGCAAGCCGCATAGAGTTCCCGTCATTTTCATGCAAGAAAGGACAGGGTGGCCGATGGTATCGCCGCCGGCCACCCTGCGTTCATCTCACCGGACTATGAGGGCCGGCTTACTTGAGAAGCATCATCTTCTTGTTCGCTACAAATCCGCCGGCTTCCAATCGATAGATGTATACACCGGAAGCGTAGTTCGCCGCGTTGAACTTCACAACATGTGCCCCTGCGGCCAGCTGACCGTTCACGAGTGTCGCGACACGCTGACCCAGGATGTTATACACAGTCAGCTCCACGTTGGACGCCTTCATCAACGAGAAGTTGATCGTTGTTGCCGGGTTGAACGGGTTCGGATAGTTCTGATCCAACGCGTACGCGAATGGCTCAGTCCCCGTGCCAACTCCGGCCACGACGTCTTCTTTGATCAACTGGACATAGTCGATATTGACCGTCGACCCACTCAACGTCAGCGTATGATTCCCTGCGGTCATTGCGAATCCGGCGGAATACACGTCGTTCCCCGTGGAGTCCGTGATGCTGCCACCCGGCTTTGTCTTGAATGGCAAGACAGGACTCGTGATGGTTGTCGCTCCCTCTTTCAGTACCAAGGTTGCGGGCGAGCCTGTCAGGTTCTGACCGAATGCCCTCAAGTGATACGTGCCTGCAGCTTTCGGCTTCACGGTGAATGTAATCGCCCCATTGGTACCCATAGTGACATACTTGAAGCCGGCCGCCACCCAATTAACACCTTCGGCGCCTGGCGTGACCAACACGGGAACTGCATCGGGGGCCTTCAACTTCAGTGTGTCTGTCGTTCCATGCTTGACAATGTCCACTTCAGCAAATCGCACATCGCCCCACCCGCCGCCCACCACACCTATCGTGTGCGTACCTGCGGCCAGCGTGAATGTGCTGACGGCCGAACTACCAAATGGAGACACCAGCTCGACCGAATCTGCAACAACGGACATCCATACCCATGCATTGTTGGAGAGCCCCGCACATGGTCCAAGGACTGGATCCGTGACGAACTGACCCCATCCGTGCGCCCTGTCGACAAATTGCGCACCATCGATTGCAAGACATGGTCCACTCTGCCCGCGACCGGTCATGTGAATCAACCACCGTGTATCATACAGACCGGCATTCGTGATGTTCACCGTCCACGTAATTGACCCGCTGCCATTATAGTCGAAGAAGGTGAGCCCCTGGGTCGACTGTATGGCTGCAGGGCTTGTGATCGTGGTGTTTTCTGCTTGAATGGTCGAATCAAGTGTGGTGACGATTACTTGACCCGCCAGATTCTCGACGGTCTTGACTTTGGCGGCTTGACTGGACAAGAAGGTCGCCTTGCTCGTCGGGAACCAGTTGAGATCGCCGATGGGCAGGCCATCCGTGCCGGCTGTCAAGAGAGATGCCTCGGTGTACACAAAGTTCTCCGGCAATGGCCATGTGTAATCCGTCCAGGCAGAGTTCTGCTTGTACACATATTGCGCCCCGGGAGTAACATTTGCCCGGAGTGTCCGGATGGATGCCCACATTGAGTCGATCATCGATCCGCTCGAAGTCGTGTATTGCGGCTTCTGCCAGTTGACATCATTGAGAGGATCAAACATCCCGGCCGGGTATGTGCTCAACCACACGGTATCCCTCACATACATATGATTCCCACCGCCTACGGTGTAGAGGTTCGAGAAATCCAGCTTTGTCACCGGATCCACGAAATACGCTCGTTGCACTCCATCAGCAGCGTACAATGCCGTGAACCGCGGATCGAGATAGGCGTAGTTCTTGGCGATGACAATCCGCCGCGCTTCATTTGGAACACCGTACACCGAAGGCAAGGAGCCAATGGTGAACAGGCCGTTATGGGTTTGCCGCGGATCACGGCCGGTCGCCGTCAGATCAGACGTTCCTTCACCCTGCCAGAACCCATTGATGATGAGGTTGTTGGCGATGTAGGCATTCTGCCACCAATTGCCCTGGGTGATTTGACGTCCGCATTCCACGATGGTGTTGTGGTTGAAGCGGACGTACTTGGCAGCACCGCCTTCAAGCTGGAATACGAAACACCCGGTATTGAAGAACGTGTTGTTTTCGACGATCACGCTATCCTGGTCCGCCCAAATCGACATCGCACGACCTGTCCATTGCTGCGTGATCGGCCGTTCAATAAGATTCCTGAACTTGTTGTTGTAGTAGTAGATCTTGTTGTTGCTCCCCGTGAATGCAATCGGCGCGAAATTCGACTGCTCAATGACGCAGTTGTCAATGATGAATGTCGAGTTGTTCGCCGTCATCGTGATGAATTGGTAGTTGTTCGTTTGCGCGCCACCATCTTCACGGCCGGTGATGTAGAGATTCTTGAGCGTAACGTCTGTCAACCCCGTGAACATCCGGCTGTCAGGAGCGCCACCCGATCCGGTGTGACACAACTGAATGAGGGGCGGGTTTTCAATAAAGGTGGCTCCAGCCGGTTCACCCACAATGCGCAACGGAAATACAACGCCTTTCTGGGTGTTCTCTATCCGGTTGGCGAGCCAGTAGAGTCCGCCTTTCTGCAATTTGTACACCCGGCTCAAGGTCTTTCTGCTGCCGTTGGCCAGCGTATCTCCCAGAATAACACTGCGGAGCGTGTCGATCGTGGGATTGATCCCGTCTTTCGACCAGGGAACCACAAGCGTATCCTGTGATTGCGCCTGTTGTACCGGCCAGAGGATGGCCAGCGCTACAAGGACCACAAGCAAAAGCATATATTGAGGCTTCATATCACTCCTCCAACTATTTGTGGTTGGTGAACATCGTGAACTAGTTACTCCGCTAGCTACCCGGACATCTACAACGTGAATCGTATGCCGACATCCATTGTGAACCCATAATATTCCAGGTACGAAGGGTTGGTCAATGTATACCCACGATATTGCTCGTCATGCCTGTTGTTCAGATTGCTGAAGTTCGCATACAG
>JGI20214J51650_10002256_pt1 | contig 12151 bp, 8 predicted proteins | sample WetSurMetagenome_FD_51650 | JGI IMG/M metagenome (IMG submission 51650)
CGAGCCCGCAACCGGAAATGGACTCATCCCGCCAATCGCCCCCTTGCCTTCGAACCTTCCCCATAGGAGTACCAAGAAGTAAGTAGTAAGCAGTAAACAGTAAGCAGTGAAAAACATACACAAACAGAATTACTGGTGACTGCTTACTGCCTACTGTTTACTGGTTTTGTGCGGCTCTAAAGAGACCACACCCCCCGGTCCCGGGCTCTGGCACCTCCGCATCTGTCCCGCCCTTGATTTCCTTTCAGCCGCCAGGCGGACCACTGCTTCCACCACTTGCTCCACCGTGATTCTGTTCATGCAGGCCATGGGCTCAAACTCAGCGGTCTTGCAGGATCGGCTGAAACAGGGGCTGCAGCTTACGCCTGCGCGGAGAACCACGTGGCCTTGCCCGTAGGGTCCCGTGCGCCAGGGTGCGGTCGGCCCGAACAAAGCGACCACCGGGGTTCCCGCGGCCGCAGCCAGATGCATGGGCCCTGTGTCGGTTGAAACTACCGCGCTCGCTAAGCGATACACGGCGGCAAGGACCTTGAGACTCGTTCTTCCGTCAAGGCGGGCCACCGAAGAGCCAAGCGTACCGGCCATTTCATCGATGAGAGCTCGATCCTCTTTGCTCCCCGTGAAAGCGACTTGAAACCCTTTTTCCAATAGGCGCTCAGCAAGCTCTTCGAACCGCTTCGCAGTCCAGAGCTTGGTCGACCACTTGGCCACGGGGTTGATCGCGACCAAGGGTTGATCCAATCGAACGCCGTTTTCAAGCAGAAGCTGTAGAGCGGCCCCTGCATCTTTTTCCCCAATGGGGAGGTCGTAGAGGACTTGCATGTCGGGGATGCCGAGCGCTTGAAGGAGGCTCAGCCCTCGATCCAGGGCGTGTATCTCCATGGAGATGGCGGGAATCCGCTCGTTTAGGAAGAGATGGCTGTTTTCGGAATGTTCCATTCCTTGACCGAAGCCCGCCTTGCGCCGACCTCTGGCAAGAAAGATCCACAAGCTGCTTTTGAGCAAGGCCTGGAAATCAAGGATCAGGTCGTAGCGGGTATCGCGCAGTTGCAGGAGCAGGCTCGAGAAGAGCCTGACGGCAGTGGGAAGTCTGCCGGCCTTCAGAAGCTTGACGAACTCCCTCCTCCGCCAAATCAGAACTCGGCTCAGGGCAGCATGCCCCTGAACCAGATCGGCTGCCGCGCTCTCAACAAGCCAATCAATCTGAGCATTGGGATAATGCCGGCGCAGTGCTGTGAGGGCTGGAAGGGTGTGAATGACGTCGCCGATGGCGCTCAGTTTTACAATCAGGATTTCCATGGTGGCGGCGCGGTCCCGCACCTCCAGCGCTCATCTCTCATGGGACCAGGGACAGCATTACATGCGCAGATACAGCTCCCTGGCCTTTTCCGGCGTCATGATCTTCTTCCAGTCAGGACCCAGGGCATTTTGCCATAGGGGATCAAGACTCAGGGCTACGCGGATCATCTCCGACATCCGGTGTTCTTCAAGCCCTTTCGTCATTTCGCGAGGAAGAGGGATGCGGTGCTTGGCGACCATTTCCCTGAATTCCCGTACCTCCACCGGGTAATATTCTTCGAGGTGATTGAAGATGACACAATTTCCGATGCCGTGGCGCGCGCCCAGAACATAAGATAGGCCGTAACCCAAGGCATGGCAGACTCCCACCTGAGAGTAGGCAATGCTGAGTCCTCCAAAGTAGGAAGCGATCATGAGTTTCTCGTTCGCTACCTGCTCATTCAATTCCCCAAGAAACACCTCGCGGCAGAGTTCCATAGACTTATCCGCATAAGCGCGGCTGTATTCGTTAATAAAGGTTCCGCGCAACGCCTCGGCGCCGTGAATGTAAGAATCCATTGCCGTGTAGAACCGCTGATCTGCAGGAGCCCCTGCCAGCAGATCCGGATCGAGAAGGATTTGATCAAAAGGCGTGTAATCGGAATTGATTCCAAGTTTGCGCACCGGACCGGTCAGCACCGCGGTCCGGGAAACCTCCGCGCCGGTTCCTGCCAGGGTGGGCAAGCCCGCATGATATACGGCCGGATACTTGACCAAGTCCCAGCCCTGATAATCCGCAGAAGATCCCGGATTCGTAAGCATCACGGACACGGCTTTTGCAATGTCCATGGTGCTTCCACCCCCGATCCCCACGACAGCGTCCGGTGGACGGCTCGACGATGCGCGCACCCGCTCCGTCAATTCATCCACGTACTTGGTCTTGGGTTCCACATCGACATTCACAAAAAGAAGAAGGTCCTTTTTCTCCATAGGAAGCTTGGAGATGAAGGGCTTCCCTTCATGAACATCATCAATCATGAAAACCGCCGGCGAACCCGTGCGCCGAGGGCGAAGCACATCACCGAGCTGGGCATAGCTGCCCCGACCAAAAATGAGATAAGGCACGATTCGAAGATTTCGGTACATAAAACCTCTCTTCTATTCATGTAAGATGGATCTTGACTTTGACCCGATCCCTGAATGTGTTTCTCGCAAGGGAACCGATCTGTTTCGCCGAAAAGACCGTGGTTATTAAGACCGAACAGGATTTTTTTGTCAAGCGAAACCCCTCGTCCAGCTCTGCCGAACCCCGAGTTCCTTCTTGCAATCCAACGGCCTGTGGATTAAGAATTCTCCATACTCTATTCCTGACCCCCTGCTGTGATGCCTGGGGGTTTGCTGTTCGGTGTCTCTTTATGCTCAGTACCATATATTATGGATGGTGGGTCGTGCTCGCATGCTTCACCATCAACCTCTATGTGGGCGGCATCATCTTCTTCAGCTTCACCGCTTTCTTCCAACCCATCCAGCAAGAGTTCGGCTGGAGCTACACCCAGATCTCCATTGCCACAAGCCTCCGCGGGCTCGAAATGGGTATCTTTGCGCCCATTGTGGGTTTCCTCGCTGACCGATTCGGATCCAGAAAGCTTCTGTTGGGCGGCAGCGTCATCATCGGCATCGGCCTTCTGATTCTCAGCTTCACTCAATCCCTGCTGATGTTCTACCTGTGCTTCCTCTTTATCGCCCTGGGCGCCGGCGGATGCACGAGCGTGGTCACCTTGACGGCCGTGGCCGTCTGGTTCAGGAAGAACGTGGGTCTAGCGATGGGTATCATGGCTTCTGGGTTTGGGGCTGGGGGACTGATCGTTCCGCTCGTTGTTTTCTTGATTGATGCCTGCGGTTGGCGTCTCACCCTGGTGATTCTGGGAGTCGGCATGTGGCTTCTAGGCATTCCTCTGTCCCTCATTGTGAGGGACAGACCTGAACAAATAGGCCTTAGTCCGGAAGGAGCGGTCGCTGGGTCATCGACGACGTCTCAGGGAGGCTTGGGTCCCCGGAGAGAGGAATTCGTTGGGTTAATTAAAACGCGGTCTTTCCTTTGCCTCAATGCGGCAGAAACCGTGCGAATGATGGCGGTCACCGCTGTTGTTATTCATATGATGCCCTATCTCAGCAGCCTCGGAATCCCGCGGGCAGCATCCGGGGCCGTAGCCGCAGCGCTGCCCCTGGTCAGCATTGCAGGACGGTTCGGTTTTGGCTGGTGGGGTGACCGGTTGGACAAAAGGATCGTCATGGCCATAACTTTTTTCATGATGAGCGCCGGGGCCTTTGTTTTTTGCTATGTTCACTCCACGGGCGTCCTTGTGCTCTTTCTGCTTCTCTTTGCGCCGGGCTTTGGCGGGAGCATGGTTCTGCGGGGGGCCATCCTTCAAGAGTATTTCGGAACGGCCTCCTTTGGGAAGATGATCGGCATCGTGATGGGCTCTGCATCCATTGGAGGGATCATCGGCCCTACCCTTGCAGGATGGGCTTTCGACACTCTGGGGAGCTACACTCTAGTCTGGTACGGTCTTTGCGGAATCTCAGGAGCCGCCATTTTTCTCATCATGAAAATGAAACCGGCCGTCTCTCCCTCAGGGAGTGTCTTGAATTAGCCCACCGCTGTCCTTATGGTGGAGTAGACGGTGCACGGCCCACGGCTCAAGGCTCAAAGCAAATCCGATTGGTGAGCGCAGCGGGTCTTATCTTTAAGCCGTGAACCGTGGCAGACGACTAAATCACGAACTTCGCACAGCGAGGCGGAGAGCGACGGAGGGAATTCATGAATACAAGCACTTATGACGTCATTATCCTGGGAGCCGGGCCGGCCGGACTACAGGCTGCCATTCATGCAGTGCGCTCCAAGGCTTCGGTGCTCGTCTTGGGCAAGCAGCACAAGAGCAGTCTGTATAGGGCCCACATTGAGAATTACTGCTGCCTTTCCAAGGTAGAGGGCGAAACTCTTCTGCAGGATGGTAGGAAGCAGGCAGAGCACTTCGGAGCGAAGTTCCTCGACGAAGATGCGGTGGAGATCAAGCAGGATGACTCCTTGTTTCATCTCAAGGTGGAGAGCGGGAAAGTGATCCAGTGCCGTAGTCTCATCTTTGCACTAGGAATTTCTCGCAACAAGCTCAATGTCCGTGGGGAGAAAGAACTGCTCGGCCGCGGGGTCAGCTACTGCGTGGACTGCGATGCGAATTTCTACCGCGATGAGCCTGTTGCCGTGGCAGGCTCTGAAAGCGCTGCCTTGACCGGCGCTCTCACACTCCTATTTTACACGAAAGAGGTCCACCTGGTTTGCCCTAAGCTGGAAGCGACAGAAGCCCTCGCAAAACAAATCAGGGAAAGCCCAATCCACCTCCATGAAGGAAGCAAGGTCAAGCAGATCCTCGGTGAAAACGCCGTGGAGGGGTTGCTTCTGGACGATGGAACCACCTTGAACGTGAAGGGCGTCTTCATCGAACTCGGCGCCAAAGGCGCCATTGAGCTGGCCGGCACCCTTGGAGTGGCGATGGACCCTGAATCCTTCAAGTACATCGTGACGAACAAGAAACAGGAGACCAACGTCCCCGGCGTTTACGCGGCAGGAGACATCACCGGTCCGCCCTGGCAGATGGCTATTGCTGTCGGGCAGGGATGCGTCGCCGGTCTCGAAGCCGCATCGTATGCTAAGAAGTTAAGGTAGGAACGGTGCACGGGTCACGGCCCACGGTACACGGCAACAACCTCTTTGAAGCAAGACGGGTTTCCGTGCGCCGTGCCCCGTGTGCCGTGCGCCTGCCTGTTATGACCCAAAGGCGCCGAACAAAGATGAATTTCTATCGATAAGGACTCCCCCTGTGAACTACCCTCACCTTTTCTCACCCATTCAGATCAACAGCATGGTCCTTAGAAACCGGATCGTGATGACCGCCATGCACCTCGGCTACACTCCCGGAGGCATGGTCACGGACCGGCTGGTGGAGTTCTACGCTCTGAGAGCGAGGGGCGGTGCGGGTCTCATTATTGTGGGCGGCTGTACCATTGACCCATGGGCCGGTATGGCAGACATGATCTCTATAAAGGATGACACCTTCCTCCCGGGACTTCAAAGACTGGCGAGCGCTGTGAAAGCCGGGGGCGCAAAGATTGCAGCCCAACTCTACCAAGCCGGACGGTATGCGCACTCTTCCATGATCGGAGGGAAGAAGCCATTTTCAGCCTCGGCTGTGCGGTCCAGGTTCACAGGGGANACACCGCGGCCCCTTGATCCGGAGGAAATCCCAGGGGTCCAAGNCCGATTCGCGGAAGCCGCCCTCCGCGCGAGGAAGGCCGGGTTTGATGCGGTGGAAATTCTTGGGAGCGCCGGATACCTGATCAGCCAGTTCTTTTCCCCTCTGACCAACCTTCGAGGAGATCGGTACGGCGGCTCCTTTGAAAACCGGATGCGCTTCGGCATCGAAGTTGTCGAGAAAGTGCGAAATGCCGTGGGCGCCTCCTATCCCATCCTCATGCGCCTGGCAGGAAACGACTTCATGCAGGGAAGCAACACGAACAAGGAAGCACGGATCTTCGCTTCAGAACTCGAAAAAGCGGGCGTGGATTGCTTTGACGTCACGGGCGGATGGCATGAAACCCGGGTCCCTCAACTGACCATGCATGTCCCCCGCAAGGCTTATACCTATCTGGCTCAGGGCATCAGGAGCGCTGTTTCGGTCCCTGTGATTGCGAGCAACCGCATCAATGACCCGAGTCTGGCCGAGGAGGTCCTCAAGGAAGGGCAGGCCGATCTGGTCACCTTGGCAAGAGCGCTTCTGGCAGATCATGACCTGCCCAACAAGACTCTTCAGGGAAAAGAAGATCTGATTACCCACTGCGTCGCATGCAACCAGGGATGTTTTGATCGTGTGTTTCAATATCAGCCGGCCACCTGCATGGTGAACCCGGCAGCAGGGATGGAGACCGAGCTTATTGTGACTCCCGCTCCCCGGAAGAGGAAAGTTCTGATCATCGGCGGAGGACCGGCGGGCATGAAGGCCGCCATCACGGCTTCAGACCGAGGGCACCAGGTGATGCTTGTTGAAAAAAGCAGCCGGCTGGGCGGGCAGCTTCTTTTGAACGAGAAGATCCCGGGCCGTGAGGAAATCCTCCTTGCCGCCAAAGACATGGAAAGAAATCTGAAAACTCGTCCCGTGGAGATCATCCTCGGCAAAGAGGCAGACCAAAATTATGTTAGAGCGCAAGCGTCGGATGCTCTTGTTGTGGCCACAGGAGCCGCTCCCTTGCTGCCGTCCATCCCAGGGATTCACCATTCCAAAGTGGTGCTCGCGTGGGACGTTCTCGCAGGCAACGCTATTGTAGGGAGAAAAGTCATCATCGTGGGAGGGAATGCGGTCGGGCTTGAGACGGCGCTCTACCTCGCTTTCCACGGCACGCTTTCTCCTGAGGTCCTTCATTTCCTCATGGTCCACAAAGCAGAGTCTCCTGACACTTTGGAGCAACTGCTCAACCGAGGGGACAAAGAGGTCTGTGTGGTGGAGATGACGAAGAAGATGGGGCAGGATATCGGGAACTCCACCCGGTGGACCGTCATGGCGGAGCTCAAGCGTCTCGGAGTCAAGATTATCGCCGGAGCCAAGGCGATTGAGGTCACCGAAGCCGGTCTGAGAATTCAAAAAGAAGCCAGAGAGGAAATCCTGCCTGCAGATTCAGTCGTGATTGCGGTGGGGTCCAAATCCGAAAACGCGCTTGCTTCCATTGAAGGTCTGGCACCCGAGGTGTACGTGATCGGCGACGCGAAGAAGCCGCGCAACGCCTTGGAGGCCATCAGGGAGGGGTTTCTTACCGGAGTTGCGATCTGAGCGAAAATTGTTTGCCTTCCAACCCTTTCCCTCAAATTTCTGTTGACAAATTTTCAAAAGAGTTTAATTAAAAGCAACCATTTTTCCATTTGTGGGCATTTGGATTTTTTGATTATGAAGGAGGGCCAAGAGGAATGGCAACACGACCGGCTTTGAAGGAGGCTGCCACCCCTTGGGGACTGCTCACCAGCCTAGATCTCTATGACTGCAATCCGGACACGATTCGCGATGCGGACAAGATAAAGCAGTATGTGGTGGAACTGTGCACGCTCATCGACATGAAGCGCTTCGGAGACTGCCAGGTGGTGCATTTCGGCGAGGAGGAAAGAGTGGCAGGGTATTCCATGATCCAGCTGATCGAAACCTCGCTGATTTCAGGCCACTTCGCCAACCTGACGAACTCGGCATACGTCGACATCTTCAGCTGCAAGGCCTATGACCCGGAAACAGTCGCCGAGTTCACCCGTGAGTTTTTCCGGGCGAGCTTCGTGGAAGTGCATGTGACCAAGCGAATGTGACGCTTACTTGATGCACACCTTCCGGACCTGCTGAATATCCGTAAGCCCGAGGAATACCTTCCGAATGCCGTCCTGCATGAGAGTGGTCATGCCTCCCTTCACCGCCTCCTCCCGGATTCTTTCCATCACCGCTTTGCTCTGAATCAGCGCTTTGACCTCATCGGATCCTTCCAGAAGTTCCACAATCGCTGTTCTTCCCCTATACCCGTTGTTGCACTTCTCGCANCCCTTTGCCTTGTGAAGGACTAGATCATCCGTATACGGAAATCCCAGGGCGTCAAAGTTCCCGGCAAAGGACCGGACCAGGGCATCGTATTCTGCGCGGCTAGGATGATAGGGTTCCCTGCAGCTCTTGCACAGGGTTCTCACCAGGCGCTGGGCAAGCACCCCCAGAAGGGCATCCGCGAAATTGAAGGGATCCATTCCCATGTCCAGGAGCCTGACAATGGTCTCAGGGGCGCTGTTGGTGTGAAGGGTGCTGAAAACCAGGTGCCCCGTGAGAGACGCTTCGATCCCCGTGGAGACCGTTTCATGGTCCCGCATTTCGCCCACCATGATCACATCCGGGTCAGCCCTCAGGAAAGAACGCATGGCAGCGGCAAAGTCAAAGCCGATCTTGGGCAGGACCTGGACCTGCCGAAGCCCTCTCTGAGTGATCTCCACCGGATCTTCCGCGGTCCAGATTTTGGTTTCCGGCTTGTTGATGTGAGCCAGAACAGAATGAAGGGTGGTGGTTTTCCCGCTCCCCGTCGGCCCGACACATAGAACAATCCCGTAGGGCTTGCTGATGATGTTTATCAGGAGATTGTAGTCCCTCTCATTGAGCCCCATGTTGGCCAGGGGAATAGGCTCCCCGGCTTGAAGGATACGCATGACCACGTCTTCTTCCCCGCCCACCGTGGGAATGCTGGCCACCCGAAGCTCGATGTCCAGGGGGCCGAATTTCTTGAAGCTGATTTTGCCGTCCTGGGGTTTTCTGCGCTCAGAGATGTCGAGGTCCGCCATGATCTTCAGCCGGGAAACCAGCGCCTTTCGATAGTGGTACGGCACGGTCTGGTACTTCTGGCACTGGCCATCGACTCTCAACCGGATTTCCGCCCCTTCCTTGCCGGGATAGGGCTCGATGTGGATGTCCGAGCAGTTCTTCTTCTGGGCATCGGTAATGACTTTGTTCACGAGCTGCACAATGATGCTGTCGTTTTCGGTGAGCATCTCGGCTCCCGCATCGATCTCCTCCTGCTCCTGGACATCCATCTTGTTCAGGATTTCATCAATGGACCCCTCGGCCTGCATGCGCGGACCCCCGTAAAAATAGTCCAGGAACTGGAGAATGTCCTCGCGCAGGCCCACGGCGAACTCGTAGCCTGCCGCAGGAAGCAAAGACTTGATGCTGTCGATCCTGTCGAGCCGCTGGGGGTTGTCGATGAGGATCTTGACCTTCCCATCCACCTTCCCGAGGGGAACCCATAGGTTGTTCCTGAGATAGGTGGGCTTCAGCTTTGCCAGCAGATCACCAGGGATAGGGTAATTGCTGTCAAAGGGGACATAGTCGGAGTTGTAATACTGGGCGATCGAGCGCCCCACGTCGTCCTTTCTCACCTTCATTTCTTTTAGAAAAATGCTCTCGATCGTCACGTTCCTGGCCCTAGCCATGGAAATCGCATTTTCCAGTTCGCTTTCGGTAATGATGTTGTTGTCCGTGAGATAGTCGAACTTGGTTTTCTTGGCCCTCTGCTGAGCCATCTTCTTCTGGTTGAAAAAAGCGATGCCCAGCACCTTGGCCATTTCTACGGCCGANGTCTGATCTTCCACGCTGAANCGGTCCCCCCCTTTCCTGTTGATGAGCTGAAGAACGCCGATCACATACTTCTTGTAAAAAATGGGGACCGTGAGAATCTGCTTGGTCATGTATTTCGATTTTTCGTCCCAGCTCCTGTCAAAACCGAGTTCCCTGTCGATCAGCTTCAATTCCTGATTGTCATAGGCGTTCACGATGTTGGTAATCTGAGCGTTGTTCGCCGTGTATCCGGCAAGGCTCTTGTTATTGATGGGAACCCGGATTTCCTGGATAGCCCCTGCAGCAAAGCGGGAGTAAACTTCCTTGCGCTTGCCGTCCACGACATAAATGGTGATGCGGTCCGCGTCAAAAAGGCTCAGAATTTTCTCTCTGAGGTTGATCAGGATTTCATTGATGTCTTTGGCAGCGTGAATCTGATTGCCGATATCATGCAGGGCTTTGTAGTAGGAAGCCTTTTGCTGAAGATTCGGTTCTCGAGCCATCTTTGCATCCATCACTTAAATCCTCCCGGGGCATCTGGGTTGCCCTTGTTTGAGCTGACCTGGCGCTGATCACCCTTCCTTGACGTTTCTTATTCTAATGGGTTTTGCGTTTTTTTGAAAGTCAAAAGGCTAAAANCCCTCCTCCCACGCNGGATCCATACGGGAGTAAGGACGACCGACTGTCCTTTTCTCGGCCCTGTGTTCGGCAGACCGAGAAAAGTCTTGACTCATCAAACCCTTTTCGTTATACACCCCACTATATCTTTCTCGCCACTTTGGCAATTCTGTACCTCAAAAAGAGTTTATTCCTTCTGCGGCGACTGGTGACCGTGGCGGGTTTCTGACCCTGTCCTTTCTTGCTGGATTCAAAAGAGGCTGGAAGGTCCGATATCCGGTTCCCAGCAAAATGAGTTTGTTGTTATGCGTTGAGGTCAGCCTGCATCGCCGGGCTGTATGAGAAACGATAACGATGAAGAAGGAGGGAGTATGGAGGTNAAGAAGATTTTTCTACCCGAGTCNGANTTGCCCCGTCAATGGTACAACATCCTTGCAGACATGCCNACACCGATGGAACCGCCGCTTCACCCGGGGACCGGAAAGCCTGTTGGCCCAGAGGATCTGGCCCCCATTTTCCCCATGAATTTGATCGAACAGGAAGTCAGTTCAAAGAGGTTCATCGATATCCCGGAAGAGGTCCTGAAGATCTACACCATCTGGAGACCTACGCCGCTCTACAGGGCTTACACCCTTGAGAGGTTTCTCAAGACTCCTGCCAAGATCTATTATAAGAACGAAGGGGTAAGCCCTGCAGGCAGCCACAAACCCAACACATCCGTTCCACAGGCTTATTACAACAAGGTCGCCGGGACCAAGAGGATCACCACCGAGACCGGTGCAGGCCAGTGGGGTAGTGCCCTGTCCATGGCCTGTTCCTTTTTCGGCCTGGAGTGCAAGGTGTACATGGTCAAGATCAGCTTCAACCAGAAGCCCTACCGCCGGCTCATGATGGAGACCTGGGGGGCGAATTGCGTGGCGAGTCCGAGCACGGAGACAAAGGCCGGGCAGTCGATCCTGGCCCAGAACCCGGATTCTCCCGGAAGCCTTGGAATCGCCATCAGCGAAGCCGTCGAATCCGCTGTCACTGGCAAGGACAGCAAGTATTCCCTTGGCAGCGTGTTGAACCATGTCATGCTTCATCAAACCGTTAACGGCCTGGAGTGCCAGAAGCAGCTGGCCATTGCCGGCGATTACCCGGATGTGATAATCGGGTGTTGCGGTGGAGGGAGCAACTTTGCCGGATGTGCGTTCCCCTTTGTGAGAGACAAAATCAACGGCAAGAAGATCGACATCATCGCCGTTGAACCCATGTCCTGTCCCACCATGACACGAGGGCCCTTTGCTTATGACTTCGGGGACACGGTCGGGATGACTCCCTTCCTGCCCATGCACACTCTGGGACACAGCTTTGTGCCGGCTCCCATCCACGCCGGTGGTCTCCGGTATCACGGCATGGCGCCCACGGTGAGCCAGCTCATCCTGGACGGGCTGATCCGCCCTGAAGCGGTCCCGCAACTGGAGACTTTCCAGGCCGGCATCACCTTTGCCCGCACCGAAGGCTTCATCAGCGCTCCTGAGACGGACCATGCCTTGGCCATGACCATCCGGGAAGCCATCAAAGCCCGTGAGGAGGGCAAGCAAAAGGTGATTCTCGTGAACTGGAGCGGCCACGGACTTGTAGACATGGGCGCTTACGAGGCTTACCTGAGAGGGAAGCTCTCCGATCACGCCCTGCCTGAAGAAGAAATACACAGGGCCTTAGCCGATATCGCTAATTTGCCCAAGCCAAAGCAGTACAGACCGGGGAAAATCTAGAAGTGTAACACAACGTTTTCATTCACGCCGGAGATCGACGATGTCGGCCTCCGGCGTTGTTTCTGGTGAGCTCTAATGAAAAAGGAAAAGACTCCGCCTGGAGACGATGTCATGATTCGGTGTCGGAGGCTCGGCAATCCCGTGCCCTTCTCCTACTGCCGCATTGAAAACACGGGGGCGCCCTGTTTCAAGATCGTGGATTGCTGGTACGATCATTTTATGATAGAAGATTTCCTGCGTCAGGAACTCACAGCGGATGAATGGGAGAGGATCTTTGACCAGCCTCCAAGACCCAAGGTCCTCACCCTTATTGAACTGATCGAG
>JGI20214J51650_10002258_pt1 | contig 12148 bp, 10 predicted proteins | sample WetSurMetagenome_FD_51650 | JGI IMG/M metagenome (IMG submission 51650)
CGGCGGGGCTGGGCGCGCGCCTCACGATCCCGGGCGACCTCCGGCCGGATACGCTGCTGTTCGGAGAATCCGCCTCGCGGATCGTTCTGAGCATGCGAACGACCGATGTCGCCGCGGTGGAGCAGATCGCCCGAGGGCAGGGTGTGCCGTGCCGGCGTCTTGGCGAGGTGGGCGGTGACGCGCTGGCGCTCGCCGGGACGGGGTTCGCGATCTCGCTCCCGGTTCGGACCATCCGTGAGACGTGGAGCACGGGACTTTCGCGATTGCTCGGATAGCGCTGGCCGGCGACGTGCCGCACGATCCTGCCCGTGCCGGCTCCGCCGCAGAGCCTATACCAACAGGAAGCTGAAGAATCCACGACACAGGAGAGACCACGGGATGAAGACCATCAATGTCGGTCTGCTGGGGTTGGGAACGGTCGGGTCGGGCGTCGTCAAGCTGTTCCAGGAGCATTCGGACCTCCTGGATCGGCGCGTGGGCGCGAAGCTCCGCATCAGGAAGATCGCGGTGCGTCGGACTCCCCCCCGGATTCCCGTCGACCCGAAGCTGCTCACCACNGACGCGCTGGACGTCGTCAAGGATCCCCAGATCGACATTGTGGTGGAGTTGATCGGCGGGACCGACGTCGCCAGGACGCTGTGTCTGGAAGCGGTGGCGAACGGGAAGCACCTGGTCACCGCCAACAAGGCGCTCCTGGGCGAGTACGGGTTGGAGATCTATCGGGCGGCGGCCGAGAAGCACGTGGATCTGGGGTTCGAGGCCAGCGTCTGCGGCGCCATTCCCATCATCCGCTCGGTCAAGGAAGGCCTGGTCGCCAACCGGATTCTCTCCATCATGGGGATCGTGAACGGGACCACCAACTATATTCTGACGAAGATGACGGCGACGGGGGAGGCCTTCGCGTCGGTCCTGGCGGAAGCCCAGGCCAAGGGATATGCCGAGGCGGATCCGACGCTCGACGTGGGCGGAATCGATGCGGCGCACAAGCTGCAGATCCTGGCCTCGCTGGCCTACGGCGGCTACATCCGGTTCGCCGACATCTACGTNGAAGGTATCCAGAAGATCGAGGCGATCGACATCGAGTTCGCCCGTCAATTGGGCTATCGCATCAAGCTGCTGGCCATCGCCAAGGAGGACCAGGGCGAGCTGGAGGTCCGGGTGCACCCGACGATGATCCCGGAGGCGCATCTCTTGGCGTCGGTCGGCGGCGTGTACAATGCCGTGCACATCCGCGGCGATTCCTGCGGCTCGCTCATGTTCTCGGGCCGCGGTGCCGGGCAGATGCCGACGGCCTCGTCGGTGGTGGCCGACATCGTGGAAATCGCCCATAACATCGTGTATCACAGACCCGCCCGTGCGGGGTTGCTCCCGACCGGTGCGGTGGGGTCCGAGATCACGCTGCGGCCGATGGAGCGGATCGCCAGCCGGTATTACCTCCGGGTCATGGCGCTGGACCAGCCGGGCGTGCTCTCCCAGGTGTCCGGCGTCCTGGGCGAGAACAACATCAGTATCGCCTCGATGATCCAGAAGGGTCGGGACGAAGCCGCCGCGGTGCCCATCGTGATGTTGACGCACGCCGCGGTGGAGGGGGACATGCGGCGGTCGCTGCAGCGTATCAACACCCTGGACGTGATCGCCCAGGACACCGTCTGTATCCGAGTCGAGGGCGCCGAGGACTAACAGGCTGCTGAAAAAGGCCCATCTGCGGTGACCCATCCTGTGGATGGGTGCCCCGCTCGCTTGGGCGCTCGTTGCGACGTACCTGGAGTACGTCTCACTCGGCCATCGTGTGCCGCCTTGCATCTGGGCCTTTTTGAGCAGCCTGAGTGATTGGGGGCGTTTGGTCGATGAGTCAAATAGTCGATGTGTCGGCATGTCAACTGGCTGTTGCGAGTTGACGACTCGACCCATTGACGGATCGACATTATCTGCGAGAGCCGGTCGAAGACCAACCAACGGCTGTGAGAGGACATATCATGTTGTGGCGAGGGTTGATTCACGAGTACCGCCAATACCTGCCCGTGACGGAAGCCACGCCGGTCGTCACGCTGAACGAGGGGAACACGCCGCTCATCCGGGCGGATCGCCTGCGGCAGCGGTTGGGTCTGAGCTGCGAGGTGTACCTCAAATACGAGGGGCTGAATCCGACCGGGTCGTTCAAGGACCGGGGCATGACGGTGGCGATCAGCAAGGCCGTGGAGCGCGGCGCGAAGGCCGTCATCTGCGCGTCCACGGGGAACACCTCCGCCTCGGCGGCGGCCTACGCGGCACGGGCGGGGATCCGGGCCTTTGTCCTGATCCCGGAAGGAAAGATCGCGCTGGGGAAGCTGGCCCAGGCCATGTTCCACGGCGCGCAGGTCTTGCAAATCCGCGGGAATTTCGATGATGCCTTGCGGCTCGTCCGGGAGATCTCGGAGAAACATCCTGTGGTCCTCGTCAATTCGGTGAACCCGGATCGAATCGAGGGTCAGAAGACGGGGGCCTTCGAGATCTGCGAACAATTGGAGGGGGCGCCGTCCTATCAGTTCATGCCCGTCGGGAACGCCGGGAACATCACGGCGTACTGGCGGGGATACCGGGAGTACCATCGGATCGGGAAGATCGCTCGCCTGCCGCGGATGATCGGATGGCAAGCCGAGGGCGCGGCGCCCATCGTTCTGGGACACGTCGTGGAGAAGCCGGAGACGATCGCGTCCGCCATCCGGATCGGAAACCCGGCGAGCTGGCAGGGGGCGACGGACGCCCTGCAGCAGTCCGAGGGAGCTATCGACGTTGTCTCCGACGAGGAGATCCTGGTCGGGTACGCGCTGCTGGCACAGACGGAAGGTGTGTTCTGCGAGCCCGCTTCCGCGGCATCCGTGGCCGGCCTCGTCAAGTGGGTGAAGACCCACGGGTTCTCGCCGAGCGACCGTGTGGTCCTCATCCTGACCGGCCACGGCCTGAAGGACCCCGACACGGCGGTCAAGCGCTCGACGGCCCCGCTGACGGTGGAAGCGGGCATGGGACCCGTGATGGACGCGCTGCAGATTTGAGCCGAGCTTTCTCGCCACAAGAGGCACAAGACGCACAAACGCCTCGATCACCTGGGGCTATCGGCGAGGCTACGGGAAGAAACGAATTGACAGATCTGGGTTTTTCTTGCTATCTTGCTTCGCCGATGCGGGAATAGCTCAGCTGGTAGAGCACAACCTTGCCAAGGTTGGGGTCGCGGGTTCGAATCCCGTTTCCCGCTCCAAGGACACAGACCCGGGATTGTGGGCGATTTGCCTGCAATCCCGTTTTTTGTGCCTCCCACGCACGGCTCGGGGCGGCGACCCCCCCGCCTGGCTTTTGGACCTTGCTTCTCGCTCGCGCGCACGACTCCAGCCCCGTTTCGGCCTTGGCGGAGGTGATGGCGCCCGGCTCGCACCGGATCGGCGAGTTGTCGATATGAGCTGACTGATGGCCGAGGCATCGTGGAACGACCGGGGGCGCCTGAGGGGCGGGAGGCTATGGCGTCAGTTCCGTTTCAAGGGGTGCAGCGATGAAACCCTCAATCACATCGCTCGCGCGGTTATCCATCTCGGCGCTGTGGCTTGCGCCGGTCGGGCCTGGCGTTGGCGATTTCTCGGTAATGAAGGTGTCCCACACCTTGGTGGCGATGATTTCCGCGCAGGCGATCACGGGCAGGCAAAATATACCAAGGAAGATAATATAGTGCATGTCCGTGCCCTCCGGTCCTCTCCCAGGCCGATGCCGGTGACGTTCACGGCCCGAGCCTGACGAACGGAGGCCCGATGTCAATCCGAATCTTCCAGCGACGATGAGGCCGGCATTGGATCCGCCGCCAGGCCAGTCCCGGTTCCGCTCAAGAGGACCTTCGAGGCTTCACCGAGCGCGAATGTACCGCGGACGCGACACGCAAGAAGTGGTGGAAGCGAACTCCGGCGGCAGCGGTGATCAGGTATCGCTCCCCTCAGAGATTCACGGACTCGCCTAGGGCCGGCAGCGTGGTCTCGACACCGTACCGCTGGCGGAGCAGGCTTGCGAGGACCGTGCGGGCTTTGTCCTCTCCGTGGCACACCACCACGCGCGGTTTGGACCCGGCCATGGCGCCGAACCAGCGGAGCAAGTCGCTCTGCCCGGCGTGAGCGCTGAACCCGCCCAGCGTATGCACCCCGGCTCGGACGGCGATCGTCTCACCGAAGATCCGCACGGTCTTGGCTCCCTCGACGAGGAGTCTCCCCAGCGTCCCGGCTGCCTGAAATCCGACGATCAAGACGGAGGTCTCCGGCCGCCAGAGGTTGTATTTCAGGTGGTGGAGAATGCGACCGCCGTTGCACATGCCGCTTCCTGCCATGATGAGACAGGGGCCGGGAGCGCTGTTGATGGCCTGCGAATCTTCCGGGCTGGCTGTCGCCCGGAGGGTGTCGAGGTCTTCGCGGAGGGGTCGAACCCGCTGGAGCGCCTTCAACTCCTCATCCATGAGCTCTTGGTGGTTCACATAGATCTTGGTCGCCTCCACCGCCATGGGGCTGTCCAAGTAGACGGGGAACTTCGGGAGCGTCCGTCGCCGGAACGCCACCGCGAGGTGGTACAAGATCTGTTGCGTGCGACCTATGGCGAACGTCGGGACGAGGATCTTGCCTTTCCGGGGCAGCGCCTGTCGAATGATCTCTTCGAACTCGCGGACCGTGTCGTCGAGCGACCGATGGTTCCGATCGCCGTAGGTGGACTCCATCAGGACGAGATCGGCCTCCGTGGGCGGCGCGGGATCCCGGAGCAACGGCGTCCCCCAGGGGCCGATGTCTCCGGAAAACACCACCGTTCGACGACGACCGACTTCCTCGATGGTTAGCACGATGCTGGCGGAGCCCAACATGTGGCCCGCCTCGACGAAGCGCGCCTGGATACCGGCCGCGACCTCCGTCGATCGGTCGTAGGCCACCGGCCGGATTCGGTCCAGGATCGCCCGGACATCCGACGGCGAGTACAGCGGCTCCAAGGGCTCCTTTCCCGCCCGCTCCCGTCTGCGATTCTCGCGGATGAGGTCATGCGCCTGGACCTTGGCGGAATCTTGCAGGACGAGTCCGGCCATCTCTACCGTCGCGTCGGTCGCAAAGATCGGCCCGCGAAATCCTTGTTGGGCCAGGATCGGGAGTCGGCCGACGTGATCCAGGTGGCCGTGCGTGAGGACCACGGCATCCAATCGCGCGGCGCTCAGGCTTCTGGGAAGGCGGTTTTTCTGGTCCGTCATCTTGGTGCCCTGGTAGAGGCCGCAGTCCACCAGGATGTTCGCCTGATCCGTCTGGACATGATAGGCCGATCCGGTCACGTCGCCAGCGGCGCCGTACAGCGTGATCTTCATTGAGTTCCTCCTCTGAGCCGAAACGATTCGCCACAAAAGGCACAAGGGGCACAAGCGATTCGTTTTCCACGACTTGTCGGCGAACCCCTGGGAAAGAAAAGTCCCGCCTGCGTGGCGCTCAACTGAGCCGAATCCGCAATGAGAACTCGGCATGCCGGGAACGTCAACTGCAACAATTGGGCTGAGTCGCGTGCGACGCTTCAGGTTGCGCTTCCCGTGCGCTTCCGGCCGAGCCGGCCTGCGGTGCCGTCACGCCGGAAACCGATTGACGCTACCCCAAGGTGCGCGCTGCGTCAAACGGGAACCAACAACGGGAGCCAACAGCATCCCGATGGTCCGGGGATTGCGTCACCCGATGCGAGCGGGCAGCGCGGAAGAACGAGGGCCAAGTGTGTCCGCGCTTGACACTAACACGCGTTTGGCATAGCCTCCCGATCGACTCGCTCCCGCATCATTCGGTGTTCCGGTTGGGGCGCTGAACAGTCGCGGCCCGTCCGGTACCCGCACACGATACGATCCCGCTTTCCGTTGCACGTCCAGGTGCTGCCCGACTTTTTGGAAGCCGGGCTGACTTTCCGATCGCTTCGCGTCCTCTCGGACCTGGTGCTCTCCGGCATCCTCCTGGGCATGCCCGGGATAGCGCAACCGAGGGGCCGCGTCGCCGCCGGCGCCGACCACGGTCCGAGGTGGATGGGCCTTTGGGTCCGCCCGGTTGCTGAAGCGGAAATAGCGATACGGAGGACGAGCGACGCAACGCCCCCTGCGAACGGGGGATCGGGCATTCACGCGGAGCGCCCACACCGGGCCGGTCGACCGTGGGCGGGACGAAGGAGCAGATCATGACCGAGATATCCGACCGTCGCCGCGCCGCGCGGCTTACCGTGGCGCGGCAGCTCCGCGGCTCCGAACTGGAACTCCATCTCGTGCGACTCCTCGATCTCAGCCCCACGGGCGCGCGCATCGAGCACCTGGAGCCGATGCACGAAGGGGCGATGTGCTACCTGGATCTCCCGCCCGTCCTCGGGCGGGTCCGGCTCACCGGCCGGGTCGTATGGACTAAGGTCCGCGGGAGCGAACAGACGCTGGAGGGTGATCGCCGCTTCCACCACCAGAGCGGCATCGAGTTCGCAGGTCTCACGCCCGAGCAGCGCACTGCCTTGGCCGCCGCGCTGGAGACGTTGCGGGCGGCGGGCGATGGGCCGGACCACCCGTCGCTTCGCTGACGCCCCGCGGCGCACTCCATGGTCCGGCCCGCGCCTTTCCGAGGAGATCCTGGCCATCCACCGGACGCCGGTCCGGGACGCCTGGCGCACCGACCCACCACCGTGATTCGTTGAGTGATGGTTCAGGTTGACCGCCCTGACGAGATCGCCTATTATGCAGGGCAGGGCGCGGTACCCAAGAGGCTAAGGGAGAGGTCTGCAAAACCTCGATTCGGCGGTTCGAGTCCGCCCCGCGCCTCCATGAAGTACAGGTTTCAGCTATCAGCCTTCAGCGATCAGCAATCAGTAGGGACGAGGATGGCCACTGGGACGTCACCAGTGGCCCTCGTGTTTGTGATGACTGTCCCTCCGAACGAGGCCGCTTTTTTGGAGTGCCCGTTTCTGCCGATGGCCGCGAGCTGACGGCTGATTGCTCGCATGCGCCAGTGGACAATTGTCCGCAGGCTGTGTGCAGGACGTTGTTGACGGAGCGGAATAACGTCGACAGCGTTGCGCTGATGACAAGCCCGTGTGCGGCGGTGGCAAGTATGCCGAGTGGCGGCGGAAGTGCCAGGCTCGCCCGCCCTCCGCGGGGGCGTCCGCCAGGCAATGCCGCCGCGATCGATTGGGAAGCCGGCGTTCCACCCGCCGCCAGGGCGGACGGCGACGGTGGTTTGCCAGGCCTTTTCCCTTGGGTTCGTCGCGTGGAGGTGTTACCCTACGCATGCCCAACACGCAAACAGGGAGTCAGCGGAACAAGGCGGATGAGCGGGAAGACCGTGCGAGGCGAAAATGGCCTTACCGGAAGCTGAGAGCGCCCGCGTCGATCTGGAAAAGCTCACGGGGTACTTGCTGTCTAAATCTCACCCGATCGGCAGATCGAAGGCGAGATTCTTCCGGGGGCTCGGCTTTAACGAATCAAACTCGACGCTCCTCCAGCGCGGCCTAATGCGGATTGCGAAAGAAGGAGTAGTCGTCCAACATGTCACCTCCCGTCACGGGGTGAAATACGTTCTCGACGGTGAAATGCAGACCCCATTGGGAAGCCGCGTCACCCTGCGAACGATCTGGATTATTGACGCGGGTCAGCAGCATCCGCGGTTTGTCACAGCCTACCCACTGTGATCTGGGCGTTGGAGGGGAGAAATGATCCGCGAACTAGAAACGATCGTGCTGACGAGGGATTTTCCCGAGCACGGGTTGGCGAAGGGTGACCTTGGAGGAGTGGTCCACCGCTATCCCAATGGCGAGGCGTTTGAGGTGGAATTTGTCACAGCCGATGGACGAACCGTCGCGGTTCTGACCCTTACGGGATCCGAGATCCGGTCCATGGCTCGAGGGGAAATATTGCACGTCAGAGAGCTCGCCTCAGCGTGATCTCGGCCGTCACAACGCTACGGTATCCGCTTTGCGCGCCAGCCTTCAACCCGGACCGGGTCAGAAAAGACGCGATGGATTTGGTAGTTGTTGTTCGCGGGGTTGACTTTCTGCGCGTTGTGCGCGACTTGTGCGGGACGCAGCCATCACCGCTGCACAGTGCCCTTTCCCAATAGGCGCACGATCAGCGAAAGCGGTAAGAGCCCGATTGTCGAGCGCCGTCGTNCAACGTCTTGACTTGCAGTGGGCCGAATGCTACCAATCCGTTACGGCCCGTATGCGGGAGTGGCGAAACTGGTAGACGCCCGGGACTTAAAATCCTGTGAGGGCAACCTCGTGGGGGTTCGATTCCCCCCTCCCGCACCAGATGCCGCGGCACTCCTTGCGCTTGCCATCGAAGGCCACCTCCTCCTCGTCTCTTGTGATCCTTCGCGTCTTTCGCTAGAAACGTCGCCAGGTGCCTCCAAGACGCCGGAGCGTGGTAGCGATCGTTTCCTGGCCGTCGCAGGGCAGCGCGGGTTCAACGCCATCGCCCGAAACCTTCCGCTACCTTCCTTTCGATTTGACAGTTTTCGGACCGTCCGCTAGCGTTCCGGGTATCGGGACGGCAGCGATGCGCATCACGGAGGGCTCCGATGCGCTCTGGGCCCGTGTCCGAGGGCACCATTCGACGGGGAGCGAGACAGGTGGCGGCGCAACGGGAGATCGGCTATACCTGCTGGCCATGCCGGGACGAGGACGGCCGGGCGTCCGTTCCGGCCACGTACCGACTCCTGGTACGAGAGGTCGGTCAGAAACTTGGGGATGAGGTCTGGGGATGCGGCGCGCATATTTGCGAGTTGTACGTGCACATCATCAGCCTGGGGAAGCCGCTCGACGTGATCGTCCACAACATGGCGACCGGCGCGTGCGTGGCCGAAGCGCACCCGAGGCAGGCGGGGTGAGGTCCTGTTCGGACGACATGGTCGTCTCGACGCGCCCTGCAGCGTGAGTGACGTCGGACGGCGCGTGAAGCGGGGAGAATCGTAGCCACACTCGGGACGGCGCCTGAGCCGTTGTCAAAGATTAACTTGACCGGAGAAATTCCGAAAACGGCATAAGGAGCCGTAACGAAATTACCGAGATGAACCGATTATTTCATAACGGCTCTTAAGGCCCGAATGCCATGACGCGCGAGCGGGGTAGCTTTTGGAGGTGGGTGGGGAGCCGCTTGGCGACCGGCCGAGACACCCCGATCGTCCTGGACCGGCGCCAAGCGGAGCGCCGGCAACGGCTCCAAGATACAGACGAGGAGCGGCGCCTTACGGACCGCCGCCGTCCGGAAAGCAGTGACCTGGGCGAGATCGGCGGTTTCTTGACGGCGGGGAGCCATCTCCGGGGCGCCCTGCACTTCAGCGGTGCGTTCCGCGTCGACGGTCACTTCGAGGGGGAGTGGGTCCGCGGCGAGACGCTCGTCATCGGCGAGCAGGGCTTGGTAAACGCTGAAATCCAGGTCGAGATTCTACAGGTCGGTGGTCAGGTCCTGGGGAACGTCACGGCGAAGCGGTGGGTTGAACTCCTCGAGTCGAGCGCGGTGACCGGTACTATCCGCACCCCGCGGCTGACGATATGGAGGGGTGCCGTCTTCAACGGAACGTGCGACATGCCTGCCGCACGACCCCCGGGGAGCGAAGCTCTCTCACGGCAGGCGTGACGAAAGACGGCCTTGCGCGGGATGATCGTTTGCGCGGTCGTCTCAGCGGGCTCGACGGGCTGTGTTCCATCCGTCTGTGTTCAGCCTTCCCACTTCGGTTTCCGGTGGATCCCCCTCTCCCCGATCCTCCCGTGTGAACGGATTCAGTCCGCAACGCGCAAAACCATCCATCTCGTCGGGCTCCTCTATCGTCCCCCATCGGTAGGAACCGAGGCCGGACCTCCACGCGCTGCCGGTCTCAGCCGAAACGATTCACCTGGCCACGCGAGAACATCAACTGCAACGGTTGGGCTCAGACGGCGGGAAGCCATCGCGTGAGCGCCTCGGCGGTAATGTCGTGGTGCGAGGTGTTCCAGACGACCGCGCCTCGCTGGAACACGATAATCTGGGGCGACTCGTGTTCCACGCCCGAGCGCGCCGCGATCTGTTGCGACACGGATCGCTGGGCGCGAACGTCCACGAGATAGGCCGGAAGGTGCGGGTGCCGACAGAGGAAGGCCTCGACCTCGTCCAAGGCCGTGACGCACGTGGGTCAGGTGGGGCTATGCTTGTACAGGATAGCCACCTCGGCCTGGAATAACCCCTCCACGTCCTGGTCGTTCATCATGTGTCGCATGGCGTACTCCAAAGATGGCTGCTTTCGGTCAGTTTCTTACTCTACCAGGTTATCGGGGCACCTGACAAACCTTTCACGGGCCCTTCGCGACGCAAGCACGCGAGCGAGACTGCCCGAGACCGGTCGGGTTGCTGGTCGCTTTCAGTTCCGCCGTCGCCCGACGGCACCCCTCTCGCCGGGTCGGCCGTGAGGCAATGCGCGCGGGTGGGGACTCTCTGTGCGAGACCCCACAGGTTTCCTCTTGACACTTGATAACGATCGCACTTCTAATCACTACCATTCGGCGAACTTCTTGGACCGTTGCGCGGATAGGACCGTTCCGGTCACAACTGGACAGCATTCGATCGCAAAGGAGATACCTACATGATCTCACCGAAGCTCCTCAGGCGCCACGCGGCCGGCAACCCGATCAAGGTCGGCTGGGTGGGGGCCGGCCGCATGATCACCGGGGCGATCTGCCAGACCGCGCTGATGAAGGGGATGCGCAATGCCGTGATCTGTGACATNCGGCCGGAGGTCGCCATCCGGGCGTACGAGATCAACGGCGTGAAGAAGCAGGACATTGTCTTCTCGGAACATCTGGGCACGNTCAACGATGCCCTTCGGGNCGGGAAGCCGGTGATCACCCAGAACAGTCGCCTGATGCCGCACCTGGAGGTGGACTGCGTGGTGGAAGGGACGGGTGTCCCCGAGGTGGGGGCCAGCGTGGCCTACCGCTGCATCCAGGGNGGGAAGCACATCATCATGCTGAACGTCGAGGCCGANGTGGTGATCGGCCCGATCCTGCACCAGATGGCNGAGCGCGCCGGCGTGGTCTACTCGGTNTCCAGCGGCGACGAGCCCGGCCTGATCACCGAACTGGTGGACCGCTGGGGCGGCCTGGGGTTCGAGATCGTGGCGGTGGGCAAGACGCCCGCCAGCCTGGGGAAGCTGGATCTGTACTGTACCCCCGACACGCTCGCCGCCGAGGCCAAGCAGCTCAACGTTAATCCCCACTTTCTGGTCACCTTCCGGGATGCGACCAAGACGGCCATCGAGATGTCCTGTATCGCGAACGCCACCGGGCTCATCCCCGACGTGCGCGGGATGCACGGGCCGGTGGCTGGGATCTACGAGATGGCCAACCTCTTTCGGCTGACGTCGGAGGGCGGGATCCTGAAGAACCGGGGTGTGGTGGACTACGCGCGGCCCCTCAAGCACGCCGACGGCTCCATCGATTATCTGCGCAGCGTGACGCCCGGCGTCTTCGTCGTCGTGCGGGCGACCCACCCCCAGATCCAGCAAGACCTGGGGTACTTCGACGTAGTCCACACCGGTGAGTACTTCACCTTCCATACCCCCTACCACCTGGTGACCAACGAGATCCCGCTGTCCATCGTCTGGGCCGTCGAGGATCACGAGCCGACGGTGGTCCCGCGGCACGGCCTCCTGGCCGAGGTTTTGGGCGCCGCCAAGGCGGACCTGAAAGCGGGCACGACCCTGGATGGCGGCGGCGGGTTCACGGTGTACGGGGTGAACGACCTGGCCTGCGTGGCCAAGCAGGAGGGCTGCGTCCCGCTGGGCCTGCTCGACGGCGCGACGCTCATCAAAGATGTCAAGAAGGACCAGGTCCTTACCCACGACATGGTGCACCTCAAGACCGACACGATGCTCTACCACCTGCGCAAGATCCAAGACGAGGTGCTTCCGCCGACGGAAGTCCATCGGAACTGAGCCCGCACACCGTCTCTATGCCATGTTGGGGTGTCTGCGGTCGGGGCGCGTAGGCGCCATCGCACCCGCAGCGTCCCGGCCTTGACAACCGCAGTGTCGTCATCTACTCAATGAGAGGAGGAATCAGCGGAATCTTGAATAAGCCCTTGTCAAAGAATAACTTGACCGGAGAAATGCCGGAAAGGGCATAGGGAGCCGTA